>Ga0070741_10017561_pt1 | contig 11734 bp, 9 predicted proteins | sample Coa_R1_4_FD_66440 | JGI IMG/M metagenome (GOLD analysis project Ga0070741, IMG submission 66440) | Surface soil microbial communities from Centralia Pennsylvania, which are recovering from an underground coalmine fire - Coalmine... | ecosystem: Environmental > Terrestrial > Soil > Unclassified ...
CTATACATGGTCCAAGCCGCCGGCCCGAACCGCCTGATGAATCCGGATTTCGAAGAAGCGGTAATGCAGGCCCTCATCGACCCGGCCCCCGACCACAACTGACCGCGTCCGCAAGTTCCGGCAACGAACCCCCTTGGCCATTACGAGCACCGGCATCCACATCCACGAGCTTGTGCCAATGTAAAGTTGTATTTGACCGTTAGGTTGGCCCCGTCACAAAAGACTGTAGCGTGCTTGTATCCGTGGCATGGCTGTAAAAGTTACCTGTACGGACGATCTGAACACTGAACATCTTGTAATTGGCCTCAATCTTCAGGACATCGAATCTCTTCTCAGGGGAGAAAGGGTGACGCTGACACGCGGCAAAACCGTCACCTTGGGGACGAATAGTGACGTGGCGATTGTGTTTGGCCAGACAGATCAGGATCTCGTTCAGCACCGCCTTCCAACGGCTGTATAGGAGCTATGCTGCTGCCTTTGCAAACTGATGATTGGTTTGATGCTGGTTTAACCTGGCCTGAGCGCGTTTCCAAACGGCAATGGTGGTACCCGCTGCCTGGCGTCTCGCTTCGATGACATGGGGATTACGTGAATAGACAGCGGCAACGAAGTCAGCCTCCGCTTGCATCCGCACAGCGATAGCGTCTTCGTACTCCGCCTGTAGGCGGCCACACTCGCCGCATCTACCTATAGCGACGCTTGCCATCCCTTAATTACCTTGCAACGCCTTCACCACCGGAAGATCATTTGCAATCTGAATCGTGGAACCACCGGGCAGGAACGGCCTCGTCCTGATTCGGCAGATTCACCAGAACTTTCCAGGTCTGCCAATCAGAGCCATCACTGAAATGCCGCAACGGGAACTCCTCGAGCTTGCGCGGGAGTTTGATGCAGTGGAGATCCTCCGCAAACCAGTCACGCCCGAATGGAACTGGTGGTGGAACGAGTCCGGGCGACGGCTAACAGAACCTAATCACGCCCAAGTTCATACGCGAGTGCCCGCTCGATGCACTTCACGCAAACAGTAACGTCCATCCCTGATGCGCTATGGATCTCATGCGGCGTCTCGTGGCGACAGGCTTTGCAGTGCCGCAGCACTCTCGCGGCGTGTGGCAACGTGGGTTCCAGAATCGTCTCCGCTGGCATGGCAGCACCTTGTAAGCAATTCTGATGCCGTGCCGTCGGACGTGAGGACGCGCACGCGGTACTAGCATCTCGTTCCCACGTTCGCATATCTCAGACTGCTGGTAATCGCTTTCTGCACCTGAGAGATTGAACCGGCTACTGAGAGATCGGCGGCGACTACTTCGACCAATTGCACCCCGACCGAACTCGGAACCGCCTGGTGACGGATCAGCGACCACATCGCGGCCAACACCCCATCTCGAACGGAAGCATCGGCTGGGACGGCGCCTTCGGCACACATTTCTGGGTTGATCCCAAAGAGAAGATCGTGGCTCTATACATGGTCCAAGCCGCCGGCCCGAACCGCCTGATGAATCCGGATTTCGAAGAAGCGGTCATGCAAACCCTCATCGACCCGGCCACCGACCACAACTGACCGCGTCCGCAAGATCCCGGTAACGACCCAACCGCGCTAAGCCGGTTCCGGCAGAGCATGCCGTAACCTGACCCATTCGTCATTTCCCGGCGTACCGGTCCAAGTTGTCGCGTGGCCGACAATCCACTCGGAGGTGCAGCGGCGCATCCCAGAAATCGCTACCTGGGCGGTAAGACCGGCCCAATATCGCAATTGCCGACCTCCGTATCCCATCTAGCGGCTCTGCGACCTGCCAGGATCGCACTTCCATCTCCGTGGCAAAATCCCATCCGATGAACGCCAGGAGTAGGAAAGGCCGCTACGGCGCGATCGCAATCGTCACGCCCGATTGCGTCTGCACGCCGTCAATAGAAGCTTGAATAGCGGCCTCTCCCGCGGGCGCGTTGCCGGGAATCTGGATGGTCACCTGATAGAGGCCGGCCTGCCCTGTGGCGAGAACGGAGCTGATGACCTGCGCGCCAATCCCGCCCACCGTAACTGTGGGAGGGGCCGATGTGGCGGGCGCGCCGCTGACGAATACGCCCGCGGGCGCGGCGGGGATGGTTGGACCCAAACCCGTTGCTAAGAGGACCACGGTCTGGCCTGGGGCAGCCGGTGAAGAGGAACTGATGCGATTACCGTTCATGTCTATTGCAACTATAGTGTGGTCGGCGTTCATAAAGAATGCCGGCGCGACGGGCTGCAGCGCGACTGCGAAGACGGCGCTCACCGCGCCGTTATTATTCACCTGCACATTCACTGATCCCACAGCGGCATCCGACGGCACCTGCACATTGATTTGGGTGGGGCTGATGTATTCCACAAAGGCCGGCTTGCCATCGATGGTGATGCTCACGCCGTCGAGCGACTCCGGTAAGTTGCTGCCGGCGAAATCGGAGTTCTGCCAGGCGCGCCTCGAGTTCGCTAGATTGCTCCCCGTTATCATCGCCCAGGAGCCGGCCTCAATGCCCGGCTGGTAGCTTGCGCCATTGACCACGGAGGACACAACGGGCGCCGCAGTGGTGAGCTTTACCACGAAAGCGTCGCCCAAGCCGGCGTGCGCGGGCGGCGCGTCGCTCACCGGAAAATCGCTCGACCAGGTTTGCCCCGCGAGGATCACGTCGCCACTGGTATCGAGGGCCGCCGCGAAAGCGCCATCGTCCTTGGAGCCGCCGAAATAAGTGGAGAACTTCAGCGTGCTGCCATCGGCGGAGATCATTGCCGCGAAAGCATCGCTGCCACCGGCATTGGCGGATTGAACGGGTGTGGCGATCGGAAAATCGCGCGCCCGCGTTCCGCCTGCGACCACCACGTTCCCGGAAGCATCCAGCGCGATCCCGTCAATCCAGTTTTGGAACACCATCGTGGCCGGTTCGGCGGCGTAGAAGTTATACGGCTCGAGCTCGGTATGGCCGCGCAGGTAGGTGGAATATTCCAGGGTGGAACCGTCGGTGCTGAGTTTGGTTAAGAAGGCTGCGGTGGCGGTGGTGTTCACGGTAGTGTAGAGAGTGCCGGTGGATCCCGCGGGAACGATGGAGATGACGCTGGGGCCGAGGTTTTCCGAGGTCCACGTGGGAGTGGGGGAACCGAGCGCGGTCCAGGATTGTCCGCGATCCTGCGAGACATAGATTGCACTCTTGAAGACGCTCGCGTAGAGATTGCCGCTGGGATCCACGGCGAGTGCGCTGATATTGGTGGAGAACGGCGGTGCGGGAAGAGCGGTCCAGGTGACACCGCCATCGGAGCTCTTGTAACTGAGGCCGTTGTAGATGGTGGATGGATTGGTAGATGGATCGACCAGCAAGCCAGAATTCGACGGCGCCGACGGCAATTGAGCCCAGGTGTTACCGCCATCGGTGCTGGTGTAGAGGTGTGGGGACATGTTGCTGGTGCAGAAGAACCCGCAGTAAAAGATCTGGGAGATGGCGAAGAGGTGACCGCTCGCGCGCGGATCGATCGCCAGGGTTGTGATCGATCCCGGAAACGTCACGCTGCTCCAGGTGTTACCCCGATCGGTGCTTCTTCGAATGCTGCCGTTCGATTCGTAGATAATGTTGTCATTCTGCGCATCGATCAGAATCTGATTCACCGGAAACGGCGGGGAATCGATGGCGGACCAGCTGGCCGCGCCGTCGGTGGATTTGTACACGGTGGTCGCGGTAGCGGCATAGAGGATTTCTGGATGGATCGGGTCGATGGCTAGCGCGTTGATCCCTGTCGCTCCAATGCCGGTGCTGCTCTGGATCCAGGTAGCTCCCGCATCCAAGCTTTTGAATACGCCGAGATCGCCGGTGGCTTCGTAAAGCGTGTTGGGAGTGGCCGGGTCAGCCAGCATCACTTTCGGAATCGCGAAGGGTAAGTTATCGATGGGAACCCATGCGGCGCCTCCGCTGGTGCTTTGCCAAAGCGGGCGCGCGCCGAGCGTGGTTTGGTTGGCCAGCGGGTGCACCAGCGGGAAATCGGCCGATTGCGTGCTGCCGGCCACCCACGCCTCACCCGCGCTATTCACCGCAATGGCGCTGGCGATGGCCGAGTAGCTGCCACCGAAAGTCTTTTCGTAGAGCGTGCTGGATCCATCGGGCGAGATCTTGAAGACTTCGGCCTGGCCAAATCCCGCCGCGCCCGCATACGGAATTCCTGCTGCCGTGCCGGCCACATAGACCGCACCGGAGGAATCGACCGCCATCGCGACGGCAGTATTCTTCGGGTGGAAGAACGAATAGGCCAAGGCGCCTTTTGCCGAAAGCTTGGTGACTACGATTCCGCCCGCCGACGATCCGTTCTGGACGCCTTGGAACCCGATGGTGGAATTGGCATTGATGGCGAGGTAAATGTTGTCGGCCGAATCGACAACCATGGCGGCGGGTGTATTGACGTTGTTGTCGCCGAGGAATGTGGAAAAGAGCAGCTTAGAGCCATCCGGCGAAAGTTCGGCAAGAAAAGTATTGTAATTGTTGCTGGCGCCGCCGTTGTTATCGAGCGTGCTTTGGATGGGATTGACGACAGGAAAATTCGCCGAGCGCGTGGCGCCAGTAATCCAAACATTGCCGGCGCGATCCAGCGCTACGGCGCTGGCCCAATCGTCGATTAGTCCGCCGAGATAAGTAGCCCAGATGACTTTGCCGGCGGGATTGATTTTCGCGACGAAAGCATCAGGGGAGTAGAGACCCCCGATGGCGGTTTGGTATGCTCCCGGCGTGACCGGGAAATCGGGCGAATAGGCGAGGCCCGCCACATAAGTATTTCCTTGCACATCGGACGTGATGGCGGTGGCGTAATCCTCGCCGCTGCCGCCGAGCACGGCGGAAAAGACCGTTCCCGCGGCGTTGACCGGGAACGTGGTCCAAATCGCCACTGCGAGTGTGACATAGCGACACCAACGAGTTTTTTTAAGTCGCTCTATCGTACGCATTTACGCGGCCTCGCGCCGGCTGGAAGCATGTTCAGTGCCAGAAAAGGTCGCGGTCGCCCGTTGCCGCCGGTGCCGAGTTGATGACGATCATGGCTCGGATCGCCGAGTCGGCTCTGGGACTGCCGCCATACCAAGAGGAATCAGACCTGGCGGAGGCCGCGGCGCGAATGCCCCACCTGGGCAGCAATTTCTTCACTGCTCCCTTGCGCTTCTCCAGACTGCGAAACCTCAACAGGCTCGCCTGGCCGCCGACGTGCCCTACAGATGGGCTTAGGTGCGGACGCGCTTGTGGTGATGCGCATTGCGGAGAACGGCATTAAGTAAGCTTTGATTGGCGGCAACCAGCAGGCAAATAGGAACATAGCAAATATGGCATCTACCACCCGGGAGCAGATTCTGAACGAAGGGCTTGCGCTTGCCAGTCATGCCGGCCTGGACGGCGTCACGCTCGGAGTCCTGGCCAGTCATGTCGGCACGTCTAAGAGAGCGCACACAGGCGTTGGGTGACCCGGTGATGGTCGCTCCGGCCATGCGTGAGCCCGAAGGTTTACCCCGCCTCAAGGCGCTTGGTCGAAATTGGTTTGGGTGGTCCACACGAGCCGGACTGCCGGGCGGATGCCCCGTCGCGGCGGGGATGTTCGAATGCGACGATGTAGAGGGTCCGGTGCGTGACAAAATCCTGGCACTGGAAGCGACATGGCGAAGCTTTCTCGGCGACCGGGTGCGAGTCTATCAAAGCGGGCCACTGGCGGTGCGATCTCGACGTTGATCAATTCGTCTGGGAGTTGTGCGGCATCTACCTGGCGCATGGTGAGGCGCCGGGATATCAGAGAGCGCACATCGCGGGGGCACGAAACCTCTCGGTGAGCGATCTGAGCAAACCGAACAACGTGGACTGCAACATGACGCCAGAGGCGGTTATGGCATCAGCCAGGCTACTATTTGAGGTGGCCTCGCCGGACACCATTCGCGACAAGCTGCAGTCGCTCGGTGTTTCGAATTCCAGCCACATCGTCCTCTACCTCGGCGGCGACGGGCCGATCCCGGCTGTAACACGCGTCGCTCACGTCCTCAACTATGTCGGTCTTGGGGATCGGACATCCATCCTGAATGGCGGAATTGCGGCGTGGACCAAGGCCGGTTACCCGCTCAGCACGGCTGCTACTGCTGTTCGTCCGGGACGCCTTACCGTGAGAGTGAAAGAGTCCCTCTTCGCCGATGCAGAGCTGGTGAAGAATGCGCGGAATTCCGGCTTCAAGCTGATCGACGCCCGGGCACCGGCGAATTACGGAGGCATTGAGCTTACCTTTGGGAAGGCAGGCCACATTCCCGGCGCCGTCAATATCCCATTCAACGACCTGAACGACGATGCGCAAGTTTTCCATAAGGATCGGATCGCCGCACGCTTCCAGCCGGCGGCCATCAAGTCCAGTGACAAGGTGCTCGTCATTGCCACCTCGGGATGCAGGCGACCGAAGTGATCTTCGGAGCGCGCATGCTCGGTATTGAAGCCGCGCTCTATGACGGCTCTTTTCAGGATTGGGCGATCAACAACCGTGGGCCAGTAGAAAAGTAGCTGAACTCGACTTCCACGACACGCCAATCAAAACCGGACTAGACCCTCCATTTTCTCGGTGACGTCCCCAAAAAATTTTGCTATTCCCCGCTAATTCAGCCGCTTACACCCAACCCGCTCCCGCTTATGATCTGTCCGCCGCCACCTCCGGCGGGATAATAAGGTCGTGGGAGGACCTCAGCACCCAGCATCGGCGAGCGCATTTGGGCCGCTCGCCAACCGGATTGTTCCTCGCCGGAACGATCGTTCCGGACACCCCACGGTAACTCCTTTCGCACCAACAAAGCCGCTCCAAATTCCGGATCGATCGAGCCGAAAACGAACCGCATCACCCTACTGATTGGGCCATGTGGGCGGCGACTACTTCGACCAATGGCGCCCCGAGCGAAGTCGGAACCGCCTGGTGAGACGCTGCAACTGAACATCTCTCATTAGTGGTTCGCGTTGGTATTAGAGATATAGATGCCCCAAATATGTCTCTATACGACTATGGCCCCGGCGCTCGCCAAACCGATTGCGGATCTGGAAATCCAGGAATGGGTCCACAGCCGCTACGGCTATGTCCCGCACCCGTACTGGATCGGCCACTGCAATGAGCTTTACCCTTGACGGAACGGGCTTACTCGAAGAGAGACGGCCGTGGCACCGGTGTCCTCCAGGGAAGCAGCTGCAAATCAGGGCGGCCTTTGTCCACTTCAGGCTCTTAGCGGAGTAACGCGTCCCGGCAAGCCGCCGTCACGAAACCACCCGCGTAGATCGCAAGACTCGGTTATCGCAGCGAACGAATCCGCGCGGCTGAAAGACCGGCTTGCTCTGGCTTGCCCATGGCGGATTTCACGGACTCCGCTTCCGGCGGCCTCAAGCCCACAATCGCGTTTGGGAACAGTCCGCCCAAAACGACGAATAATACAGCCGCGGTCAGAATCCAGCGCTCACGCGTCAGCGCATCCGCCATCACCGTGAAGCCCGTTCGCCGCTTACCGAGGAACAGGCGCGTGAACAGACGAAACAGGCTCACGGCGTTCATCGCGATCGCAATAGGCAGTAAGAGGCCGGTTTGCGGATGTGAGTCCAAGGTCCCGTGAATCAGAAGGTCTTGAGAGCAAAAGCTCAGCGTACCTGGCAAGCCAACCAGGGCAAGCCCGAACAGGACGAAGAACACTGCCAGCCGGGGCGCATGTTCAGCCAAGCCCAGGTGCCTGCTGGCCGTGAGGTTCTCCCCGAAACGCACTTCCAACAAACGCAAGACTCCGAATAGACCCATGGTGGAGACCGTCACCACAAACCAGTGCACGAGCGCCCCGGTCATACCTTCGGCGGTCCGGCTCTCCAAGCCGGCCAAAATGCACGCCGATTGGCTGAGGGCGAGAAACGCGAGCAGGCGGCGCGGAGAGTTTTCCGAGAGCGCTCGGATCGCGACGTAGAGGGCCGTGGCCAGAGCGAGATCGGAAAGCACGGGAAATATGTCCTGTGTTGCATGGGGAAACAGCGGCACGATCAGCTTCGCCACCAGTAATGCCCCAAAATGACCGTTGAACAAAAGAGCCGTGGGAATCGCGGGGCCGCCTTCAGCGGCATCCGCGACCCAGGCGTGGGCGGGGCAGACTCCCTTGCGGAAAATCACCGCGACGATCAGGAGCGCAAAAACGGCCATTCCTCCGGGGCTCTGGCCTCTTAAGGAGGCGATCGAGAGCGTGTGTGCATCGGCTGCAATAAAGCTGATTGCCAGGGCGAGCGCCATGCTCGAAAGCAGCAGAGCCAACCGCGGGCGCCAGGTCTTGGCGGCGAACAACTGCGTCAGAAAGAAGGGAAGTGTCGTCAGGATCCAGGCGGCAAGGAGAACCAGCAGATTGTCCGCGGCGTACGCCAGCAGAGTCGACCCGAGCAGAAACAAGATTCCCGCGATCGTTCGGGGGCTGCAATCGCGGTGCGGAAGTACAAGCATCGCCAGCACCGCGAGGCACGAGAACAGGACCATTAAGGCTTCCCCGAGCGACTCGCCTGCCGGCGCCGCGTGGAGTAGAAGAGCACTTGCCAGCACCGATACCGAAGCCGCCGCGAAGCCGATGGCGCGCGTTTGCCGCTGGCTCAACGCCGCGGGAATCGCAGCAAGCCACGGAACGCAGATCGCAGCAACCCGGAGGGCCAATACCGGATCCGCCATTTAGTCTCCTCCTCGGGTGGCGGGATTGTGTATGGAGAGCGCGACCTTCTCGGGCTGCGTCCGACTCTGTTCCAGCCCCAGGTTGTCGAGCTTCGCAAAAAGTTGCGACAGGCGGATCACCGGATGAATCACGAAACGATCGAGAATTGTATCCAGGTGGCCGCGGTCGAGCGCCCACCGGTAGAGCCACAATTGAACCGGTTCCGGAAGCAGGTCCTCAAAATACTTTCCCCGGGCCTCGACTTCGCCGCCGATGGCGGAGTGCATTTTGTGATAATCGTGCAGCATCGACGGCGCGCGCAGGAACTGCAGCGTACGGACCGTGGCGTGGCCCAGGATGTGCGCGACGGCGATCCATTTCCAACCCATTCCGATTTCCACGAACACTACGCCCACCTGCGTGAGCGATGCGTAGGCGAGCGAGGTCTTCGCATCCGCGCTGGCACGGCCGACAATCGTGCCGTGTATGGCCGTGAGCACCCCGATCGCAATCACCAAAGCGGAGGCCAATCGGGAGTGGATGAGCATCGGCTGAAGCCGCAGGAGGAGGTAGGCGCCGGCATGAATCGAGATCGCGCCGTAAAATATGGCGCTCGACGGCGTGGGACCTTCCATCGCTCGCGGCAGCCATCCGGAGAATGGAACTTGCGCGGCCTTTCCGGCAGCCGCAAGGAGCAGGAGCAGACACACCACCGCGGTCTGCATCCCCGCCAGTTGGGGAAGGCCATCGGCGAAGGAAGCGGTCCCAGCCCAATGGTGCATGGCGAATACACCCACCAGCAAGCCGATGTCGCAGGCGCGATACACCGCAAAAACGCGCAGACCGTTTTCCACCGGGGCCGTCCGCTGCTGAAAGAAAGCGATCAGCAACACGGAAGTGATGCCCACCATTTCCCATCCGCCCACCAGCAGGTCGAAGGAGCCGGCTGCAAAGGCGAGCAACGAACCGAACGCGAACAGGTGCAGCAGCAGGAAAAATCGCAAAAAGCCGCGTTCGCGATGGAGGTAGGTCGCCGAGAACTGCCCGATGAGGCCGGACAGCACCAGGGTGAGACCGAGAAACGGAATGGAAAGACGATCGGCCAGGAGCACGAGCGGGAAGTGATAATCCTGCACTGCGAACCAGTTCCCGAATGTCACCATGATGGACGGAACGCCCGTGGAACCAAGCCTCGCGACGATTACAGCAAGGCCGAAAATGCAGGCGGAGAAGGTCAGGGCGGTGATTCGCGATAACACACGTTCGCGGGGAGCCCAGCCCAGCAGCCAGAGCAGCGCCAAAACACCGAAGGCCACACCGGGCGCGAGCACGACAAACGCCAGCGTAGTCTGCCAGAAGTCCACTCTTACCGGCCGCCCCCCTCGGTCTGAATCGACGCCATCGCCAGATGCTCGATCTTGCCGCCGAACCATTCGGCGGACGAAAGGGCGACCGGCAGACGCTCCACGGGCCCGGAGAACTCCTCAAAACCGCGGTCCCTGCGGATGTGCACGCAGCCTGATTCGGGATCGATGGTAGCCACTCGAATCCATCGATTCTCGACGAGTTGCCGCAATGTAGCGCTCGCGTTCACCACTTTCATCAAGCGCTCCGGCGTCGTCTCGATGACGAAAAGAATGCGCACCGGTTCATGGATTTCGACCATCTGCCAGGGCAATCCCGTTCGCAGATCGCTGGCGTGACCGTCCATCACACCGACCAGGCCGGTGACGTTGTGCGGGAGTTTGGTGCCGCAGCCATAGCGATCGTTGTCCACGAAGGAGAAGTAATATTCCAGACTGATGCCGGCGCATACGGGAACAACCGCCGCCAGCACGGCCGCCAAGCTCAGGTCATCGGGATCCAGGGCGGCATCATAGGAGGCCAGAAACGCCCGCCGGTCGAGGAACAATCCTCGAGTCAGGCTGCGGCGTCCAACGATGCAAATCGCGTTGGTGCAATGACCGTACTCGGGCCGCGGCTCGGCGAGGTGTTCGCTGCGTCCCTCCACGTGCCGCAGCGCCTCATCGGGCGTGGCATGCGCGGGACACGACTCGAACCGACGTACGCGCTCCTGCGCATTGCGCGCTTTTGCCCGGCCGAGGGACTCACGAATGCGATCCAGGTCGGCCCGATGCGTCTCGGGAAGAGCTTCGAGATCGAACAGTTCCACATCGTCGCTGCAGGTATCGTGATATCCGCCAACGAACCAGGTGTCCGCAGGAATCTCGATGCCCTGCTCTTGGAGGTGCACGCGCACTTCGGCCCGGTTCGCCATGGCCGCAAAGAGCCGCGCGTTGGGACCGCCACGGCGCCCGCCACAGGCTCCGCAATCGTGGGCCGATTCGTGGGGGTTGTTCAGGCTCGTCGATCCGTGTCCAAGGACCACGACGAGGCGAGCAAAACCGCGCCTCAGGCCCGCCGGACCCAAGACGCTCGCCACCCGTTCCGTCTTTTCGGCCGGCGCGAATCCCGTCAACAGCCCGCTCACGGTGTCCTGCGATTGAGCCGTATTCCGCATCAGCGTCAATTCCGTACGCGGTTCGGGAAGGAACGCTCGATTCAGCCACTCACGAAGTTGCGCATAGCGCCGGGGAGCCAGCAGGTGAGCAATGAGAGGAATCGCCGAAAGCAATCCGAGAGCGGAAGTGGAGACCCAGCCGCGCACCAGCGTCCTTGAGGATAGGAAGGAATGCCGCATGACGCGTCCGAGAAGCTGCCTGCGCAAGCGACGCCTTTCCAGCAAGACGCCGTCTTCCGCTGTCGGCTTCTCGACCACGGCGTGTTGCGGCTTCACCACCACCGGGCAGAGCGCGGCCCCGTGCGGATCATCAATTCCCTTGTAATCGACCGCCACGCCGAAGAATCCAGCCACGCTGAACGTCTCCACCGCCGGGTCTACTTCCTCGAGCGCGCGCCGCATCGATTCCTCGCGCTCATCGATGCAGAAGAACACTTGCGCAGCCGGCAGGGCTTCGACCTCGAAGAGACCCCGGTACTTCCGATGGCTCGCCAGTCCCCGCAGAATCTCGCGTTCGTGCCAGCGCTCGTACGCAAGATGC
>Ga0070741_10017562_pt1 | contig 11733 bp, 11 predicted proteins | sample Coa_R1_4_FD_66440 | JGI IMG/M metagenome (GOLD analysis project Ga0070741, IMG submission 66440) | Surface soil microbial communities from Centralia Pennsylvania, which are recovering from an underground coalmine fire - Coalmine... | ecosystem: Environmental > Terrestrial > Soil > Unclassified ...
TGAAGAGCGTTATGGAATGCCTTTGTGACCTCGAAGAAGTCATTCCCGCCGGTGATGACGTCCCAGCGGGTGGGCACTTCCAGTTCCGAGAGGAGCGGCACAATCCGGCTCAGCATTTCTGCGACGCCCCCGCCCAGCGCAGTGGAGTTCACCATCTTGATGGATTTGCCGCGCAATTCATGCGCCAGGAAACGCAGGGAGTCGATCTGGGCGCGGCCCACAATGCGCGCGTAGTCGTCCAGGTGCGGAGGCGGAGGCGGGGCGGGCGGCGTCAGCACACTGGCGGGAAGGTTCCTGCCATTTCTGCGGTCAGCGGAACGCCGTTCGGGAATGCGGGGGCGGAATGTAGTTCTGCGATCCTGGGCGCCGGACGATTGCGAGTCCGAACTGCGGCTCGTAGATGCGGCGGGCTGATCTTCTGACTGCATTGTTCAATCCCTAGCTCATGGCTTCTGCCACAACCTGCGCCATCTTCAGCCGGACGCCTTCCATCGTGTTGGTATAGATGTCGATCCGTTCAATCGCGTCCGCCGCCTCATTCAGGCCGACATCTTCTTCCAGCCAGGTGGAGAAATCGTTGGACATGCGCTTGAGCCGCAGCCGGGCCTCGATAAAGTGATGGTGAATGGAATGGACGCTGACCTGGTTCAGGCCATCCAGGAATCCCTTGAGGGTGTCGGGGGCATACGGGGTGGGCAAAACCACGATGTCGGAAGCGCAAAAATAAAAGGGTTCCTGAGCCGGGCGCGAGGCAGACTCGGGATGAGTGTGCAGGAACTGGTCAACAATCTCGACCATCCGGCGGCGGATGCCGTCCAAGGCCGTGAACTCGCGCACGTCCACGCCCGCCAAATGCTCGGCCAGCATGGGCTCGTTGCAGGCGAAGAGGCTCCAGTGGGCAAAATCGTTGGAGAACCCCTGGCGGATGAAGTGATGCTCCTGCAGCGTGCGAAAGGTGTGCTGGAAGATGCAATCCTCGGGGCAGGTGCGCATGGCATGGAGCAGTTCGGACAGATTCAGGGCCTTGTAGCGGCCAATGCGCAGCAGATGCTCCGAAGTCTTGAAGTAAAACGGAGCGTCCGGTTTGCGAAGCGGCGGTTTGGCCGCGGAAGCCATGCGGTCTAGTAGGTAGCACTCCGCGTAAGTTGGGTTGTCTCTGTAGTCGCCGCCAGCCAGCGGGATAAGAAGTCGCGGAGTTCCTCTGGAGGTTTCAGCCAGGCTTGCGCCGAAGTCCTGCGGAAAGCAGGACGCACCAGGATGCCAAAGCCTCGGGCCTCAAGCGCGCGGAACGCGCGCTCGTCGGTGATGTCATCGCCCAGATAGGCGGTGGGGACATCAGGGCCGGTTTCCCTGAGCACGGTTCGTACGGCATCGCCCTTGTCGAGGTCGGGCATTCGCATCTCGACGCCGCCGTCGAATTCGAGGAGTTTCAGATTGGCGCGCTCGGCGATGGGGAACCAGCCGACGATGATTCTGCCTCGCAGCTCTTCGGCCTCGGTTGGCTCCAACGCGCGCCAGTGGACGGCAATGCTGCCCGGCTTGCGTTCGGCCAGTTTATGCAGCCCCTGATATTCGAGCCAGCGCCGGGCATCGTCGAGAACCTCAGCCACGGCGGCGGGAATTTCCGGCATATCGCAGGTTCCGTCGGGCAGTAGCCGCTGCAGGCCGTGCGAGCCCCAGATCTCCGGAGCAGGGCGCAGGCGCAGGAAGGGATCGATCTCGCGCGCATCCCTGCCGGTCACGATCACCAGCCGGGTACGGCCGGCATCGATAATCTGCTGCAGCAGGTCGCGGACTCCGGGATAGGGGACCGCGCGTTGCCGGTCCACAGAAAAGGGCGCCAGTGTTCCGTCATAGTCAAGCAGCAAGACCGAACGCTGGGCCCGTGCCACCGATTCCAGGAATTCCTCAATATTCCGTTGATGTAACATCCCTCACTCCACTTTCTGATAGCGGCAACCGCCCGAATCCGGCCCCGGACAATGTGGGCTGGTCGAGGCGCACCTCACAGAGCTCTCCGATCAGATTGCCGGCCCAGCGATAAACGTTGTGCTCGCGAACCGACTTGCGCATGCGGCGCATACGCACTTGCTTTTCTTCCGACGGCATCTCCAGGGCGGCGCGAATCGCGTCCGCAGTCTGATCGATGTCATACGGATTCACCTGGAGGGCGTCACGCAGTTCCCGGGCCGCCCCCGTAAAACAACTCAAAATCAAGACGCCACGCTCGTCATTCCGGGTTGCCACGAATTCCTTGGCCACCAGATTCATCCCGTCGTGCAAAGACGTGACCAGGCAGAGATCGGCGGCGCGGTAGTAGGTCTCGACCTCTTTGTGGCTGTGCTGCCGGTTTAACAAAACAATCGGCTTCCACTGGTCCGCCTGAAAACGCCAGTTAATGCGGTCGGCTTCGGCTTCCACCTCGGCCTGCAGGTCGTGATAACGCTTGATGTGGGTGCGGCTGGGAGCGCCAATCTGAACGAAGGTAAACACTCCCTGGTAGCGCGGATACTTCTCCAGAAAGCGCTCGATGGCGAGGAATCTCTCCAGGATACCCTTGGTGTAATCCAGGCGGTCGACCCCGACGCCCATGAGCGCCGCCTCCACCGCCAGAGATTTGAACAGCAGACCACGCTCCTCGTAGGCCGACTCGCGTGCAATCTCGACCGGCAAGTCGCTGCATTCGACGCTGATGGGAAATGGCCGCACCGCAGTGCGGTGATCGAGGCGTTGCACTGAGGAGTGATCCCAGTCGATGCGGGACTCAATGGTGCGATCGACGGTCTGCAGGAAGTTGGTGCAGTGCGCCTGGATATGGAAGCCGATCAAGTCTGCTCCCAGCAGCCCGTCGACCAGTTCACGCTGCCAGGGGCAGATGCCGAACGCTTCAGGATTGGGCCAGGGGATGTGCCAGAAAATCGCCACGCGGGCTTCCGGGCGCTGCTCTTTAATCATCCTGGGCAGCAGGGCGAAGTGATAATCCTGAACCAGCACCACCGGACGCTTGCTGTCCTGCATTTCTTCCAGCAAGGCGTCGGCGAACTTGCGATTCACTTCCTGATAATGCTTCCAGTCGTCGGCGCGAAACAGGGGGCGCGTGTGAGCGATATGGCAGAGGGGCCACAGGCCTTCATTGGCGAATCCGTAGTAATACCCCTGCTCCTCTTCTTTTGAAAGCCAGACTCTGCGGAGAGTGTAATGGGGATCGTCCGGCGGAACCTGCAGGCGATCGTGGACGTCGACGGCATCGATGTCGCCGTCTCCCGATCCGTGGGCCACCCAGGTTCCACCGCAGGCACGAAGTACCGGCTCGAGCGCGGTGACCAGGCCGCTGGCCGGCTGCGTGACCTCGACCGATTTTCCGCGCCGCAGGTGTATGTACGGCTCACGGTTGGAAACCACGAACAGCCGGCTGTCCTCGAGGCGGGCCCGTATGTGCACGGCCAGACGATCGGCGGTCCAGATCGATTCTCCCGACTCGCGAAGACGCGCTTCCAATTCGGCAGCGGAGCGGGCGGTGTTCAGGCTTTCGGCAAAGGTCGCCACTTCGCGGGCGAGGGGACGAAATAGATCCAGATCGGGAGCCCGGATGCGGGCTACCGCGCGACCGGTGCGCAGGGCTTTCATCCAGTAGGCGGTGCGCGCGATAGGTCCGGCGATGCTCCAGCGCACGATCAGCAAAGTGATCAGAACGATGAGCACGACGTGCGCCAGGGCGCTTAGGAATGTTTCGCGCCAGATGCGCAGACTCTCGCCCTTGATGTATCCGGAGTCGTGGACGATGGCCAGGCTGCCGATCAACTCCTCTCCCTTTTTCAGCGGGAGAGCGTAGATGTAAATAGAAGCAATGCCCATGCGAACGAAGGCGCTGACATCGCGTCGCTCCGTGAGCGATTGCATGACGACGGGAGGGGGGCTGGCCATCAGGGGCTGGAGATTGGTGGTGACAGCCAGGGTTTTGCCGTGCGGATCATAGACCGCGATGCCCGCCAGGTGCTCGCGGTTGGCGAATTGCTGAACCGTTCGCTGCAGGATTGCGGGATTATCCCGCTCCATGTCGCGTTCGACGTTTCTACCCAGACTCTCGCCCAGCAGTGCGGCGCGGTGCTGCAGATCGCGCCGCATTCCCCGTGCCAGCACGTAAGACTGGTAATAGGAAGAGCACAGCGAAACCAGGGTGACGCCGATAACCAGCGAGATAATCAGTCGAGCGCTAAGCAGTCGCATCTACTTTCCTCAAGAAGCTACGGCTTCGTCAAAACCCACCCGGCCTTTGCTGGGATATTGCGGTACTGCAGTGCGATCCAATTTCAGAGATGGTCCTGTCTGGACATTTGCAGCGCGTTGGCATGACCGCGGCGCGGACGAGAGCGGTTCCCATACAGCCATAACTCACCAGGACACAAACCGTCGCCGGGGCCGTCGCCAGCTATATTCTGAGTACGGGGACGGGGAAATGGTTGCACAAGCCATGCCAAACCCAAACGTCTTTCCAATGCTTAAGGTTGCAGGGAATTGCACCGCCGCGGAAGGATGTAAATCTTGCCCTCGGCTGGAGTTGGGAACACGGTCACACACAGCATGCTCAGTTCCAAATCAAAGTACTGACGGAGTTATTGGGCAGGGAAAGGTTTGCGATCTGGTTGGCGAGTTTTACAGTGACGTTCTTCGATTCACTCGAATTGGTCACAATCAGGACCTTCTGCCCGTCCGGATTCTCAAAAGCGGCGTGCTCCACTCCGGACAGGGTTCCGCTGGACTCGAAGCGACGGGCGCCGCGCCGGATATTGCGGGAGAAATGAGCGAAAGCCCAGTATTGCCCGCTGTGCGTGATCTGCCTGGTTTCAGAATGAATGGTGACCAGTCCCCCGCAGGGGAACGGCCCTATGTTGGGACGGCCTTTCTCGTCCAAGGCGAGATTCCAGCCGGTTATGGAGCGGCACCAATTCCTCAGGGCTTGAGTGAAGGTCCGACCCCAGTTGGCCCAGTCAGTCGCGTAGTCGGGCGCGGTGTAGTCCGGGCCGCCCTCGGTCCAGTAGAGTTCGGCATCGGGAAAGGCGTCATGAACTTTACTCATCATCTCGGCGCCCCCGACGTATCCATGGAACGCAACTGATTTGCAGAACTTGCGGAGATCGGGGTCGTCCAGTTCAGCAACGGCCCGTCCCCAGAGGTTGTAGTTGTGATCGAGAATCCAGATCTTGGCCGGATTATTGTTTTTCTCGAGCAGGGGACCCAAGTGGTTTTTTACAAAAGCGATTTCGTACTCCTGCGGCCAGATACATGCCGGCATGCGGCTGTCCTGGTCGGTATCAACTTCGTTCTGCACGCTGACAGCCTGGACGGGGACTCCCTCGGCGGCATAGGCCTGAAGAAACTTCAGGAAATATTGCGCGTAGGGAGCGAAATAATGCTGGCGCATGGAGCCGCCCAGCATGGAACCGCCGGCCTTCATCCATCCCGGAGGACTCCAGGGGGAGGAAAACAGGAAGAGATCCCGATTTTCCTTTCTGGCTTCGCGCAACATGGGAAGAACATAAGCCTGGTCATGCGCGATGGAGAAGCGCCTCATCTCCGGATCGGGCTCGCCTTCATCGTAACTGAACAGTTCGGTCGAATAATCGCTGGCCCCGATGCAGGTACGGCAGACGTTAAGGCCCATTTCCGATGGATGGAAGAGATCGTGGAAGAGACTGGCGCGGGCGGACACCTCGAGGCGGTTGAAGGTGTAGCAGGCGGCGTCGGTGAAGGCGGCGCCGAAGCCGAGGATGTCCTGGAATTTCCTGGACGGATCGAGGCTGATCAGATTCTCTCCGCTTTCGCCCGCCCGCCAGGCTAACGAGGGCGCGGCAGCGTGGCGCAGGCTTCCTCCCGTAACGCGAACCGCAATGTCTCCCGAGGGCGGCGCCGGCCGGGCAACGGAAAATCGGGAGGTGGTGGCTGCGGCTAATCCCACTGCGGAGACCTTCAGGAAGTCACGCCTCGTCTGTTCGCTCGGCACGCATTTCTCCCGGCGGGAACGCTGGCCTACTAAAGTATAGTGCGAATGGTCTTAAATACCGGAGCGAAAATGAAAGCGAACTGTAGTCGCCTGAAATGGTACGGACTTTTATTGATGTTCTCAGCGTGCGCCGCCGCGCAGAGCAACATGCACTCGGGGCGGCCGGGGTGGACGTTGGCGTGGAGCGATGAGTTCAACGGCCCCGACGGCTCCGCAGTGGATTCGTCGAAGTGGGTTGCGGAATCAGGCGGGAACGGCTGGGGCAACCAGGAGTTGGAGTACTACACCACGCGCGCGGAGAACGCAGTTCAGCAACAGGGGAATCTGGTCGTGAAGGTTCTGCAGGAGAAATTCACCGGCTCCGATGGCGTAACCCGGGATTACACATCTGCGCGCCTGAAGACCCAGGGCAAGTTCTCGCAGAAATATGGGCGATTTGAGGCGCGCATCAAGGTTCCCCAGGGCCAGGGTATCTGGCCGGCATTCTGGATGCTGGGCGATGACATCGAAAAGAAGGGCTGGCCGAAGTGCGGCGAGATCGACATCATGGAAAATATCGGCAAAGAACCTGGGACGGTGCATGGCACGATTCATGGTCCCGGATACAGCGGCGAGAAGGGCCCAGGATCGCCGTTTGAGTTAGCCGGGGGCCGGCGTTTCGCCGACGATTTTCACGTCTTCGCGGTGGAGTGGGAGCCGAAGGTAATCCGCTTTTACGTGGATGATTCTCTGTATGCGACTCGAACTCCGGCCGATCTTCCCAAAGGCGCGAAGTGGGTTTACCTGCATCCCTTCTTCATTTTGCTGAACGTGGCAGTGGGCGGCGGATGGCCGGGCAATCCGGATGCGTCCACGATGTTTCCGCAAACCATGCTGGTGGACTACGTGCGGGTGTATCGGCGCTGACCTCATCAGTGACACCCGGCAATTTGACTGGCTGCTCATGAGGTCGGATAGAATCGTGGTCTATTCCGGGGCGCTAGCCAGCCATTTTTTGCGAAGGAGTGATTTCATGAGTAAGGTGCGAGTTCTCGTAGGCACGCGGAAAGGGGCATTCATTCTTACCTCGGACGGCAAGCGGGACAAGTGGGAAGTAAACGGTCCGCTGTTTGCCGGCTGGGAGTTGTATCACCTGAAAGGGTCCCCGGTGGATCCGAACCGCATCTACGCTTCGCAGACCAGCGGGTGGTTTGGACAGGTCATTCAACGTTCCGATGACGGCGGCAAGACCTGGCATCAACCCGGGACGCCCGCGGGGGAAACAACCGGCCCCGGCGGTATGCCGAAAGGCGAGAGCAATAAATTCGTATATGACGCGGCCGGCGCTCCACTGACTACGCATCAGTGGTATGACGGCACACAGCATCCCTGGGAGTTCAAGCGTGTCTGGCACCTGGAGCCCTCCCTGACGGAGCCCGACACGGTGTACGCGGGAGTGGAAGACGCGGCGATCTTCCAATCGACCGACGGCGGCAAGAACTGGAAGGAACTTCCCGGCCTGCGCGGGCATGGGACGGGTCCCATGTGGCAGCCGGGGGCGGGCGGAATGTGCCTGCATTCCATCCTTCTCGATCCCAGCGACCCGCGGCGGATTTATGTCGCGATCTCGGCGGCGGGCGCCTTCCGCACCGACGATGGGGGAAAGACGTGGAAGCCCATCAACAAAGGGCTGTATTCGAAATACATTCCGAATCCCACGGCGGAGATCGGGCACTGCGTTCACCACATCGCCATGAATCCCAAGCGGCCAGGCGTACTGTTCATGCAGAAGCACTGGGACGTGATGCGTTCGGATAATGCCGGAGACGAATGGAGGGAGATCAGCGGGAATCTTCCCACGGATTTCGGGTTTGTCATCGACGTGCACGCGCATGAACCGGAGACGATTTATGTCGTGCCCATCAAGAGCGATGGAGAGCACTACGTGCACGAGGGCAAGCTGCGGGTTTACCGCAGCCGGAGCGGCGGAAACGAGTGGGAGCCGCTCACGCGGGGCCTGCCGCAAAAGGACTGTTACGTCGACGTGCTGCGCGACGCCATGGCGGTCGACACCCTCGACGACTGCGGCATTTATTTTGGAACAACCGGCGGCCAGGTGTACGTCTCGCCCAACGGCGGCGATTCGTGGCAGGCGATCGTACACGACCTGCCGGCGGTATTGTCGGTGGAGGTCCAGACATTGAAGTAGAAGGCAAATTGACTTACGGGAGAAAACATGAAGAAGACGGCGATTGCGGTTGCGGTGTTGTTGTTGGCATTCGCGGGTGCGGCAACAGCGCAGGAAAAGCAGGCCATGAAGCCCAAGGCAGGCGGGCCTCCGCTCGAAGCTCAGGTGCGCAAGATCTGGGAAGGCTTCAAGAACAAAGATAAGGCCGCAGTCTCGGCGTTGGTGGACGACCACTTCCGTCTTTTTGAGGAAGGCATGAGCGCCTTCGGCGACAAGAAGGCCGAAGTCAACTCGGTCGACGAGTACCAACTCGCCAGCTATACGCTGAGTGATTTCACCGTGAAGCCTCTCGGCCCGAACGCGGCCCTGGTTACCTACATGGCGCAGTATGAAGGCAAGTCCGGCGGCGAGGCTGTCAAAGCAAAGAGCGCATTCGGAGAAGTCTGGATCCGTGCGGGCCAGGAGTGGAAATCTCTCTACGTGCAAGAGACGTATGTGAAGTGAAGGTTGGTTGAGATGCCGGTGACAATTCGAGTGGAGTTGCCGCAACATCTGCGCACGCTGGCGCACGTGGGGCATGAAGTGGGGATCGAGGTCGAAGGACCGGTCACACAGAATGCCTTACTGGACGCGCTTGAGGACCGTTATCCCATGCTGCGGGGAGCGATTCGCGATCACGTGACCAAGCAGCGGCGCGCTTTTTTGCGCTTCTTCGCCTGCCAGGAGGATCTGACCCACAACCCGCCAGATGCCCCGTTGCCTGAACCTGTCGTGTCAGGGAAGGAACCGTTTCTGATTATTGGGGCGATTGCCGGAGGGAAGGGCGGATGAATTCCCGGGAATCTGATTACCCACCAGCGGTAGCATTCCTCTGTGTCCTTCAGCGATACCTCAAAAAACTGGCTGCGCAATGGAACCTCAGCAAAGAGGCGCCGGCATTCCTGAATAAACCAGGCTAGTTCCGGTGCCAGTACATCTGCCAGCCGAGGTATCGCCCGGCCGCCTCATGCACGGCGGCCGCCGTGGTCGAGAAGTTCGCTGCTACGTGGTGTTCGAAGCCGTTCTCGCAGATGTAATGCAGCAGTCGCTGGAGTTCTGGAATCTCGACTACTCCGACGCCTCCGAAGGTATTGAGCGAGTCGTTGGTGAATGCGCCTTCGCCCACATATCCGCGGATCACGCCGGCGGTGTCATCGGTGGAAAATCGCGCGAAGCTCATGGCCCCGGACTTCACCCGGCCCACGACTGTGCCGAATGTATTTTCCTTGCCCACCGTGCCCGCGATGATTTCCTGGAAATCCATGCGGACATCCTGGAAGAAGTGCTTGGGCAGATTGCTGCAGTGGAAGCAGACGGCTTTATCCGGGTTATCGCCGTAGTTATTGTTCCAATCGAGCAAAGCGCTGGGAGTTTCTGAGGCTAACGCGAGCGCGTGCATGCTGAGCGTGCCGCAAACATCGACTTCACAGGCCGCGGGCAGCAGGTTGTTGCTCATCATGCTCATGATGGTGCAGGGCACGACGCCAAAATACTCTTCCATGGAAGTCCAGCACTGCACCGCGCTAATCTTCACATCGGTTTGCTTCATCCACTCATCGATCACGTAGCCGAGCTTGGCCATCTTGACCAGGGCCGCATCGGGCACATTGCCGGTGGTCACATATTTTCGAATGTCGGCCAGCTTGCCCTGCACCCCGGCGTCATCGTCCTTCAGGCGGGCAATCCGGCCGAAAACCTCGGAGAGGTCGAGAGTCTCGGTCGAGATGCCGCTGGATTCCAGCAGCTTCTCGCTGTAGCGCACGGTATTGAACGCGGTAGGACGGGCCCCGATGCTGCCCACGCGCAGATTACGCATGCCATTGGCCACGCGGCAGACGGCGGCGAACCAGGCGAGATCTGACTGGAATTCCTCGGAGTTCGGGGCCACGGTGTGGCGCCGCGTCAGGGAATATGGAATACCGTACTGGCGGAGATTGTTGCAGGCGGACATCTTTCCGCAAAAGCTGTCGCGACGATGCAGAATGGTCATTTTCGAGGCGTCGTCCGGAGTGGCCTGCACCAGTACGGGTACATCCAGCCGGGCCAGGCGCAGGGTGTCGGCAATCGCCCGCTCGTCGCCAAAATTGGGCAGAGTGACGATGACACCATCGATATGGCCGCTATTTTTGCGAAATAAAGCGGCGCAGCGTTTGGCGTCCTCATGGGTTTCGACCGCGCCATGCTTGCTTTCTTCCGGGCCGAGAACGATGGAATCGATGCCTGCCCTGGAAAGGGCCTGGATCATCTCCTCGCGCCCGGTTTTCGCCAGCTGGTCGGGGAAAAATCCACGATTCCCGACAATTACACCCATGGTCATTTTCTTCTGCGCCATAATTCCCTTCTGCGATGAAGACCAAAATCAAGAATGAGCCGACATTCTTTTCCGCTCCTGCGCCGGCGAAAAGCGGATGGCATAGATGACACCAAAGACCAGCAAGGCGCCGCCCCACCAAACGTTGGCATGCAACTCGGACAGCACCACCTGCTGCGCGGGGGGGTGAATGATCTCGTAAATTCCGGTGGCGAAGATCAACAGACCATTGACGCCCAGGCAGATTCCGGTAAAAAACCAGATAGATAACGCCCCGCCAGATTTCATGATTCGCTCCTACCAGAAGATAATCTGCAAAATTACGAATATCGCCGCTACCACCACGCCCCAGAAGACCGGACTGTGAAACACGCTCACGTGCTCCGTTTTTGGAATCGGCGTCAACCCGTACACCAGATCCTTTAGCTCGGAATCCGGCTTTGGCTTGGTCAAGTAGCTCACCACCACAGTCACGATGACGCAGATCACGCAGCACCAGAGAGCGCGGAACATGTTTTGCGCCTGGTCTTGCGCATCCATGGAAAGGGCCACGTACCGCACCGCTCCCGGATCGACTTTGACCCAGGTATACATGCCGACCGAGGACAGCGTTCCCGCCAGCAGCCCTGCCCAACCGCCCGCCGGCGTGGCACGTTTCCAAAGCATGCCCAGGATCACCGTGCCGAACAGGGGCGCGATGAAGAAACTGAACAGAGCCTGCACATAATCCATGATCGACTGGGCCTGCATCACCAGGTACGCCGTACCGATGCTGATAACCACCCCAATGATGGTGACCCAGCGGCCCATCTTGACCTTGAAATCATCGGTGGCGTTCTTGTTGATCAGGGTCGCGTAGATGTCGTAGGTCCAAACCGTGGTGAAAGCGCTCACGTTGCCGGCCATTCCTGACATGAAGCCGGCGATCAGAGCCGTGATACCAAGACCCAGCAGCCCGGGCCCGCAGTAGCGGGCGAGCATCAGCGGCAAGACTTCGTCATAGCCGTGGAGTCCTTGTGCCTGTCCCGCGGGGGACCACGCTACGTCCGCCGGGACCAGGCGCAGCAAGTGGCCGGTATTGGGATCGCGGAGCAGGGCCAGACCGAGAAGGCCGGGAAGGATGACGATAAAAGGCACGCACATCTTGAATGCGGCGCCGATGATGGGAGCCAGTTTGGCGGAGCGCAAATCTTTGGCCGACAATACGCGCTGTAC
>Ga0070741_10017563_pt1 | contig 11733 bp, 8 predicted proteins | sample Coa_R1_4_FD_66440 | JGI IMG/M metagenome (GOLD analysis project Ga0070741, IMG submission 66440) | Surface soil microbial communities from Centralia Pennsylvania, which are recovering from an underground coalmine fire - Coalmine... | ecosystem: Environmental > Terrestrial > Soil > Unclassified ...
CGTGCTGCAAGCCCAATCCCTGCTTCAGATAGCGGTCCACCTCGAACTGCGGATCGCGCGTAAAGGCCGCGTCCGGTTCCAGCAGTTCGTAAGCGCGGATACGGCCCAGAAAGAACTGGCGGAAGTCCTGCCGCCACTCGCACCAGCCGATCAGATGCCACTCGCCCTGAAAGTTGTGGAGATGGTAGGGCCGCACGACCCGCTCCGTCTCCGCGTCCCGATGCGCGCTATAGTAGCGCAGGCGCAGACGATGCCGGTTGCGGATGGCGCGGCGGCACGTCTCCATCAACTCCGGCGCGACCGCCGCTTCCGGCGTGAAATGGATCGAGCCGCCGATACTCTCCGGCGTGGACGGCGCGGCCAGATAGGGAGCCAGCCGCTCGAACAGCAGGCGCACCGGATGCGCGTCGCTCTCGCTCAGATACTCCTGCGCGGCCAGTAGCGACCGGCGCAGCGCGGCGGCCTCCGGCTCGGAGAGCGCCAGGAAGGGCAGCACGTAGGTCGTATCCGTGTACTTCCAGCCGCCGCGCTGCCGATCATAGACCAGCGGCGCGTTCAGGTGATGGATCAGGTGATCGCGATCCGCATAAGCCGTGCGTTTCGTCACGCCGAAGTGTTCGTGAACCTGCTCCGCGTTCGGATAGCGGTTGGCCCGAATCTGCGCATCAATCCAGTAGAGGCGTTCGGTTTGCGACATCGCGGCAGTCTTCCTCCTCTCACAATGCGGGCGCGCGATCAGGCCGGAACACGCGACGCGGCAGGAACGGCGGTCACGGCATGGGTGAACGGCGCGTCCGGCAAATTGCTCTCCACGACACAACCCCCGTCCATCCGCAGGCGATAGTCGAACTGGTTCGGATCGAACGACTCGCTGTGCGACACCAGGAAAATCTGCGCAAACTCCCGGCGGATCAGACCGCGCGTCAGCAGGTCTACCAGCGCCTGCGTGCGCACCCGGTCGAAACTGCTCAGAGGCTCGTCCAGGAAGAGCCAGCCGGGACGAACGCACTGTTCGCCGGGCAGCGTGGCAAGCGCGAAGGCCAGGCGCAGCGCCAGCGAAATCTGGTCCCGCGCGCCGCCGGAGAAGACCCGCTTCCGCAGGTGAGCGCGGGCGCGCCCGTCATAGACCGAGATCGCGCTGTTCTCCTCATCCCACTCCACATCCTGATAGCGGCCCTCCGTCAGCAGAGGCAGCACCTGCCGCATGTTCTGCATGGTCAGAGGCATCACGCGGCTGATGATGGACTGGCGCGTTCTCTCGACGATCTCCCCGGCGCGGCGCTTGACGGCCAGAGACCGGCCCGCCTCTTCCAGCGCGCGCTTCTCCGTCTCAAGATCAAGCCTCTCTTCCGCGACCCCTGCCTGCTGCGCCCGAATCGCGCGCTCACTGCGACGATTGCGCAACTGCTCCCGCCGCCGCTCGCACTCCTGCTGCCAACCCGCCTCGTCCCACTGATTAGCCTCCGCCAGTTCCGGGCAGTGCGCCGCAAGCGTCTCCAGCGGAATGTCCTCCTCCACGCCCAACTGCGACCGCAGGCTTTGCACCTGCTTCCGCGCCTTTCCTTCCTCATGCTGCATCGTAGCGATCTCCCGCCCCAACTTCTGATGCTCCCGATCCAACTCTTCGTTCTCAGAGTGCAGCCTCTCCACATCAAACCCTTGCAAAGCCTCTTCGGTTTCGGCCTGAATCTGCGGCAAACGACCCTGCGCCGCCGCGAGCGACTCCGGGACAGGTTCCGTCAACAGCCCGCCCCACGCCCGGCAGAACTCCTCCCGACGCTCGGCCAGCGCGGTTTCATAATTCTCTTTTTCCCTCTCTACATCAGGCAGCGTTTCCGCTTTTGCCGTGTCGGCACTCAGACGGTCGCCAATGACGGCAAGATGCGCGTACAGCGCGCCCGACTCCTGCGGCAGCTCCTGTCCCTGCAAAGTCGAACGAACTTGTTGCAAACCCACCTGCGACCGGGCATTCTCCGCATGTTCCTGCTCGGCAGCCTCCAACGCCTTCCTCAGTTCCTCACGCGAAACAGAGTCCAGTCTTTCTCTCCGCGTCTTCTGTTCCGTCTCCAGCGCCGTCAGGCGACGCTCTACCGCCCGTTCCGATTCTTGCGCCTCTGCTGCGGCTTGCTGCAACTCGACATCTGGCACAGATGCCTGCTCTACCGCAAGATCGGCGCGCTCTTGAGTGGCGGCAGTCGTCCAATCCGGCAAAGCCTCGCCTTCCAGTTCCAGTTCCGCCGCCAGCGCCGCCGCCAGCGTCTGTGCGTCTTCCGCCTGGGCTTCCTTCTCCGCCTGTTGCTGCCGCAGCGCCGGAAGGCGGTTCGCCACTGCAACGGCGCTTGCCACCTGCTCTCGCGCCGCCTGCAATGCCTTCGGCAGTCCTGCGCCCTCTGCGTCTACCCCCAATGCCTCCAGGACTTTAGACAGCCCCGCCTCCGCCGCCAGAATCTCTTGCAAGCGGGCCTGCTCCGCCCGCAACGCCTCCAATCTCGCAGCCAGACTCTCCGGCTGACTCTCTTCCAGCAGCCTGCGCTCCGTTGCGAGGCGTTGCTGCACGCCCTCCAACGCATGATGCTCCTGGTAGAGGGCCGTTTCTGCCGCGCGATACACCTTCTGCGCTTCGGCCAATGGTATCTGCGGCAGTGCAGCGAGACGTGTCTGCGCTTCTGCGGGCGAAACCGGGACAGGAACGCCCAGGTTTTCCAGAGCGCGGCGACCGTCCTGCTCACGCGCCGCCCACTCCTGGCGACGGGAAGCCAGAGACTGCGCCTGCGCCGCCGTCGCGCGCCGCTCGCCTTCCAGCGCATCCAACTCGGTTTTCGCCTCGGCCTGCGCCTGTGACGCCATTCGACGCATCCGCAACGCGCGCCCGGTCAGCCAGAGGCCGATCCCGATGAGCAGCGCGCCGAAACCAAGCCCTATCATCACCATTTGCGCTACGAAGCCAACTCCGCCGCCGAGCAGTCCCACGCCTATGAGTGCATAACCAGGTAGCGCCTGCCGGGACGCCGAGGCTGCCTGCCTGCCCGTCTCCTCCCAGCGTGTCCGCGCCTGCTGCTGTTGCGTGTCCAGTTGGGCCAGGCGTTCGGAGGCCGGATCGCCTTCCGCCTGCCGGGAGGCCGCTTCCGCCCAGGCCATCAGCGCCTCGCGCTCCTGCGCCTGCTGCAAGACCGTCCGGCGCGTCTGCTCTTCCTGCGCGTATTCGGCGACCCGACTTTCCTGTTCACTCTGCTCCTTTTCCAGCGCCTCGATGCGCGCCTGCCGCTGCGCCTGTTCCTCCTGCCGCCTTGCCGCGTCCTCTATCTCTGTCTGGTTCCGCTCTGCTTCGCGTTGCGCCTCGGCACGCCGCCGCACCCGCACCTCGGCCACTTCCAGTTCGTGCATACGCGACTGCAAGGTCGGCATTCGCTCTGCTGCCTCGGTAGCCGCCGCAATCTGTGTGGCGAGTTCCTGCGCCTCCCGATGGGCGCGTTCATAGTTTTCGCCATGCTGTAAGAGCAAGGCCAGTCGAGAGTCACGTCGAATGGCGGCCTGCCGTTCCTGATGTCGTGCTTCGGCCTCTGCCGTCTTCTCCCGACAGAGCGCCCGCTTCGCCTCCAACTCCTGCCGCTGCCGCTCACCCTGCTCCCACCACTGCAGCAGATCGTCCAACTCGGCAAGCTCCTGGCGCTTCGTCTCAATGGTTGCTTGCAGTTCGCGCGCCTCATTCTCCAGCGTTTCCAGTTCCTTCAGGCGTTCGCAGAGGTCTTCCCAGGCGCGAAGCTGTTCCCGGCGCGCGGGCAGTCCGTCGGCCAGAATCCGCAGCGCTTCGAGCTTCCTTTCGATCTCCTCCAGCTCTGACTGTGCCTTTGTCCAGGCCCGCATCAGCAAGCAAAGATTATCGCTTACTGCTCTCAGCAGCGAACTCAGACGCTCGTACTCTGCGAGCAGGCCGGCGATCTCTTCTCGGCGCAGCCGTATCTTTTTCTGTCCCTCGCGCGCCTGTTGCATGGCAGCGCATAGTCGCTCCGCTTCCGCGTGAAATCTGCGCGCCTGCGTATACCAGAGACAGCGCCAGGCCACCTGCTCCGCCGCCTCGAGTGCAGGCATCTCGGCGTCCATGTATGCGATCTGAACGCGCTCTCGCACGCCGGACAGCCGAAACTCGTCTTCGCGCGTCACTTTGAACTCGGCGGCAAGATCGGTAAGCGCGCGCAGGTTGAGCAGTTCATTGATGGCGGCGCGGCGCTGCGCCGGATTTAGGTCTTCCAGCCGTTCGAGGCGCTTCTGCTCCACGAAGCAAGTGTTCAGCAGCGCCTCCGCGCTCAGCCGCAACTCTTCCTGAAGCTGCCTGCGGATGGCTACCACACTATTTGAGGAGAGGCGTTCCCCCTGCGCGTCCTGATATTCCAATGTCGCACGGTGGCTGCCGACGAATTTACGCGCGATGGTAAACGGACGGCCATCAATGGAGAAGTCCAGCTCGACGCGCATCTCGTCGGCTTCGTAGCGGCGCAGATCGGCCAGTTGACCTGTTCCCAATCCCTGCCCGTAGAGCGCGAAATAGACGGCCTCGAACAAGGACGATTTGCCCGCCTCGTTCGCGCCTTCGATCAGGATCGTGCCTTGCGGCGGAAAATGCAGCGTCACGTCGGCAAGCTGTTTGAAATTGACGGCTTGAAGCCGGTGCAGCAGTATGTTCATCAGGCCACTCCAAAGAATGAGGAAGGCAAAACAGGTGATTTCTCGCCGCCTGCCTGCCTTTCGCGTCCGGTAGGACGCTTGGCGGCTCTGCCGCCCTCAAGACGGGTACTTTCAGTACCCGAACCCTTGTAGGCTCAGCGCGCCCCGCGAGTCAGGCGCTCGTAGGCAGCGTTCAACTCCTGCGCGGCCCGGCGGCAGATCTCTTGCTCCTCAACATTGTCTCCGTAAAATGGGAGCAGCGAGGCCGCGACGCTCTGCAACTCCTGGCGTACATCGAAGCTAAATCCGATGTCTATCTGCCAGCCTTCCGCTGCATCGTAGAGCGCCAGTTTTTCCGTATCGAACTGGCAGTAGAAGTTGGCCGCCTGTGCCTCTTCCAGCAAGGCCGCGAAATCGAGCGATTGCAGGCGGGAGCGCAAGAGGCGTCCTTGAAAGCGCACGCGCAACAACTGGTCGGGATGGGAAACCTGTGCGATCCGCTCCCGCAACCGGGGCATCCAGGGATCGGACGGCGGGGCTAACGCGTCCTCCGCAACAGCCTCATCCGCAGGCGGCTCTTCGCTGAGGTCTATTTCGAGCGTCCGCATCGGCTGCGGCGTCAGCGGAACGAACTCGGCGCGCATCGGCTCCCCGTCACCGCCCTGTAAGACCCAGAAGCCGCACGTCAGCCCCTCCTCACCGAAGTGGATATGCTCCGTCGCGCCGGGGTTCAGCAGCAGCCCGCCGCCGGGAAGGCGCGTCTCCGCCCGTGTGTGCAGATGGCCGACACAGATGGCGTCCGCGCCGAGGGCGTCCAGGTTGGCGAGCGCAAGGCACGGCTCTGCCGCGAACGGCTGCGCCCATCCCTCGACGCCGTAGTGCAGCAGCACGAAATCGAGGTCGCCCTCGCGCTGGTGTTCCGCAATCGTGTCTTGCAGAGGGCAGACGCCGGCAGGCCGGTTGAAGTCGCTGCTCATGCCCCAGATGCAGACTCGCCGCCCGCGAATCGTCCGCGTCTCCGGCAGCAGCCGATCCGTATTGCGGAACAGACAGATCGCGCCCAACGCTTCCATCTCTTCCTGGGGCAGCGTACCGCCATCATAGCCCAGACTGCGCGGGCTGTCGTGGTTACCTGCGACGGCGAAGACAGGTATCTCAGCCTCGCGCAGACGTTGTATCTGGCGGGCAACGAAGACGCGCTCGGCGTTGCGCGGATCAGGCCGGTCGAACAGATCGCCCGCGTGCAAGAACAGGTCGGCCCGGCGCGCAATGGCCGCATCCACGACCTGTTGGAATGCGGCCTGTAAGCGCCGCCGCCGCAGTTCCAAACGGTCGGGACGCAGGCGCGCATAGTACGCGCCGAGGTGGTTATCGCTGGTGACGACTGCTGTAATCATGGATTTCCCTCCGAAAAGCCCTCATCCCCCGGCCCCTTCTCCCAAACTTGGGAGAAGGGGAGAGCGTCACCGTACCATAAGCAGCTTGCAGGGCGCGGGAGCCATCGCCGTGAGCATCGGGCGCGACAGGCTGGCGAGCGAAACGACGGCCTGCCCCGGCGCAAGGCGCGGCAGCCGCGTCCAGAGCGCCTCATCCACGCCGCCAACGCTGCGCTTCAGGCGCGCGACCACGTTGGCATCCCCGATCTTGTGCAGGATGAAGTTGTTGATCAGCCCCAGGATGGCATCGGGAAGGTGCTGCGGCAACTGCGTCACGAAGACCAGGCCGAGCCACCGCTTGCGGCCCCGCTTGGCGATGCGCTCGACCTGCTGATGCAGGGTCGGCATCTTGCTGATGCGCTGTGCGGAGAGAAACTCGTGCGCCTCCTCGATGATGATAGCGACCGGCGTGATGGGCCTGCCCAGCCCCTCCGCCCGGAGATAGGCCGCATCCTGCGCCTGCTGCACGCCGCGCAGCAGGTCGCTGATGATCAGATTGTTGACCAGCGTGGAGTCGCTGTCGGAGAGATCAATGATGGAGACTTTGCCCGGCTGAAGCATCTTGCCGTAGTCGAGCGGCGGAGCCTGCGGATTGTCGAAGAGGTTCAGGCGCTCGATGCGCCCTAACTTGCCCTGCACCTTACGCCAGCTATCCCACCGCTTCGCCTCGTCCTTGATGGCCTCTTCCAACAGCCGGTCGAACGTCTGCGCCTGGTCGCGGAACTCCGGCGACTTCAGCGGCGGATGCGGCGAGCGCGCCTTGTTCTGCAACAGATCGGCGATGCTGCGGGCCACATCGTAGAGGTGCGACAGGCGCATCTTCGGGTAGCCCTCGCTGAACTCGTCCATCTCCTCCTTGACGAAGCGGTGATCGGCCTCGTCCCAGATTTTCAGTTCGTCCAGCAGCCGGGCCGTGACGGTCAGCGCCTTCTGAAACCGCTCCTCCTGCGCCTCGTTGAGGTCGAAAATCTCCAGCGCGGTGTAGGGCGAGAGGTTAGCAAAGCGCGGCGAAAAGGCGAAACGGCGTGGATGCTGCGGGTTCGCGCAGTTGCGCCCGACCAGGAAATAGAGGTCGGTATTCGGGACTCCGGCAGGCTCCCGGCCCTGTTCGCGCAGCGCCTCGATCATCCGGTCGTCCTCGGTCGGGGCGTCAATGTTCGTGTACTCGCCTTCCGTGTCCAGCAGGATCGTCGCCACGCCCGCCGCCTGCAACTGCGCGACCAGGTTGGCGACCGTTGTGGATTTGCCGCCGCCGGTCGTGCCGAGAATGCCGGTATGCCGGGGCAGCGCCTCTTTAGCCGTCGTTGGAAAGGCGATCTCCAGGTTTTCATGCCCGAACGCCATGCCGAGATGAATTTCGCCGCCGGTGTTCAGGAAATCGCGCACCTCGTCCTCGGAAAGCGCGTAGACCGGGCTGTTGGGGCGCGGGCGGAAGCGATGCGGCTGCAACTGGCCGCCGCGCTCCTCCCCGGCGATCTCCACGACCACCAGGCCGTGATACTCCGGCAGGAAGAAGCCGCCGCGAATGGCCGTCGCGACTACCGGTGGCGCATCGGCGCGCAGTCCGTCCGGCAGGGCGAACGGGCCGCGCACGACCACGCCCAGATAGGTGCGCCCGTCCTGCTCGCTGACGATCCGCACCGCCGCCTGCGAGGGCAGCTTGCCGATGTTGTCGCGGTGCATCAGCACGAGAATGGTATCGTCTTCCGAGGTCGGCGTATCGAACATGGTGATTCCCACGTGTCCCTCCCGGCCCGCAGGCGATACATAGACGCCGTGCGCTGCGCCGGTTTCACGGATCGCGACCAGGGCTTCCGGGGGCAGCCGCCGGGACAGTTCCTCCGGGGCGGCGGGCAGTTCGGCGGCGTTCTCGACAGTGGACATGCTGTTTCTCCCTCCTGCGTTCTGTAGCGGGATGGTGTCAGGCGCGGGTTTCGCGCTCACCCAGATAACGGTAGGGTTCGCCTGCGGCGGCATAAGCATTTTGCAGCGAACCGGCGAAGCTGGCAGCATCGAAGGTGTTGCCGCAGAGCGTGTCGGCCAGGTCAATGAGCATCGGGAAGCCGCGATACGGCTGCAAGACCGAATCGGCGATGGCGATAGCGGCGGCCTCATACGCATGATCCCGGTGGGCATAGAAGACGCGCGCGGGCGCTTGAGGCGCGGCCCGATAGACGCCCGTAACGACCTCCGGCCCGATCTCTTCCATAAACTGCACGACATCCTTGCGCTCCTCTCCGGCGCGACGGCTCTCGATCAGCCGCAACTTTGCGAACTGCGCGGAGAGGGTTTCGACAATGGCGAACTCCAGCGGATGCAGCGCGTCCCCGATAGTGAGCAGCAGCCGGTCGGCGGGACTGCTGGCGACATAGACGAAGCGGCGGTGCTGCTGGATCAAGCGGCGCAGCACGTCCAGCCCGGCATTGAGGAGTTCTCTGGCTCCGCCGCCGGTGAGCAGCAGCATATTCGAGGGAACCGGATTGCCATGTCCCATCCGCCAGGGCGCCTGCGAGCGATCCACCAAAAGGGCGCGCTCGGCATACTCCATAAGGGTTCGGCGCACGAGACTGCTGAGTTCGTCGCGGGGTTCATCGGAATCATCGGTAGGGCGTTGCGCGCGGCGTTCCAAGAGTTCCATCGCCTCGGCAACGGGGTCGGGATGATGGGTATGCAGGTCGCGGCGATAGAGACGCTGCACCCACGTTCCCTGACTGCCCTGATAGGCGACGAGCGCGATGCCGATCTGCACGACCGAGAGCAGCAGGGAGTCGTGCGCCGCCACCGTGCCGTCGCAGCATTCGGTCGCGCCGTTGAACAGCAGGCAGCGATGCGTCTCCTGTACGTCCTCCGCCGTTAATTGATAGACGCCAGCGCAGGGAGGTGCGAAGCGGTCTGTGCTGTTGCCAATCCGAGAAAAGAGGAGTTGACGGATCGGAGCGCGGACGCGGCGTTCCTGCTCCACGCTGGCAGCGACGGCCTGGCGCAGCGCGTCATAGAGCGTGGCGAGATCGGCTCCTTCGTGCCAGGTCTGGACATCCAGAACCGACGTGACCGGCTCGCCGAAGGCTTCGGCAAAGCTATCGTTGGGGTTCGGCCCGGCAGTCTGTTCCGGCATCGTGTCCTCCTCCTTTTGTATTCAGCAGCGGCAGTATCTCCTGCTCTTCTGATTCTTCGCAGGAACGCAGGCGAGTGCGACAACGATTTTGCAGGCAAGCGCCAGAATTTTCAGGAGAGGCCCAGGCGGGCCAGCAGGGAAGCGGATTGACCGTGTTCTGCAACGAAACGACGCGCGTAGCGGAGGGCGGGAGCAGGCGGCAGCGCAAAATCAGCGATGAGAATGGCCTGCACCTCCGCAACACTCTCCTCGCTGGCGATAAGAGAGGGGAAACGGGCCAGCAGGGCCGCGCGCGGAGCCAATAGTTCACAGGCGAAAGCGTCCGCGCTTGCCTCAATCGCGGAGACCTCCTCCGCGCGGCTCTCCTCCTCGCGCTCCAGCAGATGCGTGTGCAAGGTCAGGGTAGTGCGCGCGAGCAGAGCGTCCACCCGCTCCGCCAGTGTAAGAGGCCGCCTGCCGTCCAGAACGGGCCGCAGACTCTCCCCGAAGCGATCCAGCAGGTCGAGACGCGGATAGAGATGCTCCTGAAGGAAGTGCGCGGCCTCGTGCGCGAAGGTGAAGCGCCGCTCCGCCGGAGAGTCCTCGGCATCCGCGAAGAGAAATCCATGGCCGTGCCAGGCGAGAATGCCGCCGCGCAGACGCCGATCCCGGCAGAGCGTCAAGGCCGGGGGCAACGCAATGCGATGGCGGAGCAGAGTGTCGCGCAGCGTGGAGACACACAGGCCCGGCAGCATCTCGCAGGTAACCGGATAGAGACGAGGCAGGAGAGTTTCTGCCTCTATGGACAGAGAAGCAGAGACTCCGGCTTCGCCCCGCAGCCTTTCCGCAGTCATCCGGTAATCAGACATGGCTGTCCTCGTCCGGCTCGATCTCTTCCGCTTCCCGGTCGCGCGCCGCCAGCAGCATCGCCGTCTCACTTCCTGCCGGACTGTCCTGTTCCGCAGCCTCTGCGAAAGCCTTCAGCACCTGAAGGCGGCGCAGCAGAACCAGCAGAGGCTCTATCGCCACACGCCCCTCGGCAATCGCCTCGACATCGGCAACGAAGCGTTCCGGGCGCGGCGGGAGACACAGCGCAATATGGTTCAACGCCTCCTCCGTACAACCCAGACGCTCCGCCAGGTCTGCCCAGGATAGCCCCTCGGCATCGGTATAACGCTGCAAGGCGCGCGCCAGCAGCGGGCCATCCTGCTCGCGGGCGCGTTGAATGAAGCGCTCCTGGAGGCGTACCGTCTCTAGTCTTCTGGATCGCATAGTAACAGCCTCCGAAAGCGCTCTTGCTGTCGCTTGACGCGCTTTTGCACACGGTCGCGATGACGCTTCACCATGCTTTTCTGCTCTGCCCCTTGCAGATGTGTGATGCCCAGAATTGCCGCGTAGTCGGCATAGTCCGTGCGTCCCTCACAGATAAGTTCCCATATCTGGCGATCTTGCGGCGAGGGAAGGATCTCATACAGCAACGCCTCCACCTCCGGCGGCAGACTATCCGGATCGGCAAAATGCTCTGCCGTCTCCGCAAGCTGCCATTGATTATTCGCTGCCATCTGGTCGAGTTCGACAAGCCCGCCAACAAAAGTGAGGTGTTGCTGTTGACGCAGCGAGTGGCGGAGTACGCTGCAAGCATGATAGCGCGCGATGTGAGTCAGGTAGTTCAGCAGGCTGCTTTGATTCGAATTGTAGCGATCTGGATGCCTTATTAAAGCAAGGAGGGCATCGCTCGTAACATCTCTTAGCGTCTCTTCGGACAGGAAGGGGAAGGTTTTGCGCATAATGCGGTACAGGCGTTCCAGGTAGGCGTCCGCCAGTCGCTTTGGCGCGACCGGATCACCGTCTATCAGAGCGCGATGCAGAAAGTTGAGTTCTGTATCGGACACAGCAGGTCTCTCGTTGCAAACATCGAAATATATGGGCTGTTAGTAATGCAACGGTTTCGACATGTCTTTTGTTTTTTCCTGCCGTTTTGCGTCCTATCCAGATCAATTTGCTCCTGTTTATTTTCTCTCTTCTATCTTCACGGCAGAGACATCAGCCCCGCCCGTGCCAGGAGACTGGCCTCAAGTGTTGCCGTCTGGTACGACGATCCCACCCCATCCGCGCGGCAGGTGGGGATGGTGACCCAGGAACCCACCGAGTATGTACGCCCGATTGTTCGGATCGCGGTGCGCTCTTTGACGGCGAAAGAGGAGGAGCAGGCGATAGAGGACGAGGCTCAAGCCCACCTCGCAACGCAGAAAAAAGGCGTCGCCGCCCTCAATCCCCCGGCTCCCCAAAAGCCGCCTCTGCCCGCCAGGGCCAAGCGCGTCCTCTTCCTCTTTATGAACGGCGGGCCGTCGCATGTGGACACCTTCGATCCCAAGCCCGTTCCAGGTCAGGCGGAAGCAAGGAGAGCAGGAAGACAGAGCAGAGCGTGACCATCAGCTGCAACACGCTCTCTTCCCTCCCAGGCCCAAAGCCTCGGACTTTCCAGCGCCCATGCGCTCTTTGAGTATCGGAGGCCCATTTCCGCGAACGCCGCCGGTTGGT
>Ga0070741_10017564_pt1 | contig 11733 bp, 9 predicted proteins | sample Coa_R1_4_FD_66440 | JGI IMG/M metagenome (GOLD analysis project Ga0070741, IMG submission 66440) | Surface soil microbial communities from Centralia Pennsylvania, which are recovering from an underground coalmine fire - Coalmine... | ecosystem: Environmental > Terrestrial > Soil > Unclassified ...
TCGAGCTCGGCGACGGCGAGCCGCGCCCGCTCCTCCGGCGTCTCGGCCGAGGCGAGCCCGGCGAAGACGCGGATCGGGTCGACCGCGTCCTCCCCCATCACCTCGGAGATCCGCTCGGCCGACAGCGCGCAGCCGAGGAACTTGCGGCCCTCGCGGTCGATTGCGTCGAGCGGCAGCAGGCTTCCCTCGCCGCCGGAGACCGTCGGCAGGCGCTCGTAGCGAATCGTGATCTTGACCAGGTCGCTCGGCTCCGCGAGCTTCGAGCGAAGCGCGCCGACCGCGCTCGCCGCGCTGATCGCCGCGGTCCACGCGCGGTTCGAGATCTCGTGCCGCTGCCGGCGCGGGATGCGGCCCCAGCCGGCCACGCCGAGCTCGCCGCCGAGCGCCGCGACGCCGATCATCTTCGCCGCCGTCGCGGCGATCTCCGCCTGCTGGCCGCGCACGGCGCCACGCTTCTGCGCGACGTGCGCCGCGCCGCCTGCGGCGCCGAGCATGCTCGCCGCGAGCAGTCGCCGCCGCCCGAGCGGGCGCGCGAGCACGGCGATCGCCGCCTCGGCGACGAGCGCCGTGACACCGCCGATCGCGCCTCCGCCCGCCGTGACGAGCGCCTGGTCCTGCGGCGTCCGCGGCAGCAGCGAGCGCCCGCGCGAGAGGGCCGCGCCGGTCGAGGCGAGGAGCAGGGCGCGCGTCAGCGCGCGCCGGCCGGGAGTGAGCCGATCGTCGTCCGCCATCAGTCTCTCGCTCCTGTCGCAAGCCAGCGCAGCGCGCCGATCGAGGGTTGGAAGAGGTACTCGCCGCCGCGCATCGTCACGAAGCCCGGGTGCGGGGAGACGATGTACGGCGGGTCGCCCTGGATCGTCAGCTTGCCGGCGCCGTCCGCCGGGCAGCCGACGAGCGGATCCTTGTCCGAGCCGAGGCCGAACGCGTCGCCGTCGTCGAGCCACAGCCGCTGGATCGTCTCGAACTGCCGCCAGATGCTCGCCGCGAAGCAGACGAAGACGAGTCCGCGTTCGGCGCCGTCGTCCTCGAGCGCGCCCTCTTCGAGCGGCGGCCCGTACGTGCGGCCGCGGCGCACGATGCGGTGCCGCCGCGACAGGCGGCCGCCGAAGAAGCGGCGGTCGTCGCGCGGGTTGGCGCGGCGGATGTGCGAGCTGATCGGGCAGCGGAGGCCCTTCGGGTCGTCGGCGTAGCCGAAGTCGTTGATCCGCGCGGGATCCTGGACGACGTCCGGGTCGGGCGCGTCGGGCGAGACGGCGAGCGGCGTGCCGTCGCGCCAGCGGCCGACGATCTTCGCGGCGAGCAGCTCCGGCCCGCCCGGGTAGGCCCGACCCGCGCTCTCCAGGTAGCGGCGGAACGCGGCCACGTCCATCGCGAGCTTGCGGTAGACCATGAACGTCCCGTTGCGGTCGAAGGGCGCAGCCGGCGCCTCGGGCAGATCGCCGTCCTCGTCGCGGTAGCCGAGCAGGAACTCGCCCGTCTCGACGTCGCGCCACCCGTTCCCCTCGCGCAGGCCGTCGCCGGGCCGCGCCGCGACGCCCGAGCCGCGGACGGCGGGCTGGGCGATCCCGTCGTAGAAGCCGAAGTGGTCGTGGCCGCTCTCGAGCGCCTCCGCGTGCGTCTCGTTGATGACCGTCGTGGCGCCCGCCTGCGCGCCGACGGCGCGGAGCTCCTCGCGCACCTCGTCGAGATGCTCGTTGTCGATCGCCCACACGGTCACGAGCACGTGCGCCTCACCGGTCCCGAGACCCGCCTCCCAGCGCTCGGGCGCGGACGCGCCGCGGTCGCCGAGCAGGTCCGCGCGCGCCGCCATGCCCTCCCGGAATTCCTCGGGGAAGGTCGCGAGGACGTCCTCCGGCACACCGAGCCGCTCGAGGCCCGCGTACGTGAACGCGAGCTGGATCGCCGTCGCCGGCCCGTCGCCCTCCCACAGCTCGCCGGTCGTGATCCTGTCGAGCATGCGCGCGAGCAGCGCCTTGCCGCGATCGACGTCGTCGATGCGCAGCCAGATGTACGCGGCGGTCGGATACGAGTAGCCGCGGATGACGTTGCCCTGGATGTCGGCCGCGTCGATCTCGACCTCTTCGCGGCGGCGGCTCGGCAGCCCGAACGGCCGGCCCTGGCGCGGCGTCTCCTCGACGTACGCCATCACACGGCCTCCGCGAACGTCTCGTCGAAGCGGCGCTGCAGCTCTGCCGCCGACAGCCCCTGCGTGTCGACGACGAAGTCGACCACGCGGCGCCGCAGCTCGAGCGCGTCGCGCACGCTCTGCACCGTCTCGGGCGGATACGCGGCCGCGAAGAGCGACGTCTTCCGGTGGTGCGAGCGGATGTAGCGCTTGAACGCGGCGCGGTCGGCGGTGCCGGGATACGCGACGCAGTGGCTCCACCACGAGTCCGCTTCCTCGGGGATCTCGTCGCAGATCGTGTCGAGGTAGTCGTCGAGCTCGCCGTCGTAGCTCGACGTGAAGACGAGGTACGACGACGCGAGCTCGTCGGGCTTCTGGCCCCCGCCCTGGTACTGGAGCTCGCGGAGGATGTGCAGCCGCGAGCAGTGCAGCTGCGGCAGCCGCGCGAACGGGCTCTCCTCGCCCTGCGGCAGCGCCTCGATCAGCTCCCGCACCGTCTCCTCCTCGCCCGGGATGATCGGCGCGAAGGTGGTGAGTGCGGACGCGACGCCTGCGCGGTCGTGGTCGAAGATCTTCACAGCCCGTGCTGCACCTCGTGCAGGAACCGCTCGTACGCCGCCTTGAACTCCTCCGGCGAGAGCCCTTTCGACTCGACGACGAGCCGACGGAGGCCGTCGCGCACGGCGAGCGCGCCCTTGACCTCTTTCACGCCGGTGTTCGGAAACGCCTGGTAGTACGTGCCGCCCTCGCGGCTGTTCTCGGCGATCCAGCGCTTCAGCGGCTCTGCCGGGGGCGGACCCGGGAAGTTGATGCCGCGGCCCCAGACGAAGCGGATGTCCCCGGGGATGCAGTACGCGAACGCGTCGATGTAGTGCTGCCACGGCCCGTCGAAGTTGCTCTCGAAGAAGAGGTACGGGTAGTTCAGGCGGTCGCGCTTCGGCTGCGGCGGCCCGTCGTACGGGAAGTCGCGGAAGACGGTCCAGCGCACGTAGTGGATGAAGTCGAACTGCAGGATGTGCGTCTGCGCGAGCGGCACGTACTTGCCGAGCCAGAAGGCGACCTTCTGCACGGGGCGCCACTTGAGGCGCACCGGCGAGAAGAGCGTGAGCGCCGTCATGCGGCCGTGCACGTTGCCGGGGTTGCGGCTCGGCGGTGCCGTCGGTGCTGCGGTGCGCTCGGCGGGCGCCGTCGTCACGAGCGACCCCAGATCTGCCGCCCCTCGGCCGCGCGGCGGGCGTGCCCCGGGACGGCGAAGCGGTCGTAGTACTCGATCTCGAGGTGCGAGAACTGCACCCAGATGCCGGGCACGGTGAACGCGTCGACGTGCGCCGGGAAGCGGCCGTACGTCTCGACGAGGTACCGGCAGATCTCCTTCGTGTACTCGACCGTCTCCGGCGGGTGCCGGCGGTCGCGCGCCTGCTCGAGGTACGAGGCGGCTTCGCCGCGGTCGCGGTAGACCTGCCCGAACGTCTCCGGGTCGCCGTACACCCGGCCGGCCGAGAACTTCTCCTCGAGCACGCGGTCGACCGCCTCGTCCATGTCGGCGACGTACGGCGGGCAGAGGCCCTCGAGGATCCCGTCGATGCCGACGTAGTTCGGCTGCGACGCGGGCACCGGCGGCCACCGCTTGAAGCGCGACGACGCGGCCTTGTAGCTGTGCTCGCGGAAGCCGAGCCCGAGCAGCCCCTTCGACTCGTCGCGGCGCAGCACGTGCGGCGGCATCGGCGCGCCGTGCACCCACGCGCCGAGCCGGAGCGCCTCGCCCATCAGCATCAGGTTCTGGAGCAGGAAGTGCGCCTCGTAGTCGGTGCGCACCGTGCCGAGGCTGCCGAGCGGCGCGGGCGTGTCCGGCGTCGCGAAGCCGTTCCGCACCCACTTGAGGCCGCCGATCGGCTGGTACGGGATCGGGTCGACGAAGCCGAGCTTCGACGCCGCCCAGGCGAGCCACTCCGTCGCGCTCCTCGGGTGGAACGAGCGCCAGTCGTCGAGGAAGAGCGGCGCCTTCCCGCGGGGCTCCGAGAGCAGGATCAGCAGGACGTTGATGTACTGGCGCGTGTTGTCGACGACCGGCAGGAAGCACGTCGTGCCGGGCACGTTCGAGTGCTGGGCGTTCCAGCCGAGGTAGTAGGGCCACTCGCGCGGGAACTGGAAGCGGTCGCCGTGCAGCTTCACCTTCACGGCGTTCGCGGACGCGATCCAGTCGTCCTCGGTTCGATCCTCCCAGCGCGGCGGGATCGTGCGGAAGAACTCGCGCGCGTCCTCCTCCTGGAGGCGTCGGATCAGCCAGATCCCCTCGTCGTTGATCATGAAGAACGACGTCGCCTGCGCGTTGTCGGCGCTCGACGCGGCCCGGCCCGTCACGTGCAGGAACGGGGTGCCGAGCTCCGGCGTGCCGTTCGGCTTGACGAGCGGCCCGTCGTGCATCACGTTGCCGGTCGGCCCGATCGACGCGATCAGGATCGCCTCCTCCAGCGGCGAGAGCGGCGACGGCTCGTTCGGGCTCTCGTAGCTCTGGTCGCCCGCGACGAGCGACACGCCCTGTGCGACGCGGCGCGTGCGCCGGTCCTGCAGGCAGTCCATCAGCGGGTACGCGAAGAGGTCGCGCAGCCCGTCGTGGGCCGCGACGGCGTCGGGTCTGTCGGTCGTTGCGCTCATGCGGGATGACGCTCCAGTTCGGCGAGGGCGATCGGAAAGACGTCTCGCTCGGCGTGCTCGCCGAGCCAGCAGTCGAGGTGGGCGTATTCGGAGACGACGTGACGGGAGTACAGATCGGGGCCGTGCGCCTTGCGCAGCTCGTCGTGCGTGCGCTCGGTGCCGACCGGCAGGAACATCCGGTTGTGCTCGCCGTGGATGAAGGAGATCGGCAGCCGATAGCGGTCGATGTTCGACCAGTAGACGTCGCGGCCCTCGGCGTCGAGCGCGCGCGAGCGACGGATCATCAGCGAGATGTGCTCGAAGAACGTCATGTTCGTGATGCCGAAGATCCCGGCGAGCTCGTCGTGCGTCTCGTCGTTCAGCTGCGAGTGGTCGAAGACGTCGCCGTAGACGAAGTAGATGCGCCGGCAGACCGGATGGTCGCAGACGTTCGCGCGCGGAACGGCCCGCATCGCGACGTCGACGGCGCGGTCGACGACCGACCGGGGCTTGTAGTCCGTGTCGAGCCCCTCGATGCCGACCGCCTTGAAGATCGTCGCCAGATGGACCCCGGCGCGCAGGCGGTTCGCGGGGGTCGGGATCGGGTGGCCGGCGAGCGAGGAGAAGATCGCCGAGCGGACGCCCTCGAGGCCCGCTCCGAGCGCCATGAAGAGCGAGAGCCCGCCGACGCAGTGCGCGAGCGCCTGCACCGACTCGGCGCCGGTCTCGCGGCGGACCGTGTCGATCGCGGCCGGCCAGTCGCGCGTGGCGATGTCGTCGACGGTGAACTGGGTTCGCGCGCTCGGGAGCGCCGGGCTGGAGCGGTAGTCGAGCAGCCAGACGTCGTAGCCGTTCGCGCCGAGGAACTCGACGAAGTTCGTATGGACGGTCGGGAGCGCGAACGCGCGCGCCTTGTTGCCGTAGCCGGGCGCGAGGACGACCGGCCCCTTGCCGCCGAGCGCGTACCGCGTGAGGCGCACGTGCGTCCCGTCCGAGGTCGGGACGTCGAACTCCTCGCCGGGCGGCAGCCGAGCCTGGCGCTCGTTATGGCGTGTCGTGCTGGCGGTGCCCATCGAAGACGCGTCCTACCTCCCCTGACCCCGGCCGAGGTTCCGAACCCAGGTTCTATTGCGCGTCGAAACGGATTGCAAGATCCGGAGTGAAAAGAGCCCCACAGGCGGTCGAAAGTGATGTATGCATTCAGGTGATGCAAGCCGCGATGGACCGGCTGAGCCGCTTCGTCGGCCGCCGCAGACGCCTCGTCTTGGCGACCTGGGGGATCGTGCTCCTCGCGTCGCTGCCGTTCGCCGCGCAGCAGACGAAGCATCTGACGGCCGGCGGCTTCGAGGTGCCGGGATCCCAGTCGCTCCAGGTCGCACAGGATCTGCCGAACTTCTGGGCCACGCACCCGCAGCAGATGCTGCTCGTCTTCGACAACCCGCACCACAACAAGCAGCAGCTCTGGACCGCGATCGACAACGCGGTCGTGCGCATCCAGGGCGTGAAGAACGTCAGCATCCCGCGCCTCGGGCTCGCCCTCGCGGGGGGCTCCTACAACAAGGACGTCGCGCTGCTGCCCCTCACGGTGCAGGGCAACGCCGACCAGGCCGTCGACGCCGCCGTCACCCTGCGCAAGAAGCTCCACGTCCAGAGCCAGGGGAACGCGGCGATCCCGGTGCAGGTCGTCGGGCAGCAGGCGCTCTGGGCGGCGCTGCAGGACGTCTCGAAGAAGGACCTCGAGAAGGCGGAGGTCGGCGGCTTCCCGATCGTCCTGATCGTGCTGCTCCTGATCTTCGGGTCGCTCGCCGCGGCGGCGCTGCCGGTCAGCCTCGGCGTGGGCTCGGTGATCGTCACCGGCGCGGCGATCTTCTTCCTCTCGCTCGGGCTCGAGATGTCGGTCTTCGTCACGAACATCGCCTCGATGCTCGGAATCGGCGTCGCCGTCGACTATTCGCTCTTCATCCTCGCGCGCTACCGCGAGGAGCTGCGCGGCGGCGCGACGCCGGAGGAGGCGCGCGTCACCGCGATGCGCACCTCAGGCCTCGCGGTCGCGATCTCGGGCGCAACCGTGATCATCTCGGTCGCCGGCCTCTTCGTGATCGATTCGACGATGTTGCGCTCGATGGCGATCGGGGCGATCGTCGTCGTCGCGATCGCGATCCTCGCGGCGATCACGCTCCTGCCGGCGCTGATGCGCACGCTCGACACCCGGATCGGCGGCCGCGGCAAGATCATCACCCGGCTCGGCGCGCGGCTCCGCGCGTTCCGGCCCGCCCGCGAGAAGCCGGCCGGCGCGCCGGGCTTCTGGGATCGCTGGACCGGCGGCGTGATGCGCCGGCCCGTCGTCTGCGCGGTCGGGGCCGCGGCGTTGATGCTCCTGATCGCAATCCCCGCTCTCCACCTCACGTGGGGCACCGCCGCGCTGAAGCAGCTCCCGGCCTCGGACGGGACGCGGCAGGCCTTCGAGGCGGCGCAGAAGCAGCTCGGGCCGGGCGCGCTCGGCCCCATCAACGTCATCGCCACCTTCGACGGGAAGGTCAACGAGTCCGCCCTCGCGCGATTCAGCTCCCGGGCGGCGACGTTGTCGGACGTGGACAAGGTCGGGAAGCCGAGGCTCTCGTTCGACGGGCACCAGGCGCTCGTCGTCGTCACGCCGAAGACGGGTCCCGAGGACCCGGCGACGGTGACGCTCGTCAACGAGCTGCGCGCCCCGAACGGGCCGGGGGCGAGCCTGCGCGGCGTCGCGACCCTGGCCGTCGGCGGCGTGCCGGCCGAGAACAAGGACTTCACGACCCTCGTCTCCGGCTCGATGTGGAAGATCTTCGTCTTCGTCCTGCTCTTCAGCTACCTCGTGCTGCTCGTGATGCTGCGCTCGGTGATCCTGCCGCTGAAGGCAGTGCTCATGAACGTGCTCACCGTCGCGGCCGCGTACGGCGTGCTCGTGATCGTCTTCCAGTACGGCTGGACGGACACGATCCTCAACTACCACCACCTCGGCCACGTGAACGCGCCGACGCCACCGCTCCTGCTCGCGATCGTGTTCGGTCTCTCGATGGACTACGAGGTGTTCCTGCTCTCGCGCATCCGCGAGCGGTATGCGGCGACCGGCAACAACCGCACCGCAGTCGCGCAGGGCCTCGCGGCGAGCGCGCAGACGATCTCGAGCGCCGCGCTGATCATGGTGCTCGTCTTCGCCGTGTTCGCCCTGACCGGGCTTCCGCAGGTGAAGGAGATCGGCGTCGGCCTCTCCGCCGCGATCCTGCTCGACGCGACGCTCGTCCGGCTCGTGCTCGTGCCGGCGACGATGGAGCTGATGGGCTCGTGGAACTGGTGGCTGCCGGCGTGGCTCGGGCGCATCCTCCCCGAGATCGACGTCGAGGGCGGCGCGCCGAGCGAGCGGGTCGTGCCCGAGTCGCCCGCAGTTCCGAGCTAGCGCTCGACCGGGGTCAGCCGCAAGCCGCCCTTCGGCACGACGACGTTCAGCGCCTGCGGCTGCGCGGGGCGCGACGCATCGGCGCGCAGCTCGAACCGGCGGCCGATGGCCGCGAGGACGAGCACGGCGGTGTACGTCGAGAGGTGGTACGCGTTGCAGCCGTACGGTCCGGTGGAGAACGGGAAGTAGGACACGGGCGGCGGCTGCTCGGCGCCGTCGGCGAAGCGATCCGGGTCGAAGCGCTCGGGGTCCGGCCAGAAGCGCGGGTCGCGGTGCGTCAGCCACTGGCTGACCGCGACGAGCTCGCCCGCGTGGATCGTCTCGCCGCCGAGCTCGAAGTCGCCGGTGAAGCCGCGGAAGAACATCCAGATCGGCGGCCAGAGGCGCAGCGTCTCCTTCAGGACGGCGCGCGTGTAGGGCAGGGCGGCCACGTCGTCCGGCGCCGGTGCGCGGCCGTCGAGCGCCGAGTCGAGCTCCGCGTGCCAGCGCGCGGCGACGTCGGGATGCGTCGCGAGCGCGTACAGCGCCCACGTCAACCAGACGTGCACCTGGTCGGCCGTCAGCCACTGCTTCACGACGGCGCGGGCGAGGACGTCGTCGGGCTCGTGGGCGACGACGACGCTCAGGACGTCGTCGGTCGGTGCGGCGCGTCGTGCCGCGATCAGCTCGTCGATCGCGCCGTCGAGGGTGCGCTTGGCGCGCTTCGTCGCGAGCGTCGGCGGCAGCGGCAGGTTCCAGCGCTTCGTCCCGTACGGGCCGAGGAGCCACAGCATCGCCGAGACGCCCTGTCGCTGCGCGGCCAACAGCTCCGGTCGCGCGTCGAGGTCCTCTCCGGTCAGCGCCTGCCAGTCGATCGCGCCGGTGAGCGAGCCCAGCTCGGGGAAGACGTCGATCGGCTCGCCCGGGCGCCACGTGTCGAGCCGGCGCTCGGTCCGGTCGATCGCGATGGGGAGGCTCTTCGTCGCGGCGAGCGCAGGCGCCCACACCTCGTCGCGCTGCCGGTCGTGCTCGTCGCCCTCGGCGAGGAGGAGCCCGCCGTTGTACCAGGCCTGCAGCGCGTGGATGCGGCCGCGCGAGACGGGCGGCCGCACTTCGGTATCGAGGAGCGCGCCGATCAGCTCGGGCTCGGTGACGAGCCGGCAGTCGAGCCGTCCGAGCGTGAAGGGGACGATCGGCCGCGGATCGCCGCGAAAGCCGTCGACGTAGCGCAGCGGGTCGGGCGCGAAGCGCGCGAGCTCGGCGAATCCGCTGCGGCGCCGGCGGGCGGCGGGCGGTGCGGCTGCGGCGGTCGCGCTCATCCCCGTCTCGACGCTAACGCGCCCGCCGCACTTGCACAAGCGCGCGCCGTCCGTTCGAATGAGACCTATGCCGGCGCTGTACACGGTCGCTGCGACCGTCTATCCCGCGCTCCATGCCGTCTGGCGGCAGGAGGAGGACGGCGTCGAGCACATCCCGAGCGGCGGCTTCGTGCTCGCGGCAAACCACGTCTCGAACCTCGACCCGTTCGCGCTCGGCTGGGCGCTGTGGCCCGACCGCGTCGTGCACTGGATGGCGAAGGCGGAGCTGCACAACGGCGCCCTCGACGCGGTGATGCGGGCGTTCGGGACGTTCCCGATCCGGCGGGGCGAGGTCGACACGGGCGCGCTGCGCGCCGCGAACGAGCTGCTCCGCTCCGGCGAGGTGATCGGGATGTTCCCGGAGGGCACGCGGCGCTCGAAGGGGCTGCGCAAGAAGTTTCAGCCGAAGCCGCACCCCGGCACCGCGCGGATCGCGCTGACCGCCGGCGTCCCGCTCGTCCCTGCCGCGATCTCCGGCACCGACCGGCTCACGCGGCGCGGGCCGATCCGCATCCGCTACGGCCCCGCGGTGCAGGTCGACGATCTCGCCGGCATGCCGCGCCGCAACGCGTCGGAGATCGCGACGGAACGGCTGATGCAGGCGATCGAATCGCTCTACGCCGAGATCTCGTAACGCGGCCCGAACCAGGCCGCGAGCGCGCCGGCGAGACCGGAGGCCGCTCCGTCTCCGACCCAGGCGACGTGGCCGTCGGGCCGGATCAGCACCGCGGCCGGCGCGGCGACCGCGCCGAGCGCCGGAAGCTCCCACGGACCCGCGTAGCGCGCGTGCACGACGCGGACCCGATCCGCCCACGGACCGACGTCGAAGCCGCCTGCCTCGCCGAAGTCGAGGAGCACCGGCCGCGCGTCGTGCAGGAGGGCGAAGACCCGTTGCGGGCCGTCGGCGGTGACGAGGTCGAGGTCGGGCATGCGCCGCCCGAGCAGGGGATGGCCCTCACCGAGGTCGTAGTGGATGTCGAGTCCGGAGACCAGCGCGGCGAACCGCCTGCGCGGCTCGTCCATCACGAGGAGCTCGGACAGGACGTCGCGCACGGCGTCGGTGCGCGCGTCCGAGCGCGTGAGCGCCGTCTGCGCCATCGTCTTCTGCAGCACGCGTGCGGCGACGGGATGGCGCTCGGCGTGGTAGGTGTCGAGCAGGCTCTCCGGCGACGTCCCGTGCACGACCTGGGCGAGCTTCCAGCCGAGGTTCACCGCGTCCTGCACACCGAGGTTGAGGCCCTGTCCGCCCACGGGGTAGTGCACGTGCGCGGCGTCGCCCGCCACCAGCACGCGTCCTTTCCGGTAGGACGCCGCCTGCCGGGTCATGTCGGTGAACCGGGAGATCCAGGTCGGGTTGTGCGCGCCGAAGTCCGTGCCGAAGACGGCGACGAGCGCCTCTTTCAGCTCACGGAGGGTCGGCTCGCCCGTCTGCCCGGCGTACCGCTCGGTCACGACGATCCCCGCCCGCTTCCCGTCGTCCAGCCGGCCCACGGCCTGCGTCCCGTTCGCGTCGTGACGGATGCCCCACTCGGGCTCGTCCGTGACCTCGACCTCGGCGATCAGCGAGCTGACCGAGGGCTCCCAGCCCGGGAACTCGATGCCCGCGGCCTTGCGGACGATGCTGCGGCCGCCGTCGCAGCCGACGAGGTACTCGGCGCGCAGCGACTCGCCGCCGGCGATCCGGACGTCGACGCCGGATTCGTCCTGCGCGGCGCCCGTCACCTCCCGGCCGCGCTCGATCGGGACCGCCAGCTCGCCGACCCACTCCGCCAGCAGGTGCTCGAAGCGGATCTGCGGCAACGCGAGGCCGTAGTGGTGACGGGCGGGAAAGTCGCCGAGGTCGAGCCGTGTGCCTGCGAAGCTCTGGATCTGCATCGGCCTGCCCTCCGCGAGAAACCGGTCGGCGATACCGCGCTGGTCGAGCACCTCGATCGTGCGTGCATGCAGACCGCGGGCGCGCGAGCCGACGAAGTCCTGGCTCGCTCGACGCTCGACGACCGCGACGTCGACCCCGGCGAGGGCGAGCTCGCCCGCGAGCATCAAGCCCGTCGGACCGCCTCCCGCGATCACGACGGCATGCGCGTTCATCGCCACGTCGGCAGGAACACCGGACGGGCCGCCACTCGGCGGCCCGTCCGGAACGTCTACTCGGCGGGCTCCTCGGAGCCCTGCGGCTCCTCGGGCGGCACCGTCACCTTCTCCGG
>Ga0070741_10017565_pt1 | contig 11733 bp, 11 predicted proteins | sample Coa_R1_4_FD_66440 | JGI IMG/M metagenome (GOLD analysis project Ga0070741, IMG submission 66440) | Surface soil microbial communities from Centralia Pennsylvania, which are recovering from an underground coalmine fire - Coalmine... | ecosystem: Environmental > Terrestrial > Soil > Unclassified ...
CAAGGGGAGCTTCGACGAGGGCCCGCAGCCGTTCACGGGCGACGGCGGAGACGCCGCGAACGCGGGCTTCGACCGTCCCTCGCGCATCGCGCTCCGGCCGCGCGGCTGCGGGGCGCCGGGTGCCCCGCCCTGCACCCTCTACGTCGGCGACTCGCGCCACAACTGCGTCCGCAGGGTGGACCCGGCGACGAACGTCATCACGACCGTCGCCGGCGTCCCGCTCGCGCCGGGCGACGGGGGCGACGGCGGCCCGGCGGCGCAGGCGCGGATGCAGACGCCGGGTGCGCTCCCGGGTCCGAACGACACGGTCCTCGTCGTGGACGACACCGCGAACCGGATCCGCCTCTACGATCCGGCGACCGGCACGATCCGCGCGTTCGCGGGCGACGGCCACGGCGCGTTCGGCGGCGACGGCGGCCCCGCGGCGCGCGCCGTCCTCAACCGCCCGACCGGGCTCGCGCGCGACGCGAGCGGCGCCGTCTTCGTCGCGGACCACGACGGCTTCCGCGTGCGCCGCATCGGTCCCGACCTCGTGATCACGACGGTAGTGGGCGACGGCGGACGCGGGACGGGCGGCGACGAGGGGCCGGCGACGGCCGCCCAGCTCGCGCAGCCGACCGGCGTCGCCGTCACCCCCTCCGGCGACCTGCTCGTGACCGACGCCGAGGGCGAGACCGTGCGCCGCGTCGACTCCTCCGGGCGGATCCACGCGTTCGCCGGGACGCCGGGCAGGGCGGGAAACGCGGGCGACGGACAGCCGGCGACAACGGCGCTCCTCGACACGCCGCTCCGGACGGCCGTGGCCGCGAACGGCGACGTCTACGTCGCCGACTTCAACAACCACGAGATCCGTCGTGTCGTCGCCGCGACGGGCCGGATCGAGCGTGTCGCCGGGACCGGCACGCCCGGCGACGACGGCGACGAGGGGCCGGCCCTGGCGGCGCACCTCGACAACCCCGCGGCCGTCGCGCTCGGCCCGGACGGGCGGCTCTACGTGTCGGACTTCGGCAACGAGCGCCTCCGCGTGATCGACGGCCAGGGCCGGATCCACGCGCTCGCCGGCACCGGCGTCGCGACCGGCTCGATCGACGGTCCGGGCGGCGACCCGCGCGACGACCGCGGCGACGGGGGCCCGGCGGCCGCGGCGACGTTCTCCGACCCGACGGGGATCGCGTTCGACGTGGACGGCGCGCTCCTCGTCGCCGACCAGGGCAACCACGTGATCCGCCGGCTCGCGCCCGACGCGAGCGGCACGGTCGGGCCGACGTCGGTCGTGACGACGATCGCGGGCGACGGGCGCGCGACCTTCGGCGGCGACGGCGGCGACGCGCTCCGCGCGAGCCTGCTCCGGCCGACCGACGTCCTGCCGCTCGGCGACGGCCGCCTCCTCGTCTCCGACCGCGGCAACCAGCGCGTGCGGATGCTCGTCCCCGTCGGCGCGGACCTGTGCAGCGTCCCGTGCGACGATCACGATCCTTGCACCGCGGACTCCTGCGACCCGACGTCCGGCTGCCGGCACGCGCCCGGCGCCGACGGCACCGGCGACGCCTGCCAGGGCGGCACCGGCACGGCGTGCGCGGGCGGCACCGGCGCCTGCATTCCGGGCGGCGGCCCGACGAGCGTCGACTGCCTCCTCGAGACCGTCGTCCGCGGCGCCACGGGCCGGCCGACCGTCCGCTGCACCGACGGCGACCCCGCGTGCGACGGCGACCCGGCGGCCGGCCGCTGCGGGTTCGCCGTCGCCTGGTGCTTCAACGGCACGGACCCCCGCCTCGCCTGCCGCGCGACCGGCGTCGCGAAGCTCGGGATCGCGGCGAGCGCCTCGCCGCGCGCCGCCCGCCGCCGCATCGTCACGGCGGCGCTCGGGGCCGTCACGACGCTCGCGGGCTCGTCGGCGAGCACGCGCGGCCCCACCGTCGTCCTCGCCCCGCCGCTCGGCACGGCGAACGTCTGCACGCGGGCCATCGCGGTCGGCGTCGCGCTCGGGAAGCACCGCCGCCGGAGCGTCGTCCTCGCCAGCGTCGCGAAGGCCGCGCACCGCCGGGTCGACCGCGACCGCATCCGCCTCGTGTGCGAGCAAGCGCGCTGAGCGGCGCGGCGGCGGGCGGCCGCCGGGGCGCCCGCTCAGGCCGCGGCCGTCGCCTCGCGCGGCCACACCTCGCCCGGCGGCACGATCCGGAGCGCGGCGTGGCGCGGGACCACGTCCGGGACGAGGGCGCCGTCGTCGACGAGGCAGGCGAGCTCGTCGAGCCCCGGCGCCTCGATCCGCTCGAGCTGCGCCTCGAGACCGCTCTCCTCGACCCCGGCGAGCGCGACGAGCCGTCCGCCCCGGTCGACCAGGATCGGGGCGCCGGTGAGCGCGGCGCGCACGGCGGGCGTGTGCCGGTAGCGGAGGAACCAGGCGTCCCACGTGTTCGGACGGTCGAGCGCCGCGCCCCACTTCCGCTTGTAGCGGAGGACGCCGTCGGTCAGGACCGGCCGGCACGTGCCGAGGCCGAGGCGGTGGAAGCCGCGCCCGACGGCGAAGCGGATGGCGTGGTAGTAGCAGGCCTCGATCCCGGTCGTCGGTGCGACGTCCGCCCCGAGGTCGGCCCCGAACACGACGACGCGGACGTCGCGCCCGACGCGCTCGAGCACGGCGCCGGCGATCGGCCGGGCCTCGCGCTCGAGGAGCAGGAGCCAGCCGCGGCGGCGCACGTGCCGGAAGACGTGGCGCGGCACGGGGACGGCGAGATCCGCGAACCGGCGCGTCACGTACGGCTCGTAGAGCCGCCGGCGGAAGTCCTCCCACACGCGGGCGTCGCGCGTCACGCGGACGGTCACGCCGAGGCGGTCGATGCGGCGGATGTCGTTCTTCCGCGCGGCGCGTCCGCTCCGCTCGCCGTGGACGATCGCCTCGAGCGGGCGGTCGGTCGCGAGCCCGAGGGGAATCCACGCCGGGACGCGAGCGGCGCCGCGAGCAGCCGCCCAGAACGGCCACGAGGTCTGCCAGAGGGAGAGGTCCGCGGTCGCGGCGAGCTCTGCCGCCGCCGCGCGCACGTCGAGCGCCCGGACCTCGCCAAGCCGCGCCTCGAGCGGCGGGACGGCGAAGAGCGTCTGCCCCCAGTAGCGCACCGAAAGGTCGTCGGCCGCAAGCAGGCAGCTGAGCGCGAAGCCGCCGACGCGCGACGGTCCCGAGAGCCGCCGGAGCGGGTAGACCGTCCGCCGGAGCCGGCGGACCCGGCGCAGGAGCTCCGTTGCGGTCTCGACCGGCGTGCGCAGCCGCCCCGGGAGCGCGCTCGCGAGCTCGTCGACCAGGTTGAGCGGGCGCAGGCACCGCCGAGCCTCCTCCGGCAGGCGACGGTAGAGCGCGAGGGCGGAGGAGACGGCCACGGGTCGGAGCGACGACGCTCCAAGCGCCGTGCCACGGACCCGCGGTGCGCGGGAGCGCCGGACGCCCGGGAGCGGTGTCGCCCACGCCGCCACGGACCGCAGCAATCCGTCCGGAAGGGCGACACCGCCCCGCCCACGGACGCCGGGACGGGCCTCTGCCGAGAGCCCGGCCGGAGATGCTCAGGCCGTCGCCTGCCCGACCGCGACGCCGGCGTGGAGCCGGCTCTCGACGGCACGCCAGTCGACGTTCGCGAAGAACGCCTCGATGTAGCGCGGCCGGTCGGCCGGTGCGTAGTCGAGCAGGAACGCGTGCTCCCACACGTCCATCACGAGGATCGGGGTGAAGCCCGCCACGTTGCCGACCTCGTGCAGCGTCACCCAGTGGTTCGAGAGCCGGCCGTTCGCCGGGTTCTCGAAGCAGATCGCCCAGCCGACGCCGCGCATCTTCCCCACGCCGACGAAGTCCGTCTTCCAGCGCTCCCAGCTGCCGAAGCTCTTCTCGGCGGCCACCGCGAACGCGGACCCGCGGCCCGGATCGCCGGCGCCGTCGCGGCGGAGGTTTCCGAAGTAGTACTCGTGGAGCACCATCCCGTTGTACTCGAACCCGAGCCGCCGCGTGAGCTCGGAGTACGACGGCATCTCTTCGCGGTCGATGCGCCCGTCCTTCAGGATCTCGTCGATCTGCTCGTTCAGCAGATTCGTCTGCTGCACGTAGCCCTCGTAGAGCTTGAAGTGCATCTCGAGCGTCTTGTCCGAGATCCCGCGGAGGCCGCTCAGGGGGAACTGCTTCGCCTCGTAGACCTTCTCACTCGCCATCCCGCTCCGATCACGCACGGGACGCGACCGGTCAATCCCGGCGCGTGAGCGCTCGTCGGGCGGGAGGGGCACCCGCGGGCGGCCCGGCTGGTGATCAGCGCGCGCGCCGGTACGTGCCCATCAGCTCCGCCGTGCCGAGGGTGTGGCCTTCGATCGCGCGGAGGACCTGCGCGCGCGTCGCGCCCGGGTCGAGACCCGTCTCGGCGTCGAGCGCGAAGAGCTTGAAGTAGTAGCGGTGGGCCGCGCCGGGCGGCGGGCACGGGCCGCCCCAGCCGATCTTCTTGAAGTCGTTCGTGCCCTGCCGGCCGCCGCCGGCGAGCGTCTTCTGCGGCGGCACGCCCTCGGAGAGCATCCGCGTGCCGGCCGGGAGGTCGTAGACGACCCAGTGCGCCCACGTCCCGGCGGGGGCGTCCGGGTCCTCGCAGACGAGCGCGAGCCGCTTCGTACCGCTCGGCGGGGCCGTCCACGCGAGCGCGGGCGAGAGGTTGGCGTCGTCGCACGTGTGTCGCACCGGAATCGGGGCGCCGTTCGCGAACGCGGAGCTCGTGAGCTCGAACGCCATGGCGGGACCTCCGATCGCGAGGATGACGGCGGACGCGAGGGCGAAGCGCACGGCGCCCGTGTAGTGCACGAGCGCCTCGCCTGTCCATCCCGGCTCAGCGCGCGAAGCGCCCGGGCTCCATGCCGCGGAGCGGGAGCGCCGTGCGGCCGGCGGTCACGAGGTCGGCGATCGCGTCCCCGGTCACGGGCGCGAGGAGGATGCCGCTCCGGTAGTGCCCCGTCGCCCAGACGAGCCCCGGACAGCGCGCGTCGCGGCCGAGGACCGGACGGTGGTCCGGCGTGCCCGGCCGGAGCCCCGCGTACACCCGCTCGACCGTGAGCGCGCCGAGCGCCGGGACCAGCGCGCAGACGGCGTCGAGGATGGCCGCCGCGGCCCCCGCCGTGACCCGCTTCTCGAACCCCACGCGCTCGAGCGTGCTGCCCGCGAGGACGCGCCCGTCGGCGCGCGGCACCGCGTATCCGCGGAGCGAGTACACCGGACGCGGGAGGGCGCCCGGAGCGCCGCGGAGCACGATCATCTGTCCGCGCACCGGGAAGACGGGCGGCGCCACGACGCCCGGGGGCAGCGCGAGCGCCGCCGCCCACGCGCCGGCCGCGATGACGACCGCCGGCGTCGCGACCTCGCCGCGCGCCGTCGCGACGCCGACGACGCGTCCGCGGCGCGCACGCACGGCGCGGACCTCCACGCCTTCGACGACGCGCGCGCCGGCACGCACCGCCGCGCGCGCGACCGCGGCCGCGAGGCGCTCGTTGTTCACCCGGTGGTCGTCCGGGAAGAAGAGGGCGGCGCGCGCGACGCGCGCGAGCGCCGGCACGAGACGGCGGGCGGCGCGCCCGTCGAGGCGCTCGACGCGAAGCCCCGCGGCGCGCTGCCAGCGGGCGCGCGCGCCGAGGACGCGCGCGTCCGCGGCGCCGAGGATCGCGTACACGATGCCGTCCGTACGGAACTCGACGTCGATGCCGCTCTCCTCCTCGACCGCCGCCGCCCACGCCGGCCAGCCGGCGCGGCTCGCGAGCGCCAGGCGGAGGACCGGGCCGGGTCGCTCGCACTCGGCCTGCGGCGCGACCATGCCGGCGGCGGCGCTCGTCGCTTCGGCGCCGACGCGTCCCCGCTCGAGCACGACGACGCGGGCGCCGCGCCGCCCGAGCGCGCGTGCCACGGCGCAGCCGATCACCCCGCCGCCGACGACGACGACGTCCGCCGTGCGGATCATGGCGGCGGCGCCGAGAGGAGCTCGCAGCCGGTGTCGGTCACGACCACGGTCTGCTCGGCCCGGTACCCGCCGAGCCCCTCCTCCCACGCGTACGGCTCGAGCACGAGCACCGTGCCCGGCACGAGCACGAAGCGCTCCTCCGCGGCGAGCCCGAGGTCGGTGCCGACGAAGGGCGGCTCCACGCCGCCGATCCCGATGCCGTGCGCGAGGTAGAGCGGGACCGGCCACGGTGCGGGGCGCGCCGGGCCCATGAGCGCGCGCGCCGCGCGGTGCAGCTCGGCCGCCGTCCGCCCGGGACGGCAGACGGCGAGGACGGCGTCGAGGATCTCGCGCCACCGGGCGCGAAGCACGACGTCGGCGGCGCGGGGCTCCCCGCCCGCGACCCACGTCCAGCCGACGTCGGACAGGTAGCCCTCGTGCAGCATGCCGGTGTCGATCATGACCTGATCGCCGGCCTCGATCACGCGCGTGTCCGGCAGCTCACGGTACGGCAGCCCGCCGGCGAACGTCCACGGCGCGTCGGCGGCCGTCCGCGGCAGCACGCACCAGAGCGGCTCGACGTGGCAGGCGACGAGACCGCGCTCCGCCGCCGCCGCGAGGAAGCGGCCCGTCAGCTCCACCTCCCGGACGCCGGGGACGATCGCCGGCAGCACCGCGCGCACGGCCGCCTCGGTCAGGCGCTGCGCCTCGGCGAGCCGCGCCACCTCCTCCGGCGTCTTCACCGCGCGCGCCGCGTGGAGCGCCGGGTCCGCGCTCGCGAACGTGGCGCGCGGCAGCGCCCGGGCGAGCCCCTCCGCGAGCGCGAACGGCAGCCGCTCGACGCCGACGTGGCGCGCGTCGGCGAGGAGGTCGGCGAGCGCGGCCACCGCGCCGCGGGCGGCGCGCGGCAGCACGTGCGCCGCGACGTCGCTCGGGACGAAGGCCGGGTCGACCCCGAGCACGTGGAGCCGCCGCGGCGTGACGACGGCGGCGAAGGGGCGGGCCGCCTCGACGCTCGAGTCGCCGTGCACCGGCACCGCGCCGCTCGCGTAGCGCACGGCGCCGGCGGACGTGAGGATGAGCGCGTCCTCGCCCGCCGCCGCCATCGCCGCGCGGAGCCGCGCGAGCCGCGCGGCCCGGAGCGACGCCGGATCCGTCACGGCGCCGCCTCGAGCCAGCGCGCCGCGCCGTCGCCCACGAAGAGCGCGCGCGTCGCGCGATGGGCGCGGCGGCCGCTGGCGACGACGGGCGCGAGCACGAGCACGGTGCCGGCGCGGAGCGGCGTCGCGTCGTCGCCGTCGAGGTCGACCCACGGCGGAAGCACGCCGACGCCGAGGCCGTGCGCCAGGAGATCGGCCTGGCCGGCGCCCGCGGCGCGCGCCGCCTCGCGCAGGTCCGCCGTCGTGGCGCCCGTGCGGCAGTGCGCGGCGAGCGCCTCGGCCGCGTCCGCCCACGCGCGCCGGAGCGCCGCCGCCTCGGCACCGCCGCCGAGCGCGACGGACGTGCCGGCGACGCCCGCGTGGCCGGCGACGACGACGCCCAGCTCGAACGCGAGCGTCTCGCCCGCGTCGACCGTGTCCGTCGGCGCGAGCCGCTCGAGCCGGCGGCGCGCGCGCCAGAGGAAGCCCTCCGCGAGCGGGAAGCGCGCGCCGCCCGTGCTCATCGTCCGCGCCGCGCGCGCGAGGACGGCGGTGAGCGCGACGCCCGGCCGGACCGCCTCCGCGGCCGCCGCGACGGCGCGGCGCGCGGCGGCGAGCGCGGCCGCGATCGCGGCGACCTCGGCGTCGGTGAGCGGCCCCGCCGCCTCGGCGAGGAGCGGCGCGGCGTCGATCACGGGACGGCCGGGCGCCGCGGCGGCGAGGAGCGCCGCGAGCGCGGGCGCGACGACGTCGCACGCGACCGCGCCGTCGGTCGCCGCGACGAGCGCGCCGAGGCGCGCGAGCTGCGCGTCGGGGTCCCACCGGAGGGGCTCGACCGCGGCGCGCGGCATCCACGGGGGCGCGCCGTCGGGGTCGGTCGTGAAGACGAGGGCCGACGGCGCCCCCGCCGCGACGGCGACCCACGGGACGCTTCCCCCGCTCCCCGCCACCTGCACGCGCCGCGCGCCGGACGCGAACGCCGCCGCGTGCGGCGTCGCGAGGAGGAGCGCGCCGACGCCGCGGCGAGCCATCGCCGCCTGCACGCGCGCGTAGCGGGCGCGGGCCGGGTCGGACGCGTCGGGCATCACGGACGGCGGAGCCGGAAGCGGGGCAGCGACACCTCGGGCGTCACGTCCTCGAAGAAGACCTCGACGGCGAGCCCGACGTGGAGCGCGTCGGGCCCGACGTCCACGACGTTCGACACGAGGCGCACGCCGGGCGCGCCGTCGAGCGCGACCACGGCGACCGTGAAGGGCACGTGGTCGGCCAGCGGCGGCAGGAACGCCCGGTGCACGACCGCGTACGAGAAGACGGTGCCCGTCCCGGGGAGCGGCGTCCATTCGTGCTCGAACCGGCGGCACCGCCAGCAGACCGGTGTCGGCGGGTGGCGGAACGCGCCGCACGCGGTGCAGCGCTGGACGACGAGCGCGTGGCGGCGGCACGCGTCCCAGAAGGGCCGCGTGTCGTCCGTCACCGCGGGCAGCGGCATGCCGGGCGGGAGGTACGGCGACCGCGCCGGCGCGCTCACGCCCGCTCTCCGCGCCGGAGGAGGAGCGCGCTCGTCGGGATGCCGCTCCCGCTCGCGACGAGACAGAGCTCGGCGTCCGCCACCTGGTTCACGGCCGTCCCGCGGAGCTGCTTCACGCCCTCGACGACGTGGTTGAGCCCGTGGACGTACGCCTCGGAGAGGCTGCCGCCGGCGGTGTTCGTCGGGAGCGCGCCGTCGGGCCAGCGGAGCGCACCCGAGGCCGCGAAGGGCCCGCTCTCGCCGCGCGCGCAGAAGCCGAAGTCCTCGAGCTGGAGGAGGACCATGCCGGAGTAGTGGTCGTAGAGCTGCGCCACGTCGACGTCCGCCGGCCCGACGCCTGCCGCCCGCCAGAGGTCGTCGGCGACGGTGCGCCCGTTCCCGGTCGCGTAGTCCTCCTCGGGCATGTACTGCATCGCCCACGCCCCGCAACCCCACCGCGGCCCGCTCCCCTGCGCGGCGGCCACGACGTGGACTGGCCGATGGCGGCAGTCGCGGGCGCGCTCGGGCGACACGAGCACGAGCGCGTTCGCGCCGTCGGTCTCGAGGCAGCAGTCGAGGAGCCCGAAGGGCTCGACGATGCGCGGCGCGGCGGCGTGGTCGGCGAGCGTCATGGGACGGCCGTACATCACGGCGGCGGGGTTGCGGTTCGCGTGCGCGCGGAAGGTCACGGCGACGTGGCCCAGGTGCTCCTCGCTCGTGCCGTAGAGGTGCATGTGGCGGCGGACGAGGAGCGCCATGCCGACGGTCGCGTTCAGGAACCCGAACGGGAGCGCGAAGCCGAGCGCCGCGTCCTGCGGCCGGACGCCCTGCACGTCGCCCGCGAGCGCGCGCCCGAAGCGGCGGAACTGCCCCATCGCGATCGAGCGGTAGACGACGACGCAGCGCGCCCTGCCGCTCGCGATCGCCGCCGCCGCCTCGCCGACGGCCGCGCACGCGCCCCCGCCGCCCACGATCCACGTCGTGCCCGCCCAGGCGACGCGCGGCACGCCGAGGTCCGTCGCGACGAACGAGAACTCGTTCCGGTCGTTCGAGAAGGACGCGAAGCCGTCGACGTCGTCCATCGTGAGGCCCGCGTCGGCGACCGCCGCGACGATCGTCTCGAGCGCGAGCTGGTACTCCGTGCAGCGGGTGAGCCGCCCCCACTTCGTGTACTCCGACTCGGCGATGCCGACGATGGCGGCGAGGTCCCGCATGGCGGTGCGCTCGGGCGAGGGTTAGCACACGCCGCGCGCGAGTGGCCAGCTGCCGGGAGCCCGCCGCCCGCGCTCGACGGGAGCTTCGCGTTCGCCTCTCAGACAGCCGTCTTGGGAGCCGGGTCGGATGTCCTGTCGTCGCCGGGCGTCCCGAACCGCGTCCGGATGTACTCCCGAGCGCTCTCCGGAGGCAGCTTCGCCGTTCCCGGGCCGCTCCGCACGAAGAAATCCCCCTCCGCCGCGGCCTCCATCCCCTTCCACTTGAGGAAAACCGGCTCGGGGCTTCGCTGGCAGCTCACGACGCAAACCGTCCTGCCATCCACGATCTGCGTCTTCGGGTCGATGCACGTGCTGGCGCGGTCGCCGAGGCCGTTGCGCACGACCTGCGCCAGGTGCCGCATGAACTTGTCGTCGCTTTCGAGCCGATCGCGCTCGATTCCCACGACCGATCCGTCGTCGGCCACGCCGATCAGGAGATCCCGCCCTCGGTGTTGAGGAACGCCGTCGGCTTCGTTCGCGAAGTCGAGCACCATCGTGCCCTTCTTCTCCGGGTGCGTGCGGTTGAGGCGCGACAGCGTCTGCACCGCGTTCGCGCCGCCGAGCTTCTTGTCGACGTACACCGTGTGCAGGAGCGGCTGGTCGAAGCCGGTCTGGAACCTGTTGGCGACGATCAGAAAGCGGTACTCGGGGCGCTCGAACGTCTTCGCGGTCTGGGCCTCCGGGAAGCCGTTCATGTTGACCTCGGTGTAGGCTTGCCCGCCGTCCTGGACCGTCCCCGAGAAGGCGACGAGCGCCTTGAAGGGGTAGCCCCGCTCGGCGAGGTAGCGGTCCACCGCGAGCTTGTACCGGACCGCATGCAGGCGCGAGCGGGTGACCATCATCGCCTTCGCCTTGCCGCCGATCTCACCCTGCACCCTGTGTCGCGAAGTGCTCGACGCAGATCTGCACCTTCTCGCCGATCGCGTGCGGGTGCTGCTCGACGAACGACTTGAGCAGGTACTCGGCCTTGCGTTTGTCGTATCGCGGGTCGTCCGCGACCTTCTCGAGCAGCCGCCAGTAGGCCTTGTACGTGGTGTAGTTCTGGAGCACGTCGAGGATGAACCCCTCCTCGATCGCTTGCCGCATGCTGTAGAGGTGGAAGGGCGCGAAGCGGCCGTCGGCCCGCTTCACCCCGAAGAGCTCGAGCGTCTTCGGCTTGGGCGTGGCGGTGAAGGCGAACGTCGAGAGGTTGGGCAGGCGCCCGCGGCGCTCCATCTCGGCCAGCACCGCGCTCTCCAGCTCCTCCTCGGGTGTCGCCGCCCCGGCCGCTTCGGCCTCGGCTTCCTCGAGCGATCTCGAGGCGAGCACCGCCCTGAGGCTTCACCGCGAAGTGCGCGAGACAGCGGCCGTAGGCGAAGAGCGGCTCGCGCGGGTCGCGGTCGGGACGAGGTCGACGCTCTTGTCGTTCTTCGTGCCGTAGTGGAGCTGGCGCACGACGGCGAAGAGGTTCGCCGCGTAGAGCCGTCGCGTCGCCGGCGCAGGCGTCGGGGCCGTGCTGGAGCAGCGCACACTCGATCGCCTCCTCGAAGGCGCGCTCGGAGATCTCGGGGCTCATAGCGGCTCGGTTCCTTCGGCAAGCACCTTCAGGCACGCATCGTAGGAGTAGACCCGGCCACGACGCCGCCCGGTGGTCTCGCGGACCATGCGCAGCTTCTCGAGCGCCTCGATGGCCCGCGTGACCGTGGGAACGGGCAGCCGGGTCGCCTCCGCGAGTCTGCCGATGGTCCAGAGCGGCCGCTCGCGGAAGGCGGTGTGGATCCGCGCGGCCGATCCCGAGCCGCGCCCGATGCCGTGGATGCGCTCCTGGTCGCGTGCGAACAACTCCGACAGCCGCCGCACCGTGGCCACCGCCCCCTCTGCCGTCTCCCGCACACCTTCGGCGAAGAATCGGA
>Ga0070741_10017566_pt1 | contig 11733 bp, 9 predicted proteins | sample Coa_R1_4_FD_66440 | JGI IMG/M metagenome (GOLD analysis project Ga0070741, IMG submission 66440) | Surface soil microbial communities from Centralia Pennsylvania, which are recovering from an underground coalmine fire - Coalmine... | ecosystem: Environmental > Terrestrial > Soil > Unclassified ...
TGATCAACGTGACCAATCGTCCCAACGTTCACGTGGGGCTTGCTGCGCTCGAATTTCTCTTTTGCCATGAAGGTTTCCTCTAAACCTGTATCGGGCGTTGGTTGATCGTGCCCGCGACGCTTATTTCTTAATGCTTAATGATCCCGTCCGCGATGTGCGAGGGTACTTCCACGTACTTCTCGAACTCCATCGTGAACGTTGCCCGGCCCTGGCTCATGGAGCGCACGGTCGTGGCGTAACCAAACATTTCCGACAGCGGGACTTCCGCTGTAATCACTTTGCCTGAAGGCTGCTCGTCCATGCCGGTGATCTGACCGCGGCGACGATTCAAGTCGCCGATGACATCGCCGGAGTATTCCTCCGGGGTCACGACCTCGACCTTCATGATGGGCTCGAGCAATACCGGCTTCGCCTTGCGGAAACCGTCTTTGAAGCCCATGGAGCCGGCGATCTTGAACGCCATTTCGTTCGAATCGACGTCGTGATACGAACCGTCGAACAAAGTGACCTTGACATCGACGACGGGGTAACCCGCGATGACACCCGTGTCGACAGCTTCCTTGATGCCCTTGTCGACCGCGGGGATGTACTCTTTGGGCACGGTCCCGCCGACAACGCCGTTGATGAACTCGTAGCCCTTGCCTTGCTCATTCGGCTCGATTTTCAACCAGACGTGGCCGTATTGACCGCGGCCGCCTGACTGGCGCACGAACTTGCCTTCCGACTCGACAGTCCCGCGGATCGTCTCGCGGTAGGCCACCTGCGGCTTGCCGACATTCGCCTCGACACCAAACTCGCGCTTCATGCGATCGACGATGATCTCGAGGTGCAACTCGCCCATGCCGGAGATGATCGTTTGAAAAGTCTCCGGATCCGTGGCCATGCGGAATGACGGGTCTTCCTTCGCCAGGCGCTGCAGAGCCAAACCCATCTTTTCCTGGTCGGCTTTGGTCTTCGGCTCGACGGCGACGGAAATCACCGGAGCCGGAAACACCATCTTCTCGAGCGTGATGACCTTCTCGAGGTCGCACAGCGTATCGCCCGTGATGACGTCTTTCAGACCCACAGCGGCGGCGATGTCTCCCGCGCGCACTTCCTTGATCTCGGTGCGCTCGCTCGCGTGCATCTGCAGAAGGCGGCCGATGCGCTCCTTCTTGTCCTTCGTGGGGACATAGACGGTATCACCCGAATTCAGCGTGCCGGAGTAGACACGGAAGAATGTCAGGTTACCGACGAAGGGGTCATTCAGGATCTTGAACGCCAAGGCCGAGAACGGCTCGGTATCGCTCGCCTTGCGAGTGACCGCCGCCCCTTTGTTGCCCGTGCCCTTCACGTCCGGCATGTCGATCGGGGAAGGCATGTACTCGATGACGGCATCGAGGAGCGCCTGCACACCTTTGTTCTTGAAGGCGGTGCCGCACATGCAAAGCACGATCTCGTTCTTGATCGAGCGCTCGCGCAGACCTTTCCGGATCTCCTCATCACTGAGCGTCTCGCCCTCGAGGTACTTGTTGGTCAGCGCCTCATCACCCTCGGCGGCGGCTTCGATCATCTTGCCGCGATACTCCTCGGCCTGCGCCTTCAGAGCCGCCGGGATGTCGCGGTATTCGAACTTCATCCCCTGGGTTTCCATGTCCCAGTAGATGGCCTTCATCCGCACGAGGTCGATGACGCCCTCGAAACTGTCCTCGGCGCCGATCGGAATCTGGATGGGCACCGGGTTGCCGCGCAGACGGGTCTTGATCTGATCGAGACAGCGGAAGAAGTTCGCGCCGGCGCGATCCATCTTGTTCACGAACGCGATACGCGGCACGGCGTAGCGATTCATTTGCCGCCACACCGTTTCCGACTGCGGCTGCACGCCGGAGACGGCGCAGAACAGCGCTACCGCACTGTCGAGAACACGCAGCGAGCGCTCGACTTCGATCGTGAAGTCGACGTGGCCCGGCGTGTCGATGATGTTGATGCGGTGCTCTGGAAAGGTCTTGTCCATCCCTTTCCAGAAGCAGGTCGTGGCCGCGGAGGTGATGGTGATACCCCGCTCCTGTTCCTGCTCCATGTAGTCCATGATGGCCGCGCCGTCGTGGACTTCACCAATCTTGTGCGAGACGCCTGTGTAGAACAGGATGCGTTCGGTCGTCGTCGTCTTCCCGGCGTCGATGTGCGCCGAGATTCCGATGTTCCGATACCGCTCGATTGGCGTCGCGCGTGCCACGTAAATGTTCCTCTGGAGTGAGGGCCTAGCAGGCCAGGTATCCCGCCGGACCTACCAGCGGTAATGCGCGAAGGCCTTGTTGGCCTCCGCCATACGGTGCGTGTCCTCACGCTTGCGGACGGCGGCGCCGCGACTCTCGGCGGCGTCCATCAGCTCATGCGCAAGCCGGAAGGACATGGACTTTTCGCTGCGATCACGAGCCGCCTCGATCACCCAGCGCATAGCCAATGTCTGGCGACGAGTGGAGCGAACTTCAACGGGCACCTGGTAGGTGGCGCCGCCGACGCGGCGGGACTTCACCTCGACGACAGGCTTCACATTGTCCAGGGCGGCGGCGAGAACCTCGATGGCTTCGGCGCCCTTCTTGCCGGTCTTCTCGCTGATGCGATCGAGCGCGCCATAGATGATGCGTTCGGCAGCGGACTTCTTACCGTTCTTCATCACGACATTCATGAACTTCGCCAGCATGTCGTTGTTGAACTTCGGGTCCGGGAGGATGGTGCGGACCGGGGCTTGGGCTCTGCGTGACATAAGATAATCCCCTATTTCTTCGCGCGCTTAGCGCCGTACTTCGAACGGCCCTGTTTGCGCTCGTTGACGCCTGCGGCGTCGAGGGTGCCGCGTACCGTGTGGTAGCGCACGCCGGGGAGATCCTTCACACGACCCCCGCGGATGAGCACCACCGAGTGCTCCTGCAGGTTGTGGCCTTCACCACCAATGTAGCTGGTGACCTCAAAACCATTCGTGAGGCGTACACGGCAGACCTTGCGAAGAGCCGAATTCGGCTTCTTCGGCGTCGTCGTATAGACGCGTGTGCAGACGCCGCGCTTCTGGGGAGAAGCCCCAAGCGCCGGCACCTTAGTTTTCTCTGCCCTGGTCCGGCGAGGTTGCCGGATAAGCTGACCCGTGGTCGCCATTCAATGATCTCCAGATCCTGCCCTTGTGCGCTTTGGCGCTCGTGCGCGAGCGGGTATTCGATCGCGCCGATGAGAAAGCATTAGCGGCTAGAAGAAGACCGGGCCGCCTGCATGAGGCGGCCCGGTATTAGTAAGTCGCTGTTTTCGGAGCCGGCGTGCAGTGAGGGCCGGACCGACAAAGGCCGGCGATTCTAGGTATGGGGGCAGGGAGTGTCAACCGGTAACCTGCGGCGGCCACCCGCGCCGCCGCTTGGGAAATCAGCGTTTGGCGGCAAGGCTGAGGCCAAAGGCCCGTTATTGGAGGCATCGTCGCGAGGAGCGCCAGAGTTGGGGCCCGTAGCCCGGAGCCTCTGCTGCGAACACGCGGCGTGCGGCCGCTACCCGCATTGCCTTCCCCCAGACGGACTAGCTACGATGCCTCGCTCCCGGTCGCGACTCTATTCATTCTAGGAAGCGACCGTAAGGACTGGGCGAACGCCGCGCGACGGGGGCAGACGCTCGCTACGGCTCGCCGCGTGCGGCGAGCGGGTGGCCATGAGCGGCCACCCCAGGCTTGCGTGGGGCATGGACGCAGCACGATGGCGGGCAAGGGTTGCGACCCCAGGGACGGTACTGTGAGTAGGCGCTAGCGAGCGTCGCTTCAGGGACGGTACTAATAACTGGTGGCGTCGAACGGGGAGGCGCTGTGCGTGGCTGGCCCGCGGTCTGGTTGTTGAGCCTGGCCGCACTCTTCATAAGTTTCGAGACTCTCGCGTCCGGCGAGAGTGGCGCCGTCGGGATCCGCATAGCCCCAAGCTTGCCTCCGGTTGGCTCGCCGACGCTCGAACTGGCCCTGCTCCCGCCGACGAGCCCGCAAGCCACCGTCGCAGCAATCACCAGCGGTGCGTTCGACTCCCGATTCCAACCCTTCAACACCTACAAGCCGCGCGCCGACTCCGAAACCCTCTGGATACGGCTCCGCGCTTCCGGCCCCTTCAACCCGCCTGACGAGATCCCCGTATTGGTTGCCCGCGGCGGCTGGTACGAGCGGACCGAGGCGTTTCTCGCCGGATCGTCACCAGCGGGCGGCGCGCCGCTGCAGCATGTAATGGAGTTTCCGGAGTTCGGGGGCGCCCACGACAGCGTTTTCATCCTCCCAGCGGGCCTGGCGACGGGTCAAACGCTCTACGCACGAATCCATATCGAACAAGAGGGTAAAGACTCACTCCGTTTCTCCGTCGGAACCCTAGGAGAGAAGCTCGCCCGAGCGGCCGCGCACTCGAGGATGATCGCACTCACGATCGGTGCGCTCGCCGCCCTGTCTGTAGGCGCTTTGCTGATCTGGTTCATCCTGGAGGATCTGCTGTTCCTCCTGTATCCGGGAATCTTCTTGTTGGAAGCCCTATACCTCGCCTATTTCTCCGGCGAGGGCTTCGACTGGCCATTGCTCGAGTACGCACGGCCCATCGCATCCTACACATGGAACGTCTCGGTGGCGCTCAGCGGCGCGATGGCCTCCTGGTTCATTCGTGAGATTGCCGATCTCAGGCACTCCTCCCCCCGGGTCTACAACATCTTTGGCGGCTTGGCGTGGGCGTTCGTCATTCTCGCCGTCGCCAACCTGGCGGACCTGGTGGGCTGGGGCGGATTTGTCGCCTCGGTCGGGAACCTGTTGTTTGTCGGGTCCGCGATCTTCACCCTCATCGTCGCGTTCCTCGCCTGGCGCAAAGGCAACCGCGCTGCCGGCTGGTTCCTGATCGCGTGGATGATGTTGGAAACGTTCGCCATCGCCACTGCGATCCGGCTTTTGCTCGGCCGCGCCGAACAGGCCGAGGGTCTCCTCTACTATGGCTTGCCTTTCTCCATGGTGGCCGCCGCCATCCTGGTTGCGCTCGGAGTCGCGGATCGGCTCCGTGAGCAGCGCCGCGCCCTTTCCGAAGCCGAGCGGCGTGCGCAAACCGACCCGCTCACCGGCGTGTTGAATCGGCGCTCCCTCGTCGAGCGCCTGGAGGCCGCGTGCCTTCGTGCCCGCGCCCGAGGGTTATCCATCGCGCTGCTGTTCATCGATCTCGACCACTTCAAGCAAATCAACGATTCCTACGGGCACGCCGCCGGCGATGCGTGCTTGCGTGCCATCATCGGACCGATCCAGGCCGAGCTGCGCCAGTCGGATGTCATCGGTCGTTACGGCGGGGAAGAGTTCGTGGTCATGCTCAGCAGCGCGGATCTGGCGGCGGCTCACCCCATCGCCGAAAGAATCCGCAATCGGGTGGCCGAGGTACGGGTGGACGGTTTCGGTGCTCCCATCAAGCTCACCTGCAGCATCGGGGTCGCCAGTAGTGACACCCTCGGCGTCTGGGGCGAGCACCTGATCGCGCAAGCCGACTTGGCGGTCTACGCCGCCAAGCGCTCCGGCCGTAACCGCGTACAAGTAGCCATCGCCAAAGTCGCCGCCTGACTGCCGCGTGTCGAGCGTGTGCCGGCAATGGCCCGTCTCCCACGCCACCATTTCGGCGCACGAGCCGCTCGCCTGGTCGCAACGCGAGCTCGAAAATGGCCGGCGCGTTCATAATCGACGGTGGCGGCGGGCTCCTATGAGGCCCAGGACGGGCCAAGCTGCCGAGGTGGCACCAATCACAATCCTGAAAGGGAGAAAAACCCATGCCAACGGCAATCCTTGCGAGACTCCACAGCGCCTTTGCGTGCACCGCCCTGCTATGCGCGGCAACGCTCGCCAGCACCAACACCCAGGCAGCGGACATCTACGACGCCGCCGTCCAACATCCCGGCCGAAGCGAGAAAGATCTGAAGCGCGACCAAACCGAGCACCCCGCGGAAGTCTTGCGCCTCTCGGGTATCAAGCCAGGCATGCGCGTCGCTGACGTGATCGCCGCCGGCGGTTACTACAGCGAGCTCCTCAGCTACGTGGTTGGACCGAAAGGCCACGTCCTGCTGCTCAACAACGCGGCAGCCGACCACTGGAGTGAAGAGGGGTATGACAAGCGCCTTGCCGGTAATCGGCTCCCCAACGTGGAACATCGTACGGTCGACTTCGAGCATCTCGATCTCCCGGATCACTCCCTCGACGCGCTGGTCCTCATCAAGGTCTACCACGACTTCTATTGGGTCGATACGGACCCGAAGAGCCTCTGGCCAAAGATGAATCAAGGCGCCGTGCTCGACCAACTCGCCCGCGTGTTGAAACCGGGCGGCATCTTGTTGCTCGAGGACCACTCTGCCAAGCCGGGCACGGGGAGCGCGGACGCGGGCCGTCTACACCGTATAGACGAGGCGTATACGGTCAAGGATTTCGAGAAGCATGGCTTCAAGCTCGTCGCCAAGAGCGACATCCTGCGCCGGCCGGACGACAAGCGTGAGTTGGTGTCGTACACCCCACCCGGACTCGGCAAGACCGATCGCTTCCTGCTGGTATTTCACAAAAACGGCGGTTAGCTTCCGCCACGGTGGCCACAGGTCAGCCCCGCCGGCGGCTGACCTGTGGGAAACAGTCACGTTCCAGGTCACGCCCGCTGCTAAAATCCCTCCGTGCGCGCACGGAGTAGGGATGTGGGTGGATTACATAAAAAAGCGGGCCAGGAACTCGCCACCGCAGGGCTGATCTTCCTCACATTGTTCGTTACGGACCCCGGCTGGACCGCGCCCTTGGACGTTTACGGGCACCTTCCGAAGATCGAGCAGGTCGCCCTTTCGCCCGACGGCTCGCGCCTCGCAATCGTCCGCCCCGTCGACGCCAAGCGCGTCCTCTTCCTCCTCTCGCTCACCGACCACAAGTTGCTCGGCAAGCCATTGAACGTCGGGTCCGCGAAACTCCGTGAGATTGAGTGGGCAGACGAGGACCACCTCATGATCGTGGCATCCACCACGACCTTGCCGTGGGGCTTCGAAGGGCGCGCCAGCGAGTGGTACATCCTGAGCGTATGGGACCTCAATAAGGGGAAGCTATCCGTCTACCCGGATACCGGCACCGATAACGGACCTCGTACCATGAACGTACTCTCCGGCGACGTCATGGTTCGACGCGTAAACGATCACACACTGCTGTTCATTCCGGGCCTCTACGTCACTGACGTTACAACGCCGGCCTTGTTCAAGGTCGATCTCACGACCGGAACGCAAAACCTTCTTCGCGAAGGTACGTTGGCAACCGAGAGTTGGCTGGTGGACGAGGCTGGCAATGTCGTCGCCGAAGAGGACTACGACCAGAGGGAGCAACGGTGGAAGATGCTGGAGCGTCGGGGCAGCCACTTGCGCGAAATCGCTTCGGGACATGAGCCCATCGATATTCCCCGGCTCCTTGGCTTCGGTCCGACGCCGGGCACCTTGCTCGTCCAGACGAAGGAGAACGGCGACCCCGTATGGCGCTTGCTCTCCTTGGAGGATGGCACTTTTGGTCCCCCCATGGCCGAGCGGGACGCGCTCGAGTCGCCCATCGAGGATCGGCTCACTCATCGCATGATCGGCGGCGTACACACCGAGGACACGCCAGAGTTCGTCTTCTTCGACAAAGCATCCCAGGGGCGCTGGCAATCCATCAAAGACGGATTCTCCGGTGAGCAGGTCGAGCTCGTCTCAGCATCCGCCGACTTCAAGAAAGTCATCGTCAAAGTGACCGGGCCACTGCACGGCTACTCCTACGCTCTCATGGACATGAGCACACTCAGGGCGGAGCCGATCGGGGATGTCTACCAAGGGATCGGCCAGCCGTTGGAAGTCAAACGGATCACGTATGAAGCGGCCGATGGCCTGAAGATTCCAGCTTACCTGACCCTGCCCCATGGCAAGCCGGCCCAGAAGTTGCCGCTCATCGTCTTTCCCCACGGTGGGCCCGCCACTCGCGACACAGCGGAATTCGACTGGTGGGCACAAGCGATGGCGGACCAGGGATACCTCGTCCTGCAACCAAACTATCGCGGCTCCACGGTCACCTCGGCCCACCTATCGGCTGGCGTCGGTGAATGGGGACGCAAGATGCAAACGGATCTGTCCGACGGCGTCCGCTACCTCGTGAAAGAAGGAATGGCAGACCCGGCTCGAGTCTGTATCGTCGGAGCCAGCTATGGCGGCTACGCCGCGCTCGCCGGCGTCACCCTCGAGCAGGGCATCTATCGCTGTGCCGTGTCTGTCGCCGGGATCTCGGACCTGAAACGCATGCTCCGCGATGTGGGACCCTACGCCGACAGGGAGCGCCGCTATTGGAACCGCTTCATGGGCGTCAGCGGGCCTTCCGACCCCCTGTTACAACAACTTTCTCCGATCAAACACGTGGACGCCATTACCGCCCCCGTTCTTCTGATCCATGGAACCGACGATACCGTCGTGACCTTCGATCAGAGCACGAACATGTTCGACGCCATGAAGCATGCGAACAAGACTGTCGAGCTGGTCACATTGAAAAACGAGGACCATTGGCTTTCGCGCAGCGAGACGCGACTGCAGATGCTGCAGGCCACAGTCGCGTTCCTACGGGCCCACAATCCACCGGACTGAGGGCCCCAGCCGATTATTTCGGCTTGCGGAATTTCAAGATGAACTGGTCCGTCTTGCCCTTCACCGAGGCCTCAAACACCTTCTCGGTGTGAGGGTCATTGGCGTTTCGCAGGACCTCGCTCTGCCCTTCGAACTTGAAGCCGGCGGCCACGACTTCCTGCTTCACCGCTTCGGGATCCACCCGGTGCAGCGTCGAGGTGTCACGAAAACCCGAGCCTTTCTCCGCCGCGTGATCCAGTACGACGAATACACCACCAGGCTTGAGGGCGTTGAATATCGCTTTGTCGATGGCGCTGACGTCGAGGTTCGGGATGTTATGAAAGTCGTGATAGTTGCGCGACGTCCAGACCAGATCGACCGGCTCGGGCAACTTCATCTCGGTGAGCGGCGTCGCAACGACACTCACATTGCTATAGTGAGGATCGGCAGCAATGGCCTGCACGCGCGCGCCCGGATCGGGCGCGTCCGCCGGCGCGTTGGGACGCTTCGATGGCGGAACCGCATACACGTGTCCTTTCGGCCCGACGACGGCGCTAAAAATACGCGTGAAGTAGCCACCCCCCGGCCACAGGTCGACGACCTTTTCACCTGGCTTGACGCCACTAAAGGCAACCGTCTCCTCCGGCTTGCGATCGACGTCTGCATTGCGGTCCGCTTCGGGACGAGCAGGGTTTGTGACGGCTTGCGAGATGTACTTTGGAATGTGGGTTGCGGCACGCACGTCCGCAGTCGACAACACCAACGCAGCTAGCAGCGTTCCCGTAACTAGAGACAGAGTACGCATGTTCCGATGCCTCTCTTGGTTCGTAGCGACTTTGATTGGGCCCGCGACTCTAGCAGGAGGATGCACGCGGGCACTATCACTTGAGCACGGCCAGTGAGCGCTCATGCGTAAGGTGACCCCGCAGCGGTCAAGAGAGCGGAGCGCTACCGGGACACAGTCAGGGACGGGATCAGGGCTACCGCCGAGCTCACCCGCGATGCCTCGCTAACTCACCCGCGGTGCTCGCCGACTCAGCCGCGCTGCTCGCTCCCGAGACCCCGGTCGGCGCGCTCCCGGACGCGTGCAGCTCGCGTTCCCAGGTCTCGGCGACGAGGTCGTACCCGAAACTATGGTGCGGCTCTTTTCCGATGATCTTGAACCCAGCTTCCCGATAGAGGTGACGCGCCGCAGTCAGATTTTCCTGCGTCCAAAGCACCACCTTCCGGTAACCCGACTCGCGTGCAAAACGCACACACTCGCTCACGAGCGTCCGCCCGATCCCCAGGCCGCGAGCATCCGGCTCTACCAACAGCAGCCGCAGTTTCGCGGTCGTCCCATCCTTGGCCACCAGGAAAATACATCCCACCCGCCGCCCGTCGCGCTCGGCGATCCAGCAGCGCTCGCGAGTGGGATCGAGCTTGCGGATGAACTCGCCCGCGATCTCCGCTACCAACCCTTCGAACGCCTCGGTCCAGCCATACTCCTGATGATAGATTTCCCCGTGCCGCTGCACGACCCAACCCATGTCGCCGGGGCGATGAGTGCGTAACGTGAATTGCGGACTTTCCGTGGGAGAGGCGGGTTCGATGCGGTCATCCGCCCCCGATACCGATGGGCCTTTCGCGCGACCGCTGTCGGAAGCGTTCCCGTTGAACATCCCCTGGATCACGTCCATTGCCGCAAGGACGGCGCGCCGGCGCTCGTCGCTCAGCGATGCAAACATGTTTCTGACCTGCTCTTGGGAACGCTGCTCCAGGGGCTCAAACACCCGCTTCCCAGCCGCCGTGAGACGCAAATGCTGCCTCCGCCCGTCCTCCGCCGACGGCGTCCGTGCCAAAAGCTTCTTTTCCTCAAATCCTTTGAGCAACCGACTCAGATAACCCCGGTCGAGATCGAGCTCGTCAGCCAATTCCGCGGCCGTAACGCCTTCGCGATGGGCGATCTCATACATGACGCGTACCTCCGTGAGGGAGTACGGGCTGTTGAGCAGGCCCTCGGAAAGCACGCCAATACGATGGGTGTAGTCGCGATTGAAAGCGCGCACGCGCGCAATCTGGTCGGTGGAGATCGTCATGGATTCACCCACGCTGGTTCGATGCGGTCGACCGCCTCCGATGCCGGCGCGCCCTTCGCACCGGCACCGGGCGCCAGTGTCGACGAAATAGTTGCCTCAGTCAACTATATTGCGCCCGGCGCGGGGACCGCCGCGTCGCTGCCGTCCGCGAGCCCAGAGGTACCCCGGCTCGTTGGCGGAGCCGGCCGACGAGGCACCTGGTCGTCGCCGGAGCAGCCCGCCGAGGCAAACCGCCGGCCCTCAGCGCAGCTACCCTGCCGAAGCAACTCAGGTCGTCAGCGCAGCTAGCGTCGCGACTCGAACGCCATCCGCAAGCCCAAGCCGGCCAGCACGGTCCCCATGAGCCATCGCTGCACCAGCATCCAAGTCGGCCGGCTCCCGAGGAATGCAGCGATCGTCCCGGCAGCGGCCGCGATGAGCGCATTGACGCTCAGACTGATGAGTATCTGCAGGCTCCCGAGGACGAGCGACTGCACCAACACGCTGCCCCGAGCGGGATCGATGAATTGCGGCAACAGGGACAGGTACAGCGCCGCGATCTTGGGGTTCAGAAGGTTGGTCAGAAAGCCCATCGCGACCAGTCGGCGCGGACTGTCGGGCGGCAGGTTGCGGACCTGAAAAGGAGAGCGCCCGCCTGGCTTGAGCGCCTGCCAGGCCAGATAGAGCAGATAGGCGGCACCCGCCAGACGCAACGCGTCGTAGGCCAGCGGCACCGCAAACAACAATGCCGTGATACCCAGCGCGGCGGCCAACATGTATATGACGAATCCCAACCCTACTCCGCCGAGGGAAATCAAGCCCGCTTTGCGGCCCTGACAGATGGAACGGGATACCAGGTACATCATATTGGGACCTGGTGTGAGCACCAGGCCCAGGCAGACCAACGCGAAAGTCAAGACTGACGATGGGGTGGGCACAGGTTCCTCGTTGAGTGGTTTCGACTAGAGGCGGTTTCACCGCCGCACCGACGCGCCCGCCGCACCGACGCGCTCGCTGGACCGACGCGCCCGCTGGACCGACATGCTCGCTGGACCGACGCGCTCGCTGGACCGACGCG
>Ga0070741_10017567_pt1 | contig 11731 bp, 11 predicted proteins | sample Coa_R1_4_FD_66440 | JGI IMG/M metagenome (GOLD analysis project Ga0070741, IMG submission 66440) | Surface soil microbial communities from Centralia Pennsylvania, which are recovering from an underground coalmine fire - Coalmine... | ecosystem: Environmental > Terrestrial > Soil > Unclassified ...
TCAAACCGACTCGATAGTGGATAATCAAACGGGCTGCCAACATGCGCGGCAATCATTTCATACGACTGCCGGCAAATGAGCTTCAGACCCGGCGCGTTCATCGGCACCATGAAGATGACACCGAACTCCTTTTTCTTCATCGGCAAGCCGTAATGGGCGACGAAATTGTAGTGCGTGAGCGCGGAACCAGTGGCGACGACTTTCGCGCCGCTCACGATCAGCCCTTGATCCGTCTCTTTCTCAACGTGGACACAGATGTCAGCGACTTCGTCCGCCGGTCGGTTGCGGTCCACCGGCGGATGCACAATCGCGTGGTTCAGAAACATTACGCGTTCTTGCGTATCGCGATACCAGCGCCGCGCGTTCTCTTGATAGGGTGCATAGAACTCCGCATTGGCACCAAGCGTAGCCAGGAACGACGCCTTATAATCGGGACTGCGGCCCATGCACCCGAACGTGAGGCGTTGCCACGCGGCGATGGCCTCACGACTGCGGATGAGGTCTTCGCGGCTGTGCGGCGCGCGAAAGAACGGATGGGTGACGCCGCCGTTACCAGTGTCGGTCCCAACGGTAAGTACGTCGCGGTGCGCAGGATCGTGCAGAGCGTCATAGAGACGGGCGATCGAGCGGGCGCTATTGCGAAAGGCCGGATGCTTGGTCACATACTTCACCCGTTCGCCATAGATCCACACCTCACGGTCGTCCTTGAGACTGTCGAGATATTCGGCTCCGGTGAACGGCCGCGCCTGTGGTAAACTCTCTTTTGCCAATGCGGTTGCCATACGATTCTCTCCTTCCGTTTCCTCACGTGATAGCCAAGCACGCTCCGTCGTCGGCGGCGTCTGTTCCTACTCGCCGAAGCCGCCGTCTTCCGGCTCGTGCCCATACACGTCACGCACGTAGTATTCTGACTGATGCGTCGCGGCCCGCGCACCCCAGCCGTACTCGATCATCCAGCCTGACGGAGTGCGAAAATAGAAGGAGTACATGTGATCGTTGGAGTGTTTACCGGTCTTGATGTTGACCGGAATTTTTTGTTGGCGCACTAACTCCTCGGTAAAGCCCACGTCATCCATATTATCCACCTCAAGCATCACGTGGTTGAGACGGCGCTTTGACGGACCGACCCCGAAGGCGACCGTGTGATCGCGGTCGTTGCAGTGCATGAACGTCGGCGTCACAACGTGTTGGCCAATGTGAATCTTGTATTCTACACCGCCGCGCATGCCGAGCGCACGATAAAAGCGATAGGCAGCCTTGGCGTCTTCCTGCCTGATAATGCAGTGCCCCAGACCACCGGTCCCGGTCCTGAAGCGCCCGTGCATCCGCCGCCCGGGGAGAAATGGTTTGCTGAACTGCACCTCTGGCCCGTGGAAGATCTCGATGGGATTACCACTGGGATCATTCAGCTTGAGTACTTCGAGCACATGACGCTCGACCGCTTCTTCTGGCGAGCCAAGCCGATACTTAATCCCTGCCTCAGTAAGCTGGTGTTGCATTTCGGCGAATTCCTCGCCGCCGGCGACGCGGAAGCCGAGGTACTCCAGATCATCGCTGCCGTTGGCATGGACGACGAAGCGGTGATGCCAGTAGTCCATGCGCAGGTAGCAGCGATCGCGTTCGCCTTCGTCAGTCAGTTCGAGGCCGACAATCGCCGTGGCAAAGTTTTTCCACGCATCGAGGTCTTTGACGCCGATGCCCATGTAGCCGAGTTCTGTCACTTGTACCATTGTTCCCTCCTAATTCATCGTTCATTGTTCATCATTCAGCGTTTTTCTTGCTTGTCCCACCAATCCGAACCGAGTGCCACGCGGCGCACAGCGTCAGTGTCAGTCGGCTGATGGCCGACCTGATGCGCCGGTGCCGGCGCTTCGACGACACGATTCGACAGCCGTCCCAAGCCACTGACCTCAACCTCAACAAGATCACCAACGTTCATCGGGCGCGAGTTCCTCGGTGTGCCCGACATGATTACATCCCCGGGCAGTAACGTGATATGGCGGCAGAGATCGGCCAAGATATAATCAATCGGAAAGATCATCTCACTAATTGCCCCTTCTTGCACTACTTTGCCATTGACATAGGTGCGCAATGTAGACTTGCGAATATCCACGCCGCTGACAACGCCGGGGCCGATCGGGCAAAATCCGTCCATACCTTTCACGCGCAGCATCGAACCGGCGTCGGTCTCGCGGAAATCCTGACTGCCGACGTCATTGCCGGGGGCGAAGCCGGCAATGTACTCCCATGTGTCTGCGCGGCTGATATTCCGCATCGGCTTGCCGACGATCACTGCCACCTCGCCTTCGTAGTTGAGATACTGCGTGCCCGTGGGGCGGACCAACGCGCCGCGATGGCTGTTGAGGGCGGTAGTAGGTTTCTGGAAGTAAGTGGGGGTCTCGATTTGCGGGGCGCGAAACTCGACCCGCCGCGATTCGTAGTTCAAATGGATGCACAGAATCTTGCTCGGATCACACGGCGGCAGGTAGGTCACTTCCGCCTCGGCAACCCGCCGACCGTCGCCGAGCAAAAGTGCCTCCCCTTCCGGCCTGACCCATTTCCCTTGCCCCTCATGCAGAATCCGCCGCCATTCCATCCGCGGTCCGTCGAGTACACTCATAGTTACCTCCGTCTCAAGTTAGTGCCTACGCGAATAGTTCCGGCCACACGATACCGTCATTCTGAGCGCAGCGAAGAATCTCTCCCATAACGCTGAAGTAAAGATACTTCGCGGAGTTTATCTTGAGCAAAAGCGATTGGCGCAGTGTCCTCATATACGCAAGCTGGTAGTCGCGAACGCTTTGAAAGATCACGTCATAGCGGCCCCTAACCACAAGCCGCACAATTGCAGTTTCAACGTCGGTAGCAAAGGGGGCGGGGTTGAATCACACAATGATGGAGCAATCCCCTGTACTCAATCGGGGCGGACGAAGAGTAATGAGTCCGACAGTTCGGCTGTAGAGAGGCTGGAGGTGAGAGCAACTCCCACAGGCCTCGGACTAGTATCAGGATATATGGCAAAACTGGCGGGGTTGATACAATGAGCAGAACAGGCAGATATTACGGGCAATTCTTGTGGTTAGGGAGATCTCACTGGAGTCGATGCCGTGCGGATTTGTCCAGTTACGAGGCAAATATCAGCTTGACAGCTTAGAGCCTATGACTGTGGAAACGCTGCCCGGCTGGACGGAGCTACAACCACAAAGCAGGGTAACAGACAGTTAAAAGGTCTTTACTGAATTGCCGTACCGGATTGAATATTCACCCGAGGCAGAAGAACATTTGCGATTCTTAACCGCACGCCAGCGCGCCACTGTCCTGGATGGCGTGGACGGGCAGTTGACGTATCAGCCAACAGTGGAAACACGAAACCGTAAACCGATGGGCCAAATCCATTAGCTCCTTGGGAGCTGCGGATTGGCAAGTTGCGGGTGTATTATGACGTGGAGGAAGAACCAGAACCGCTCGTGTTTATCAGAGCAGTCGGAATTAAGGGTCGTAACCGTGTGCGCATCGGCAAGGAGGTGGTTGAGCTATGAGAGTCATTGAGAGGACCGAGGCAACCGCTCCCTTGGCGGAGTATACGACAGGGGTGAAAAAGGAGCCGGTCATTGTGACTCGTAAAGGGAAACCGATTGCTGCGCTCGTGTCAGTCGAGAACGCTGATCTAGAGACCGTTTCGTTAAGTACTAACCGGAAGTTCCTAGAGTTGATTGAGCGGTCACGTGCTCGTCAACGTGCGGAAGGTGGTATTTCCAGCGACGAGATGCGACGAAGACTCGGAGTGAAGAAGACAGGCAAAGCCTAACGAGGCGCGCCACCGCATCGCGGCCACGTTGGGGTTTTGCGAAAGCTGAAAGGCCGCGTTCTGGCCGCCCGCGGCGCACGAGAGCGTTGAGGCTGTAGGAAAACCCCGAAATTGTAAGTTTCCGCGTCAGAAAGTCCTTTATTCTCAAGGATCAAATTTTTTTGCAAGAGGGTTTTTCTACAGCCTCGTTAGCCGTAATGACGTGGGGTGTCGCCACCACTCATGAAAATAGGAGCAAGCGCTATTCAATGAATTCAATGGCGTAGTCGCCTGCTTTCATAGCAGGCATCGTTGGTATCTCTTGGGCCGGAGATAAATACTTTATGCGGAGTCCTTCATAAGGATCAAGCAAAAATACATTTCCTGGAAAGATGAAGATGCTTTGTCGGGCTATCTTAAGAAATGTCCTGCTGACTGGACTCAAGGAAGGATGGGAGAGGAATTAAAATAAGGGGATGGATTCTCCGGGCGTTGGCATTGTGGTCCTTAACTATACGACTGTGTCGGACACGATGCGGTGTGTCCGCACGCTGCGTCGTCAGGACTATCCCGGCTACCGGATCTTCGTCATTGACAACGCATCGCCCGACGGCTCGGAGGCGCGCCTTCGCGCTGAGCTTCCCGGTGAGGTCGTCGCTCAGCGCGGGCGCAACCTCGGGTACGGCGACGGCAACAATCTCGGCATCGAAATGGCCCTTTCGGAGGGGGTCGATTTCGTCTGGATGGTAAGCCCGGACGTGCGCGTCGCCCCCGACTGCCTCAGACACATGGTGACGCTCATGGAGCGATGTCCTGAAATCGGAATCTGTGGTCCGGTGGTGCACGCGGGTGAAAAAACGGTGCTGCGCTGGAGCCTCGCTGAGACGTTGGGGTTTCAGACCTGGGCGCACACGGTGCGCGACTCGGCGCTCATCTCACAACCCGACCACGTCGAGACCGGATTCGTTGAGGGTGGGGCCATGCTTATCCGGAGCGATGTAGTATGGCGGATCGGTGGGTTCCGGACGGATTTCTTTCTGTACTATGAAGAATGCGAATTCTGCCTACGGGCGAAGGATGCCGGATGGAGGATGGCGATCTGTACGCGCGCACACGTTTCCACTCGCTGGAACGACGGGAGCCGGAACAGACGCTATTATTACATGACCCGCAATAGTATCGCCCTCGCCCGGCTGCGATGCTGCTACGTGGGGAGGGCCGTTGCCAGGAATCTCTTGCTGTTGCCGCTCTACACGCTCCTTAAAGGGCAGAGGGCAAGCATCGGCCTCAAGGCGGTTTGGGACGGACTCTCGATGTCACTCGAGAGGGGAAGGCCTTGAAGCCACGATTGATTGCATTCTATCTTCCGCAGTTCCATCCGATCCCAGAGAACGACCTGTGGTGGGGGGTGGGGTTCACCGAATGGAGGACCACGATGGCCGGTCAGCCGTTGTTCCGTGGCCATTACCAGCCGCATCTGCCGTCCGAGCTGGGCTGCTACGACCTTCGCCAGCCCCAGGTCCGAATGACTCAGACGACCCTCGCGGCTTCCTATGGGATCGATGCGTTCTGCTATTATCACTACTGGTTTGAGGGAAAAAGGCTGCTCGAAAGACCGTTTCAGGAAGTGCTCGACTCCGGGAAGCCCGATTTCCCATTCTGTCTCTGCTGGGCCAACGAGCCGTGGACGCGTCGCTATGACGGGCGGAGCCGCGAAGTGCTGATGCCGCAGACCTACTCGGAACGAGACGACCTCGAGCACGTACGCTGGCTGAGCCGTGCGTTCTTCGATCCCCGATACCTGCGCGTAGACGGGAAGCCGCTCTTCCTTGTCTATCGGGCGAGGAGCCTGCCGTCGCCTGCCCGCACGATTGAGACCTGGCGCGAGGAAGCAGAGAAGCTCGGGGTCGGAGAGCTGTTGATCTGTGCGGTGGAGAGCAATTTCCGCGAGGAACGGGCGGGCGACCCGACCCAGTACGGGTTCGATGCAGCCGTCGAGTTCCAGCCCGACATTTACGCGCCCACCGCTTGGTCATCCCTGCGCATGGCACTCACGTACCACGGTGCGCTCAACGTGACCCGCTGTATGCTCCGCTTTTCCCAGCTTCGCTCGTATGCTCACCTGGCGGCGACGGCGCTGGAAAAGATCCCCCGAAGTACCAACGGTTTCCCTGCATCACCCCTTGCTGGGACAACGCGGCGCGCCGCCGGCGCGGTGGTGCGCTCATCTACGCCGATTCCACTCCGGGCTTGTACGAACAGTGGTTACGGACGGTGTGCGAACGTGAGATACGGAATGGCGGCCCTGGACTCGTATTCATTAACGCCTGGAACGAATGGGGTGAAGGGTGTCATCTGGAACCCGATCAGCGCCACGGTCGTGCTTATCTGGAAGCGACCCTCAGGGCGAAAGAGAACGCGAGCCGTATCCCAGTACAGTAGGGTACCCAGTGGCAGGCAAGGAGAATAAGCGTGCCAATTCCTGACGGTTCCACACAAAACTCGCCCGTGACCGCGGGGGCGAGTGCGCCCTTGACGTGAATTCCTCTTGGAGAGGAGGCTGAGACAATGACTCTATCTCGCAATGGCACGATCCCCACCTTTTTGAGTATTGACGTAGAGCCCAACGGTTTCCAACTGTCCCATAGTGATCCCTCGGGCTGGACAGGCTACGACGCGATGATTGAATTCGCGGAGCAGATGCGGTTCAAACTGGCGGAGCGAACCGGCGCAGCCCCGAAGTTCGGGTGGTATTTTCGCACGGACCCGCAGATCGCCCAAGCGTACGGCCGGCCTGAGCATGCTCTCGCACAGTACCCAGAGCGCATCGCTCGACTCCAAGCGACTGGTGACTACTTCGGCGTACACGCACACCCAATTCGCTGGTGCGAGCGTCGCCGCCTTTGGGTACACGATTTCGCCGATCGCGAGTGGCTCGTACACTGCATGAGATCCTCGCTCGACGCCTATTCGCGTTGGAGCGGTTCTCCCGCTCAGCGCTTCCGAGCGGGTGCAGGATTCCTCACCAACGATGTCATCGACATTGCCGATCAGTGCGGCGTGAAAGTTGACCTCAGTCTCGAGCCGGTCGCAAATTGGAGCCTTACCATGCGGAAGGTACTAAGTGCCGTCGATGACTCTCCCAGAGTAGGTGGGCTCACGGATTGCCGGACGGCTCCTCGGGTGCCGTTTCGGCCGGCGCGACACGATTTCCGCATTGCAGGCGGAGCAAACAGCCGCAACCTCGTGATGGTCCCGATCACGACGGGCCCTGCCGTCCAACCAAGGCCGGCCTGGCGGCGGCTTGCGCGGCGTTTGATCCTGGGATCGGCAGGGCGGGACGTGCTTTTCCCGTCCGCCGACTGGCCAAGCGCGAGCTTCTACTGGGGCCTTGTCGAACGCCAGCTTAGATCGATGGATCGACCGTACCTGTCACTCGCGATCAGGACGGACTCACCGGACTCCGCCCTGATGGGTAAAGTTCGCCGGCTGTTCAATGCGCTTCCGGAGCATCCCCTCGCCGAGCAACTTTGTTTCGTCGACCCGCTCGATGTCGCTCCTGACCTCGCCCGAAACAGTCAGTGACCACAATGTCACAATGTATAGAGGGAGAGGTTGCGGCTTTTATGGCTTAACTGGCCCCTCAGGAATTAGTCTGTTATGAATGAAGTATTGAAGGCCTACCGGAAGGCAATAGCGAAGGCGTCCTAACTCCCGCCTCCAGCCTGACCGCCGCCCGCGAGCGGTTCTAAACGAATGCGAAACGAGACGGTGGGACCCGGCAGCCGCAGCCGGTTGTTAGCTTGCGACTCAACAGTGCCGATTTGCTCTTCTTGCAGACTCTCTCTCCGATCGATACTGTTTTTGTAATACCAAGTAGCAATCGACGGGGAGGCAAGATGGAAACCGTGACTGTATCGCCGAAATTTCAAGTAGTGATCCCTAAAGAGATGCGTGAGGCGTTGAAACTGACCCCAGGCCAAAAGGTGCAGGCGCTGCTGTACGGGAACCGCATTGAACTCATCCCGGTGCGGCCAGTGAAGCGAATGCGTGGGTTTCTCAAAGGGATTGATACGACCATAGTCCGCGAAGGGGACCGCCTGTGAATGTGGTCGATTCCTCAGGGTGGTTGGAGTACTTGGCAGATGGCCCGAATGCCGACTTTTTTGCCAAGCCGATCACCGCGACTGCGGATCTCGTGGTGCCGACTCTAAGTCTCTACGAAGTCTTTAAGCGGGTGGTGCAACAACGTGGCGAGGACGATGCGCTACAGGCCGTGGCGCTCATGCAACAAGGGACCGTTGTCGAGTTAAGCGCTTCCTTAGCATTGAGCGCGGCACGCCTGAGTCTCACCGAAAAGATCCCGATGGCGGACAGCATCATGCTGGCGACTGCTCGGGCCTATAGCGCGACGCTGTGGAGCCAGGATGCGGACTTTGAGAATATCATCGGAGTCAAATACACACCAAAGAAGTGAAGGGAAACACAGGCTAACAAACGCGCTGCGCTGTGGACCACGGCCATGTGGCGGTTCCGGAGAAACCCGAGAGATGAGTTCTGGGCGTGGCCCGTGAGCGCCAGTGTTAGATCGCAACCATCCTATCTCTTCTCGTCCTTGTCAGCGATAATCGGGAAGAGACGCTGTAGCAGACTTCAACTATTTTCGAGTGGGGCTTCGGGCGAGTGTCGCTTGTAAAAGATCTGCGTCGCTTGACGGACGAGCAACTGCTCAATCTACGTCTTTGCGATTTACCCCTGGGCATCAAAGGAACGTCTTTAGAGCGCCGCGTGGAACGGCTGTATCAAGAGCTGCGCGCGTGTGGCCTGCTTTTCCGACCTCACGTCTGGTTATCCGAAGAGTGGTTCACGCCCGATAACGTTCCGGGTTTCGCCATTCCCTTCTACCTCGCCCACCCGCGGCTGTCTCGACTTGAGCGCACGCAGATGCTCGAAGTCGAGGGCGGTACCGAGAGAGATTGCCTTCGCATTATGCGGCACGAAGCGGGCCACGCCATCGATAACGCATTTCGCATTCACGCCAAGCGGCACTACCGGGAGTTGTTCGGTTCATTCACCCGTCCTTATCCCAACTGGTACAAACCTGAGCCGAACAGCCGCGACTACGTCCTCCACCTCCCGGCTTGGTACGCCCAGGCGCATCCCGCCGAAGATTTTGCCGAAACTTTTGCCGTATGGATCACGCCCAAACTGCGATGGAAGAAGCGGTATGACGGCTGGCCCGCGCTGCGCAAGTTGGAGTATGTTGACCAAATTATGCGAGAGCTTACCGGGCGGGTGCCGACCAACACATCGCGTGAGAAAGTGGAGGAATTGCATGAGATCACAACCACTCTGCGCGAGCATTATCACAGAAAGCGACAGTATTACGCCTTTCAGTGGCCGCCCGATTATGACCGGGATTTATTGCGCATATTCTCTTCGAAGTCTCACCAGAAACCCGGCCTCAACGCGGCCAGCTTTCTCCGTCGCCACCGCCGCCAACTCTGTAACGAAGTCGCCAAAGGAACCGGTGTGCACAACTACGCCATCGATCAGATGCTCGTGCGTCTGATCGCTCGTTGCAAGGAGTTGAAGCTGCGCGTTTATCTGAGCGAAGAAAACGCCTTCCAGAGGGCGCTCGTATTGTTAACGGTTCAAACCATCAACGGAATACGTTCCGGCTATCACCAAATTGCATTATGAGCGACAAACCGAAAAGGAAGCTCCGCGTCGTCATGCTGGGCCACGAAGACCTTATCCCGCCCGACACGCTCGACGGCGTAGAGAACAAAGCGAAGGAACCCTGGCGGACGGAGTATGACGTAGTCTCCACGTTACGCGGGATGGGGCACGAAGTGTGGCCCGTCGGGGTCCGCAGCGAACTCGGCGTAATCCGACAAGCCATCGAAGAGCATAAGCCCCATATAACTTTCAACCTGCTCGAAGACTTTGACGGCTACCCGCTCTTTGACCAGCACGTAGTCAGTTACCTCGAACTCAGAAAGCAAAAGTATACGGGATGCAACCCGCGGGGATTGACTCTGGCGCACGACAAAGCGCTCACGAAAAAGATCCTTGCGTACCACCGCATTCCCGTGCCGCGCTTCGCGTTCTTTCCGTTGAAGCGGAAGGTGCGACTGCCCAAACGGCTGAGGTTCCCAGTCTTCGTCAAATCGGTGAGCGACGAAGGTTCGGCCGGCATCGCTCAGGCCTCTCTCGTGCGCGGCAGCGAAAAACTGGCGGAGCGCGTGGACTTCATCCACCGACAGAATCAGACGCATGCGATCGCCGAAGAGTACATCGAGGGGCGCGAGATATACGTCGGCGTAATCGGCAACGAGAGGTTACAAGCGTATACGCCCTGGGAGTTGGTGATGAAGAATCTACCCGAAGGCGCGCCGCTCATCGCGACGGGTAAAGTCAAATGGGACGTGAAGTATCAGAAGAAGATCGGCCTGGTGACGCAGCCGGCGAAGCTCGAGCCACAAGCGAAGATGGAGTTCGAGCGGCTTTCGAAGCGCATTTACAGAATACTGGGGCTCAGCGGGTACGCCAGGATTGACTACCGATTGACCGAAGACGGGCGCATGTATGTACTTGAGGTCAACCCTAACCCCCAAATCGCGCAGAAGGAAGACTTTGCCGATTCCGCCGAGCATTGCGGTGTGAAGTACGGAGCCTTGCTGCAAAAGATTATCACTCTGGGGATGAGTTATAACCCGATGAAATGAGAGACGATCACTACGATGCACGGCAAAAGAAACGACTAGGTAGGGCGTTGCATTTAGAGGGACGAATAGTTGGAATTCGGGAAAGTAGATAGATATAGATGCTACGCGAAGGGGGTGGTGCATCTACATATAGAGACATCGAGGCATCTACTAATAGATGCCGGTATCTACTAATAGAGACTTGCACCTACGAGCATAAACAGATAGTGACGTTCAACAGGAGTCAGAGGGTGAATCACAAATGCAGCTTAACACTCTTTGTTATCTGAACAGAAAATCGTAAAAGGAGGGGCCCGTCGATGAGTGTTTCAATCCTTGAACAAGCCAAGATCCAAGCCCAGGTGCTCGTGCCCTTGCTGAAAGCCTTCCAGGCAGAAATCGGCACGGAACGTGCCAACGAGATTGCGCGCAAAGCGTTGAGGAGCTGGGCGTACAAGATGGGCCAGGAGATTGGGGCGCAGGGCGCGGGCACCGCAGTCGAGAAGATGGCCGCCGTTCTGCCGGCGTTCTCCGCTGACGATGCCCACGATATTGACGTACTCAAGCAGACTCCCGAGGCATTCGACTTCAATGTCACCCGCTGTCGGTACGCCCAGTTCTACAAAGAGCTAGGCGAGCCGGAATTAGGGTTCCTGTTCCTCTGTAGCCAAGATTTTCCGTTGACTGAGGGGTTCAGTCCGGATCTGGAGTTGGTGCGGACGCAGACGATAATGCAAGGGGCCAGTTATTGTGACTTTCGCTGGCGGTTGAAAGGCAAAAGCAGTCAAGCGTAGACGAGCAAACTGCTGAGCGAGCCGGCAACTTGCTCCACGAGCTCAAGATGGATGAAATCGTCACCAGTGGTGAGGAATCCTTTAACTGTCTGCGCCACCGCATCGCGGCCCTGTGACGGCTGTGAAAACGCTGAAAGGCTGCGTGTGGGCAGCTGCGGTGTGCAGGGGCGTTAGCTGTCTCGCCGGAGTCGAAGGGATAGCGTAGTAACGATAAGGTATGATGGAATTCGAGGTCCTCGGCGAGGTCAAAGACATTGAAACAATCGCCGCAGGCCGGGGAGTATACATTCGACGCTATCTGGACCGCACATACGGCAAAGGTCGCTGGCGTAAGAGGAAAGGCAGAGCCGCGGTACGACTTGCCGATGGAACAGTCGAGGAAGCTGAAATTCACTGATTTGAAGCACATGGGATTGGGCGGAAGGATTTCAAAATCAAGA
>Ga0070741_10017568_pt1 | contig 11730 bp, 7 predicted proteins | sample Coa_R1_4_FD_66440 | JGI IMG/M metagenome (GOLD analysis project Ga0070741, IMG submission 66440) | Surface soil microbial communities from Centralia Pennsylvania, which are recovering from an underground coalmine fire - Coalmine... | ecosystem: Environmental > Terrestrial > Soil > Unclassified ...
CCGACCTGGCCGCCGAGTTCGTCGCGCAGTACGTGCAGGCGGCGCAGCGAGCCGTGCGCCTGGAGGCGGAGAACGATGCGCTTATCCGTGACGTGCTGGACGACGCGCCCGAGCGGGTGCAGCCGCGCCTGGCCCAGGTACTGGCGGAGACGCCCCAGCTCTCCCACCTCGCCGTCGTGGATACGACGGGGACCATTCGGGTCGGCGGCGCGCCGATAACCCAGACTCTCGGCGGCTCGGTCGCCGACCGCGCCTGGTTCCAAGCCGTGCTGGCCAGCGGGCAGCCGCAGCTCGGCGCCCCCATCCGCTCCCGTCTCTCGGGCCGCGCCATTGTGCCGTACGCCGTGCCCATCCGGGATGGGGTAGGCGCCGTGCGCGGCATGCTGGTCGGCGGCATCTCTCTGACCGCGCTCTCCGAGACGGTGAACCGCATCCAGCCCGGCGCCTCGGCGCGCACGGGGTTGCACGACGTCGAGCACCAGGTGATCCTGGCGCACGCCGATCCGGCGCGGATCCTCGACCCGATCACCTGGCGGAACGCGGCGGCTGCCCGAGCGGCCGCCGGCGAGCGCGGCGCGGCGGAGTTGCCCAACAGTAGTGGCGAGCTACAATTGGCCGCCTACGCGTCGGTGCCTGGCCTGCCCTGGGCGATCCTCGTGCAGCAGCCGAGCGGCGTGGCGTTCGCCCCCGTGGCCGTCCTCAGCCGGCAGATCTTGCTCATGATGTGCGCGGCGATCCTCGTCGCCGCAGCTCTCGGCGCCGTGATGGCGGTGCAGATTCTCCGGCCGCTGCGCCAGCTTCGCACCGCGGCGCAGGCAATCGCCGCCGGAGCGCTCGATACGCGGGTGGCGGTTCGCGGGCACTGCGAGCTAGGGGAGCTGAGCTCGGCCTTCAACCACATGGCGGCGCAGGTCCAGAGAGACGCCGCTGAGCGGGAGGCCGCGGCCGAGGCCCTGCAGACGAGCGAGAAGCGCTTCCGCCAGCTCGCCGACGCCGTCGACGAGGTGTTCTGGCTGACCAGTCTCGACAAGACGCAGGTGCTCTACGTGAGCCCGGCCTACGAGGCGATCTGGGGACGCAGCCGCGAGAGCCTCTACGCCGCGCCGCGGTCCTGGCTCGCGGCCATCCATCCGGACGACCGCGCGCGGGTGCTCGCGGCCTACCAGGGCCCGGAAGACGGCAGCTATCGCGAGGAGTACCGCATCGTTCGCCCGGACGGCGAGGTACGCTGGATCACCGACCGCGCGTTTCCTGTTCGCGACGCGTCGGGCGCGATCTACCGTATCGCCGGCGTCGCCACCGATGTCACCGAGCGCAAGCGGATCGGCGAGGAGCTGCGGCGCGCGGAGCGGGACAAGCACCGTCTGGAGGGCATCACCCTCGCCGCCCGCGAGATGGCGCACCTGCTCAACAACGCGCTCGCCACGCCGGTGGGCGCCATCGACCTGCTCCGGGAGCAAGCGACCATCCCGGCGCACCTCCGCGTCCTCATCGACGAGGCGGCGGCCAGCCTCGCCGATGCCCAGCAGCGCATCCTGCAGTTCCAGCGCGTGGTACGCATCGAGACGAAGGAGACGGTCGTCGGCCCAAGCCTGGACCTGGAGCGCTCGGTCCAGCCGGAGACCAGCGGGGAAGAGTCGCTGAAGGCCGCCTCGTAGCCTGACTCAGATGTCGAGAATGACTTGCACGCGCGCCGGCGGGCCGGCGGCGACCGCGATCTGATGGTAGGTAGCCGCCTTCACCACCACGCCACCGTGGTGCCGCGCGGGGTCGAACGGCTCGCCGTGCGCCGTGGCCGTGAGCGTCGTCGGCGTCGGCAGCGCCACCTCGAAGCGCGCGAACACCAGCCCCTCGGTCTCGAAGACGAACAGCAGCTCGTCCAGCCATGCCACGAGCAGGCTCTCGGGGTCGCTCGCCGCGACGGTGACCGCGCGCGCCGTCGTCTCGCGGACGGCCGCGCGCGGCACGAGCAGGCTGAACAGGCCGCGCGCGGCCTGCGCGAATGCCGCGGCCAGGTCCGGCCCCCACGCCCGCACGCCGACATCGGCCGTGTGGTCGAATACCTCGAAGCCCGCCGCCGCGGCCATGGTGGCTTCCTTTCCGCATCGCCGCCCCGCCCGGGGCGACCGGGCGGCGCACGGCTCGCTCTTACTGTAACGCGACCGGCGCGTGCCGCCGCGGCGCCCCGCGCACCTACCACCGGCGGCGCGCGGGCGCTATTATGAAGCGACCCGCCGCGGAGCGGCGCCGTCGGCTCCCGCCCCATGTCGGTCTGGGCGGCCCGCTGGCCCGAGGGTGCTCTCTAGCTTACCGCGCGAGGATGTGAGCGGCGGATGGAGCGACACGACGTCGAGCGCGTCTTACAGGTGTTGCGGGCGGCGCCGCTCTTTCGTGGGCTGCGGGCGCGCCGCCTGCGCCAGCTCCTCGCCGCCAGCCGCCTCGAAGACTACGCGCCGGGCGCCGTGATGCTCCACCAGGGCACCGTGGGCGACGCCTACTACGTGGTCATCGCGGGCCAGGTGGCCGTGCGCACTGGCTCTCCGCCCGGCGAGTCCACGCACCTCGCGACCCTGGGCCCGGGCCAGGGCTTCGGCGAGATGGCCCTGCTGAGCGCCCGCCCGCGCACCGCCGACGTGGTGGCCGAGAGCGGCGCGCAGGTGCTCGCCGTGCCGCGCGCCGCCTTCGAGACGCACCTGCTCGCCGATGCCGGCTTCAAGGCGCGGCTGGTGACCCAGTCGCGGGAGCGCGAGACGGAGCTGTTCCGCCAGCGCCTCGCGCGCAGCCTGCAGGGCGTGCCCCTGTTCGCGTCCTTGCGCTGGGAAGAGCTGGTGCGCGTGGCGGCCGGCGCGCGGCTGCTGAGCGTCCCCTCGGGTGAGGTGTTGTGCCGCGAGGGCGACCAGCCACAGGCGCTGTACGTCCTGCTAAGCGGCGAGCTGGAGCTGCGCGTTGGGCCGGCCGGTGCCGAGCGCCGCGTGGCCACGCTCACGCCGGGCGCCAGCTTCGGCGAGCGCGCGCTGCTGGCCGGCGAGCCGCTGCCGGCCACGCTCGTGGTCACCCGTGACGCCACGCTCGTCGTCCTCGACAAGCTGCAGCTCGACGCGCTGCTGACCCACGGCGCGCTGGTCCGTGCGGCGGGCCGCGTGCGCGAAGGCGCGCCGGCCGGCGCGCCTTCGCGCGGGGCGACCGGCGAGGGCGGCGCGGTCGTGGCGGTGCTCGGCCACGAGCCCGACGTGGGTAGCGCCGTGCTGGCCGTCAACCTGGCCCTGAGCCTGGCCGCGCAGGTCGGCAGCGCCGCGCTCCTCGATCTGTCCGCCGACGCGGCCGCCGCGCGCTACGCCGGGCTCGCGCCGAGCGCGGCCCCCCCGCCGGCGGACGATGTGCTCGCGGCCGTGCGCGAGGCCCCGGGCGGCCTGGCGGTGCTCGCGTCGCCCAGCGAGCGTCCCGCCGCGGCCGACGCCCTCGCGCCCGTGCTGGTCGCGCTGCAGCGCCGCTACCCGTTCGTCGTTGCGCACGGGCTGGACACGCCGCCGGACGAGCCCGCCGTCCGCATCGGCGCCGACACGCTCGTCCTCGTCACGCGCGGCGCCGGCCCGCGCCTCGACGACGCGCCGGCCGCGCCCCGGGCCGAGCGGCTCGTGGTCTACACGCCCGACGCCACGGCACCGCTGCTCGGCTGGGAGCCGGTCGACGCCGAGTTCCGCCTCCCGTCCAGCCCCCTCGCCCGCGAGCAGTTCGCCGCGCGCGACGCGCCGTTCGTCCGCACGGCACCGCGCGGCTTCCTTAGCCGCGGCGTCGGGCGTCTCGCACGTTACCTAACGCGCCAGCAGGTCGGGCTGGTGCTCTCCGGCAGCAGCGCCACGGCGCCGGTGCAGGCGGGCGTGCTGGCCGGGCTGGAGGAGCGCGGCGTGGACGTGGACCTCATCGCCGCAACGGGTGTCGGCAGCCTGCTCGCCGCCGCCTACGCCATGGGCCTGCCCATCCAGGCGCTGGAGCGGCTGGGCGTCGCCTTCCAGACGCCACTCGAAGACCTGCTGGCCCCCCACGCGGCGCGCCGCGCCGCCGTGGTGCGTGGCCGGCGGCTGCGCCACCTGCTCCGCTCGCTCTTCGCCGGCCAGTACCTCGAAGGGCTCCAGGTGCCGCTCTGGCTGGGCGCCGTGGACCCCGATACCGGCGAAGAAGTGGTGCTCGGCGCGGGGCCGCTCGTCGAGGCGCTGGAGGCCAGTCTGGGGCTCCACAGCGGTGGCCGGCGCGGCCGCCGCCCGGGCCGGCCGCTGCTCGAAGCGAGCGTGCTCCACCCCCTGCCGCTGCGCTTCCTCCGCGAGATGGGCGCCGACGTGGTGGTCGCCGTGGCGCCCGACGCGGCGATCGCCGTCGCCGCTCCGGCCGACCGGCGCGCGCCCGTCGGCCGGCGGCGAGCGCCCCAGCACCTCGCCATGCTCACGCTGCGCCTGGCGGCCCAGCGGCTCGCGGCGTCGAGCGTCGAGGCCGCCGACGTGCTCATTACGCCCCGCGTTGCGCGGCCCACGGTCAGCGGGCGCGTCCGCTTCCAGGCTGGCCGCCAGGCGGCTATCGCCGCCGGCCCCCGCATCGGGGCGCTCCAGGCCGCGCGCCTCCGCCAGCCTGCTCCCCGCTAGCCTGGAATGGTCCTTGCTCTCGCGGGCAACATGGGGCAAGCGGTCCCGCCCATTCTGCAAGGCCGGCGAGGTGTGATGGCGAGGACCTTCACGGACCGCCCCGTCGCCGGGCGGACGCCGACGACGGTCGAGTTCGGCACCGCCGCCGAGACCGCCCAGGCGGTGAGCCGCGAGGGCGGGCACGAGCTGCGCCGTCGCACGCCCGACCTGGCCATTTCGGGCCTCATCGCCGGGCTGGACATTGGCTTCGGGCCGCTCGCCATGGCGTTCGTCGCCGGCCACCTCGCCGGCCATGTGGACCCCGGCGTCGCCTTCCTGGTCGGCGCGCTGCTCTATCCGATCGGCTTCACGTTCGTCGTGCTCGGCCGCTCCGAGCTGTTCACCGAGCAGACACTCACGCCGGTAGTGGCGCTGTTTGCGGGCAAAGGCTCCCTCCGCAACCTCCTGCGCTACTGGGCGGTGGTCTTCCTGGCGAACCAGGTGGGGGTGGCGCTGTTCGCGCTGGGGCTGGCCAACGGCGGTCCGATCGTCGCCGATTACCTGCCACTCTACGACGAGACCGCCCAGAAGCTGCTGGCGCCCGACTTCCGCTACGTCGTGTTGTCGGCGGTGGCGGCCGGCTGGGTGATCGCGATTCTCGGCTGGCTCATCGAGGTGGTGGACAGCTCGATCGCCCGTATCCTCTGTATCTGGGTCGCCAGCATCTTTATTGTGCTCGGGCCGCTGCACCACAGCATCGTCGGCTCGGGCGAGGTGCTGGTGGCCGTGTTCCACGGCCAGGCCACCGCCGCCGACTGGCTCCTGCGATTCGTCGTACCGGCCACGCTGGGGAACATCGTCGGAGGCGTGGTGTTCGTCTCCGGCCTGAAATGGGCGCAGACCCAGAGCGCCTAGCGCTTCGGCAGGACGACGTTGGGAGCGCCTGTCAGTACGCGCGCCGAGGCCAGACGTGCGGTCACGGCCCCCAGGTGAGTCCCGAGGCGCCCTCGACGGGCCGCGCGCTCACCAGCACCCGCCCATCTGTGGGCTCGACCTCCTGCCCGGCGGCGGGCGCGGCCGTCACCCGCACGTCGAAGCCCGTCTCGTTCAGGCTAAGGAATGCGAGCCAGGCGCCGTCGGGCGACCAGGCCGGCATGCGGTTGCGGCCGGACGTCGTGAGGCGCACGGCGCCGCTGCCGTCCGGGTGGACCAGCCACACGTCGTGGCGCGTGCCGTCGCGCACCGTGTAGGCGATCCACGTGCCATCCGGCGACCAGGCGGGATCATAGGCGCCGGTCGCCGCGTCGGTGAGCCGGCGCGTGCGCCCGGTTGCCACCGAGACGGCCTCGATCTGCGCCGGACTCCCCTGGCGCCATACGGCCACGGCGATCTCGCTGCCATCGGGCGACCACGACGGGCGGTCGATCCCGCCGAAGCCGTCGGGCGCGGCGAAGAGCTGGCGCGCACCCCGGCCGTCCGCGCCGATCAGCCACAGCGCCAGGTCGTAGGTGCGCGTGTCGCTGCCATAGGCCAGGCGCAGGCCGTCCGGCGCCCAGGCGGGGAGCCGCGCCCAGTCCGAGTCCTGGATGCGCACACGGCCGCGGTTATCGGTCAGGCGCGCCTGGAACTCGCCCTCCGGACTGAGCAGCACCAGGTCGGCGTGGTTCGTGCCGACCATCGAGGCCGCGAGCTGATCGCCCTCGGGCGCCCAGGCTGGCCCCTCGTAGCGCGTGCCGCTGGTCAACTGGCGCACCGCGCCATCCGACCACTCCCAGATATCGCCGTTTGCGACGAAGGCGAGGCGCCCAGGGGGCGCTGACGCCCCCTGCGGGAGCGGCGCGGCCAGCACCAGCGGCAGCGGCGCCGGCGCCACGCTGCCGCAGCCCGCCACGGCAAGCAGCGCCAGCCAGGCGCCCAGCGCCAGCGCCCAGCGGCCGCGCCTCACGCCCCGCGCCATCGTCCTGGTCCCTCCGCATAGGCGGTAGGGCGGGGGCTCGTCCCCCGCCGCCCGGCGCTCGCCGACGGCGCGCCGGCAGGGTACACGGTCCCACCCTACCATCAGTGTCGGCCCGCCATTATAGGCGCCCCGTGCGCCCCCCCGCACCGCTTTCGGCAGCGCCGCGGCATGCCGTGCTGAGCGTGCGGCGGCCCGCCCCGGCGCCGTGCCCATCCGATGTCACGGCTCCATCACAGTACAATAAAGCAAGCTGCCCAGCCCGTCGTGGGAGGCCCGCCGATGCTGCTCGCCGCGAGTATTGGTCCCCAGCCGCCTGATCCCGAGCCCGACGAGCCCGAGCCAGGGCCAGAAGAGCCTTTCCCGCCCGACCCGCGCCCCGCCTGAGCACCTGAAATGGGTTGCCGTAAATTTCTCGCCTCCCCGGATATCCATATCTTCCGGAGCGCAGCGCCGTGAAGACTGGCCAGGGCCGGCACCCGTGACCGTGGTCCGATGACATCGTCCAGGGGCGAAAGCTGCAGCTATCGCAGCGTACGACAGTTCTTGCGCCGCCGCGGCATGATCGTGCCAGATAGATTCAGCTGCGGATCACGGATTCCGACAGGGGACCATATCAATAAGACTTTCGAATCCATTTGGTGAAATCCGCCTGCCGTGCAGCTTGCCGTCGCTTCCGAGAACGAAACTGAAGCTAGACCCGTTGCCGCTTTGGAAGCTGAGCCCCGTCGGATTAATTTGTGCTTGAAAGGCCACAACTGATGGCGTCACTCCCACGCCAGGCCCGATGCCGTAACGCACACCTTTGGCGCGACCAGCAACCGAGCATCCAGCGGACCGAAATCTGGACCGGTGCTAGAGAACCATGTTCCCTGCCAAAGGCCAAAGATACCATTCACGCTACTCGGATTGCCAGGATCCTGGGCATTGTTGTCGCATAGAGGCAAGGACTGGTCGGTAGGCGCCGTTGTCATGGGCGCGATATCTTGTGCGCGTGCGGCGCTAGGTGCTATCGAGGCTAAGACAGCTAGTGCGAATAGAAGAACCGCCGCGTTGCGAGACATAACCACATCCTCTTTCAATTCGTTGCAACGATATGAACACGGTTGCCGCTGGATGACTCGGGTAAGATGAGCCGTGTCTCACCTCCTTATCAGTGAGAGAGATATCAACATCCCGGTTCCTGCTAGGGCCAGAGTACAGACCGTGGCACGGTATTGTCAACAGGGCAGGCAAAATGATTGAGACCCGTCGATGTACGCCTGACCCACGGCGGCGCATAGGCCTGCATGGGCAACGAGTTTAGCGCCTCGGCTTCCGTCATCGACACGGCTTTGGCGTCAACGCCGGTGCCGTTCGACATCGGGCTCCGGCCTTGGCCGGGCGCCTGGGCTTCCCGCTACCGGGCTAGAACGGCCAGGAGCGCCGCCGGTAGGCTGTCACCGACCCGTAGGCGCCCGCCTCGACCACGCGCTCGGCGCGCGCGAAGAAGGCATGGACCTCCGCGCGCGCGAGCAGGTTCTCCAGCTCGGCCTCCAGGGCTGCGCGGCGCTCGGGGCTTTCGAGCAGCGCGCGCACGTCCTGGAGCAGCGCCGGCGGGATCGGCTCCTGGTAGAACTCCCACAGCGCCGACCGCAGCTTCGGGTCGGTGTGGAACGTCAGCCCGTGGTCAATGCCCCAGATCTTGCCGTCGGTGCCCACCAGGCAGTGCCCCGCCTTGCGGTCGGCGTTGTTCGTGACGAGGTCGTACAGCGCGATGCGCGCGAGCTGGCCGCGGTGCGCGTCCGCGAGCTGTGGCCGGTGCGGCGAGCCGTCCGTCTCGACGAAGAGCTGCATGCTGCCAACGCCCTCGGGACCATCGCGGATCACGGTCAGCGGGATGAAGTCCCAGCCGAGCGCCTGGCACGCGATGTAGGCCGCCCGCTCGCGGCGGTAAAGGGTGCCGTCGGGGAAGTCCCACAGCGGCGCCTCGCCTCGCCGGGGCTTGTAGACGCCGAGCGCCTCCGGCTCCTCGCCGTGCGAGAGCGTCGCCAGGAACGTGTAGTTCGAGCCCCAGGGGATCAGCTCGTAGCTCAGCACTCGGCCGTGGCAGAGGAGATCGTAAGCGGCCGCCGCCGAGACCGGCCGCGGCACCCGTGGCGGGGGCTCATCCCAGCGCCGCTCGCGCCATCTCCGACTCACACGCAGTCCCAGGCCATCCCTTGCTGGCTAACGGGATATCGGGGGCCGCCCCACGCGCCCGGCCACGCACGGCGCGCGCTGCCGGGACCGCGCCCCTCTGGCCCCCGGATGATACCGCTACAGGCCGCTGACGACCAGCTTGCGCATGCGGAAGGTGGGCGCCGCCGTGCCGGAGCGGAAGACCAGGTCGTCGCCCACCATGTCCACGTCCTGCAGCATCTCGACGAGGTTGCCCGAGACGTTGATCTCGCTCACCGGGTAGGCCAGCTCGCCCCGCTCGATCCATAGCCCCGCGGCGCCCTGCGAGAAGTCGCCGGTCGTGATGTTCCAGCCGAAGCCCATCATCTCGGTGAGGTACAGCCCGTTCTCCACCGACGCGATGATCTCCGCCGGCTTATGCGTTCCGGCCGCCATATAGAAGTTTGTCGTGCCGGGGCTGGGGCTGCCGCTCACGCCGCGGCTCGCGTTGCCGGTCGTCTGCCGGCCGGTTTTGCGCGCCGAGTAGGTGTCCATCAGGAAGCAGCGGAACACGCCGGCGACCATCACCTCGTTGCGCCGCGAGGTCGTCCCCTCGCCGTCGAACGGCCGGCTGCGCAGCCGCCCGCGCAGCGTCGCGTCGTCGGTCAGCGTGACGAGCGGCGATGCCACCTGCTCGCCCTCGCGGTCCACCAGGAACGTCGCCCGGCGGTACAGCGCGTCGCCGGTCATCGCCCGCGCCAGGTTGCCCACGAACGAGCGCGCCACCATCGGGTCCCACACCACCGGCACCGTCTGCGTCGGCACCTTGCGGGCACCCAGCTTCCGCACCGCGCGCTCGGCGGCGATGCGCCCCACCTCCTCGGGCGACTCCAGGTCGGCGAACGCCCGTGCGACAGTGTACCAGTAGTCGTTCCGCTTCTTGCCGTCCGCGTCGTCGGCGATCGCCTCCATCGTCAGCGAGCAGCCGCTCGCGCGGTACTCGCCGGCGAAGCCCAGGCTGTTCACCAGCACCCGCTCGCCGTACTCGCTGCTGAAGGTCGCGCCGTCGCTGTTCGTCACGCGCGGATCGGCCGCGAACGCCGCCGCCTCGGCGCGGCGCGCCAGCTCGATCTTCTGCTCGGTGGTCACGTCGCCCAGCATCGGGTCGTAGGCCGCCAGGTCGGTGGGCTGCGGCGGCGCCCAGGCCTCGGGGTCCGGCAAGCCGGCCAGCGGGTCGGGATCGGTCACGGCCGCCAGGTCGAGCGTCTGCTCCACGAAGCGGCCGAGCGCCGCGGGCGCCAGGTCCGACGTGTAGCTGATGGCGCAGCGGCCGCCGCGGAACACCCGCAGCCCCAGCCCGCGCGCCGACGCCTCCAGCAGCTTCTCCACCTCGCCGCGGCGCACGGTGACGGAGAACTCCACGCCGCTGTCCAGCACGGCGTCGGCAGCGTCCGCGCCGCCTTGCCGCGCCAGCTTGACCACGTGCTCGGCAATGTCCAGCAAGTTGTCGGCCATGATTACTGCTTCGTCCCCCCCACCGTGATGCTGGAGACGAGCACCGTCGGCATGCCCACCCCGACCGGCACGCTCTGGCCCTCCTTGCCGCAGGTCCAGCGGCCGTCCGACAGCTTCAGGTCGGTGCCCACCATCGTCACCTTCGAGAGCGTGTCCGGCCCGTTGCCGATCAGCGTCACGTTGCGCACCGGCGCCGTCACGTGGCCGTCCTCGATCAGGTACGCCTCGGTCACGGAGAACACGAAGTCGCCGTTGCTGATGTTCACCTGGCCGCCGCCGTAGGCCACGCAGTACAGGCCCTTCGGCACGGCGCGCAGGATATCCTCCGGCGCCGACTCGCCTGGCAGCATGTAAGTGTTTGTCATGCGCGGCATCGGCATGTGCTTGAACGTCTCGCGCCGGCCGTTGCCCGATGGCGTCACGCCGAAGTGCCGCGCGCTGATGTGGTCCTGCATGTAGCCCTGCAGCACGCCGTCGGCGATCAGCACGTTGCGCCCCGTCGGGTTGCCCTCGTCGTCCACGTTGATCGAGCCGCGGCTGAAGTCAATCGTGCCGTCGTCCACCACCGTGCACAGCGGCGAGGCGACCGGCTTGCCCACGCGGCCCGAGTAGTTGCTCGTCTGCTTGCGGTTGAAGTCGGCCTCCAGGCCGTGCCCGACCGCCTCGTGCAGGAGGATGCCCGAGTCGCCCGCGCCCAGCACCACCGGGAACTGCCCGGCTGGCGCCTCCACGGCGTCGTGCAGCAGCACGGCCTGCCGCGCCGCCTCGCGCGCCAGGTCCTCCGGCGTGTGCGTCTCGAAGTACTCCAGCCCGAACCGCCCGCCGCCGCCGCCCACCGCCGTCTGGCGGCTCTTGCCGCGCTCCGACAGGCACTGGATGCTGATACGCAGCATCGGCTGCACGTCGCCGGCCAGCCGCCCGTCGCTCGTGGCGATCAGCACGTGGCGCTGCTCGTCCGCCAGCGAGACGACCACGCGCGTGATGCTCGGGTCGTAGGCGCGCGCCGCCTCGTCCGCCCGCCGCAACAGCACCAGCTTCTCCGCCGCGCGCACGTCGATCGACGGCTGCAGCACCGGGTAGCGGTTGGGCAGCGCGATCGGCGTCACGTCAATCGGGCCGGGCTCGCGGTTGTGGCGGGCGATGCGCGCCGCGGTGCGCGCGGCCTGGCGCATACTGTCCTGGCTGAAGTCCTCGGTATAGGCGTAGCCCGTGGCGTCGCCGCTGACCACGCGGATGCCGACGCCCTGCAACACGCCGCCGCCGGCGCGCTTCACCGCCTGCTCCTCGAACAACAGGCTCGCCGTCTGGCGGTGCTCGAAGTACAGGTCGGCGTAATCGCCGCCCTCGCTGAGCGCGCACGCCAGCAGATCTTCCATCACGGGCGCGTCGATGCCGAAGCGCGCGGCGAAGAACGCCGCCGCCTGCTGCGACGGCTCGGGCCGCGGCGCGCCATCGCCGGGGACACGGGGCGCGGGGCTGGCACTCACTGAGGCTCTCCGTGGCAGGCCC
>Ga0070741_10017569_pt1 | contig 11730 bp, 5 predicted proteins | sample Coa_R1_4_FD_66440 | JGI IMG/M metagenome (GOLD analysis project Ga0070741, IMG submission 66440) | Surface soil microbial communities from Centralia Pennsylvania, which are recovering from an underground coalmine fire - Coalmine... | ecosystem: Environmental > Terrestrial > Soil > Unclassified ...
CGTCTTCTCCGCGAGCGCGGCGACCGGCGCGACGGTCAGCTGGACCGACGCACAGGGTCCCTACGCCGGCATCGCGTCGATCGACTCGGTGCAGGTATGGAAGGTGGTGAACGGCCAGGAGGTGCTGGTCGTCGACTCGGCCTCGAGCTACGTGCAGTCCGACCGCCTGCTCGTCCGCGGCAACACGGGCGGGCTGACCGGGATCAACGTCGCGGGCGTCGGCACGCTCGCCGCGACCGCGCTCGGCGCGGGCGTCTACTCGGTGAGCCTCGCGGGCTTGAACCGCGGAACGTATTCCTTCACCGCCGTGGGCACCGCATCGACCGTCGGCGGCACGTTCGACGTGCTGCATTCGCCGGCGGCCGGAAACGCCGGCCTGCAGGAGACGAACCCGACCAGCGTCAATCGCACCATCGACGCCTTCCATATGCCGGCGGCGGTCGCGAGCGTCGTGCTGCAGTACCGGCCGAGCGGCAACACCGGGCCGTTCCTGTCGAAGGTGATGAACGCGGTGGGCGGCGGCGAGTTCGCCGTCTCCTACGACGACATCCCGAACGGCAGCTACGAGTTCATCCTGACCGCGCTCGACTCTGCCGGCAACGTCGCGAGCCTCGCGAGCGCCGGCGGCACGGCGAGCGGCACCCTCTCGGGCACGCTCCAGGTGCGCCGCGGCGGCTCGCTGCCCGCAGTCACGGCGGACGCGAACGCTCTGACGCTCACGCCGCTCAAGACGTCGAGCTACGACGCTTTCGGCAACGTCGTACGGACCACGGAGTACGCGAAGGGCGCGGTGAGCGCGGACGCCGCGAGCTACGGCGTCCCCGCCGCCGACGCCGCGGACGAGATCACCACCAACTTCTACGATGCCTACGGCCATGTCGTCCGGACCGTCGATCCGGAGGGCGCCGCGGAGTTCCGCTCGTACGACGTCCTCGGGCACATCGCGAAGTTCTGGAAGCCGATCTCCAACAACGACGGGCAGGTCAACAACGCCGTTCAGGTCTTCCAGTACGACCCGCTCGGCCACCAGACCGCGACGATCGAGCCCTCGTATCTTTACTACCAGCCGGGCGTGCCGCTCAACCCGGCGACCTACGCGAGCTCGCAGGTCGGCTACGACGCGTTCGGCGAGATCGTCTCCAGGGGCCTGAACGGCGGCGCGCAGGAGTACTACCAGTACGACAACGCCGGCCGGCTGTGGCGCACGAACGAGAAGGACGGCGTCGACAAGGTATTGCTGTACGACCTCCAGGGCAAGAACAGCGCGCAGATTCTCAGCCAGACGCTCGACTTGCGCAACGGCTATTCCACGGCGGCGCAGGTCGCGGCGCTGACGAGCGGCGTGCAGCGCACCGAGACGCACTACGACGCGCTCGAGCGCGTCGCCGCGCAGGCGCAGCAGGCATTTACCGTGCAGCGCGCGGGACTCGAGGCGTCCCCGATCACGCTCGGCATGACGAACGCCGCGCTCGGCGTCAACGCCTATAGCGGCGCGCACTACGACGCGGTCGCCGGATCGGAGGGCGGCATCGACTACGTCTGGAATCCGACGAGCTCGATCAGCCTGAGCTGGAACGACATCTCCTACCTCGGCGCCGGCAACGTGTACGTCGAGGCGTCTTACGTGCGAGCGGACGGCGTCGCCACCTCCTACGGCCAGGAGTTCACCTCGGCCGCGGCGGCGGGCGGCGTCTCCATGAGCTGGCAGGACTTCGACTACGGCTCGGGCGCGGGCTACGTCTACAGGGTCCGCGTCTCCAAGCGCGACACGAGCGGCAATCTGGTGACGCTCTTCGACCAGGGCGGAAGCGGCGGCTACAGCGATTTCGTGAGCTGGGCCGTGCCGACGCAGGTCGGCACCGCGGTCAACGCGCAGGTCAGGACTTCCGGCTCGACGACCTGGAACGCGACGCCGGCCTACAACATGGGCTCGCGCTACGTGATCAACACGCTGGGCTGGAGCGCGGGCAGCTACGATGCGGAGGTCTTCTATACGCGGCCGGGCGACGCGTCCGCCTCCGCGCACTCGACAGCGACGTTCTCGATCAACGGCGGCAGCGGGAGCCTGACGAGCACCACCACCGTGAGCGGCGTCGTCGACGTCACGATCCGGCCGGTGGTGACGCAGACGGTCGACCGCTGGGGCAATGCCATCAGCGTGATCGATCCGCGGGGCTACGAGACCGACTACCGGTACAACCAGCTCGACAAGCTGATCGAGGAGGACAAGCCGCTGGTCGACGTCTGGAGCGCGAACGGAACCGACACACCCTCGCGCCCGGTGACGCGCAATTACTACGACCAGGCGGGACGCGACCTGGGCACCGTGGACGCGAACGGCAACGTCGCCGCCGCGCGCTACGACGCGGCCGGGCAGCTGGTCTCCGAGTACCACGCGGACGGCGGCGTCGTCTCGTACCAGTACGACGCCTTCGGGCGCCGCGTCCGGACGGTCGACGCGCTCGGGAACGTCGTCAACGATTTCTACGACCGCGACGACCGCCTCGTGCGCGAGACGCATCCGATCGGCGAGGAGAACTACGCGTATGACCAGGCCGGGAACCGCATCCGCGTGACCAACGCCATGGGCGACGTCACGAAGTACTGGTACGACACGCGCGGCAAGATGGTCCGCACGCAGCTCCCCGGAGGGCAGCAGACCAACGACTTTTACGACGCCCGGGGCTTCAGGGTGCGCGAGCTGACGGCCAACAACGATCAGCCGGTGTGGAGCTACGACTACTTCGGCCGGCTGCTCACGCACACCGACATGGGCAACGGCTTCTTCTCGTACACGTACGACCGCGCCGGCCACATGGCGCAGCAGTCGCAGACTCGCGGAGGCGCGACCTACGCGATCACGACCACGTATTACGAGAACGGCCTCGTCAAGGACATCGCCGACGCCGCGGTGGCCGGCGACACGTTCTACGAGTACGACGCCGCGGGCAACCGCACGCGCGAGCGCTACATCAAGGCCGGCGTCACGGACCAGGACAACCGCATCACGTTCGACGCGCTGAACCGCGTGCAGAAGATCGAGGACAACCGCTACACCATCCAGTACAAGTACGACGCGGTCGGCAACCGGCGCAATGCCAACACCCTCTACTACGACAACGCCAACGTCGCCCACACGATCGACAGCTGGTATCTCTACGACAGCATGAACCGCATCACGCTGTCGCAGGGGGTGCTCGTCGGGACGTCGATCCAGAGCAACCAGAGCCAGGGCATCGAGCTGCAGTACGACGCCGCCGGCAACCGGCGCGTCGCGATCAACTGGCAGGGCGGCGCGCTCGTCACCGAGAGCTACGTCTACGACGGGAACAACCGGCTGACGACGACCAACCGCAGCGGGGCGCTCACCAGCTCGAGGACGTACGACGCGGCGGGTCGCGCGACCGAGGTCATCAGCTTCTCGAGCCCGGGCGCCGTCAACAATCGCACCGTCAACACCTATAACTCGAACGGCAAGCTGCTCGCCTCGGACGTCTACAACGGCGCGGGGACGCACACGCAGAACACGACCTATACCGGCTACGACGGCATGGGCAACGTGACGAGCTACCAGGTGTCGGTCCTTACCGGCACGAATTACACGAACTTCTACAGCTACGTCTACGCCAAATACGACTCCTATCGGGAGGCGGCGGTCAACGGATCCTCGACGTTCTTCCAGGCGGGGAGCACGACGACGACCTATGACTTCGACGGCAATCCGCTCTCCGTCTCGGACCAGTTCGCGGCGAGCCGATTCCGCAGCTTCGTGAACGACGGCTCGGGCCACATCCTGCAGAAGACCGAGAACGGGCAGACGCAGTACTACTTCTACGCGGGGGACAAGCCGATCGGCTCTTCGGGCGCGCTGTCCGCGGCGGACTTCGACTACAACTACACGCCGGTGTCGCAGCAGTACCCGGGGCTCACGCCGAGCAGCTATGTCGTCAACCAGGGCGACACGCTGCGCTCGATCGCGCTCTCGGTGTTCGGCGACGCGCAGCTCTGGTACCTGATCGCGGACGCGAACGGGCTGCGCTCGGACTCCGACCTCAAGGTGGGGCAGCAGCTCACCATCCCGAACAAGATCTCGAACCTGCACAACGACTTCAAGACCTTCAAGGTCTACAACCAGGCCGAGATCATCGGCGACACCACGCCGACGCTGCCCGATCCGCCGCCGCCGCCCCCGCCGCCGCACAAGAAGGGCTGCGGCATCATCGGCACGATCATCGTCGTCATCGTCGCGGTCGTCGTCACGTACTTCACCGCCGGCCTGCTCTCGGGCGTCGTCGGCCCCGTGGCGGCCGGCATGATCGGCGCCGCGGCGGGCAGCATCGTGAGCCAGGGCGTCGCGATGGCGATGGGCATGCAGGACAAGTTCAGCTGGGGCGCCGTGGCGACCGCCGCCCTCAGCGCGGGCATGACGGGCGGGGTGAGCCCCACCTCGGGAATTCTCTCCCAGATGGCGCAAGGAGCGGTCAACAACATCGTCACGCAAGGCATCAACATCGTGACGGGCCAGCAGAAGTCGTTCGACTGGAGAGCCGTGGCCAGCGCCGCCATCGCCGCGCCGATCACCGCCTCGCTGACGCAGGATATGGCCGCCGACTCGAACACGCAGTCGCTGGACGGGGCCACCGTCAAGGGATTCACGTCCGATCTGGCGATGGGCTTCACGAAAGGGGTGGTGAATCAGGGCGTTCAGATGATGGTCGAGAACAAGGGCAAGATGAATTGGGCGAACATCGCCGCCGACGCCTTCGGCAACGCGGTCGGCAACGCCATCAATGCGCAAGCGGATCAGCAAGGCCGCAACGACCGGCTCAAGGCGGCCCAGGACAAGCAAGCCGCGGAGTACGACCGCAAGGGCGTCATGTACAAGCGCGACGACAAGGGCAACCCGGTGCCGCTGCGCGGGCAGGAGTGGGCGGACCAGAGCGCCTCGGTCATCCAGAATCTCAGGGACGATGGCATCGAGCATGAGGTGAAGAAGAACGGCGACATCTACGTCGGCGGCCAGCGGTATATGCAGGGGAACGTGACGCTCGATGCGACAGGCAACATACCGACGTACGACGATGGCACCGGGAACGTCGTCGGCAACAATCGGCTGACCAGGGAGATTGCGGCCAATCTGACGGCCGCGTCGTACAACGAGAGTGGCACAAAGGACGTTCCAGCCGGCTGGACCGAGCAGGGACAAGGCTTCCAATACCAGTCGGGCGGCGTCACGGGCTTTTTAGGCAACGAAATGAAAGGCGCCTACCGCGTGTTCACCAACGACACGACCGGTGAAGCCGTCCTCGCCTTCAAAGGCAGCACCAGTGCGGCCGATTTCCTCGATGACCTGTGGCCGTTCTCGATGGGAGCAAGCACCTACGACACCGTGAGGGATTCGGTAAAGCAGCGCATCGGAACGCTCAACGACCTGGGATTCGACAAGTCCAATATCTACACCACGGGACACAGCCTGGGCGGGGCAATGGCCCAAACCGCGGCCGTCGAGAACAGTCTGTCGGGCTACGGCTTCAATTCGCTGCCGGTCGCCTGGGGCTCCGATGTCGACTCGTGGCGCAACGTCAAACGAAACGGCCAGCCGCTCTCGTTCACGGAAACGAATACGAGCGGAGATATCGCGACGACGTTCTACTCGAACGTGCTCCACCGCGAATATCTCGATCGGAGTCCGACGACGTTCGACACTGGGATATCGAACGGCCAGGTGATCGGACTGGGGATGACCGGGCTGTTCGCCTGGGGACCTGCCGCGCTGGCGACCGTGGCGGTTGGCGGCCTGGAGCACTCGATGAGTACGGCGTACAGCTACTTCGGGCAAACGACGCCCCCACAGGCCTCGCATCTGCCGTCGAGCTGGAGCGTGGACGACAAGGGCCGCCCCGTTTACAAACCGTGACCAAGCAATTGGCAATATGATGTCGAAGTGCACCGGTCTTGGTGGAACATAGCTAGAACCGTGGTCGGCGAGAGAGTGCTTCCAGCGCTGCTGGGCGCACTCTTGCTCGTCTTTTCCTGCGCGGTAGAGCCCGCGAGCTCGGTCGGTTACCAAGTGCAATGGGACCGCTCGCTCGTCAGCAACAGCTATCAGATACCCCGGGCGTTGATCAGAACTTCCGACGGCGGCTATGCGGTCGCCGGGTACGGATCCGTAGCGCTGGTGCACGGTGGTGTCGGCGCGAAAACCGGCTTCTGGACGGTCAAGCTCGACCGTGACGGAAACGTGCGGTGGCAACGCGCTTTTGCGGCCGAGCAGCCCAAGCGGGACGAGCAGGGAAGCACGCTGACCGAGACCCGTGACGGCGGCCTCCTGGTGTTCGGCACGACGGACTCCGATTCCCTCGCCGGCCGGTCAATGGGCGAGACGAGCGACCCGCGATCGCCATCCACTTCTCAAATCGGCTTCGTTATCAAGTACAGCGGCGACGGCAAACTGCTTTGGAAGAAAGCCTTGCGTACTACAGACACCAAGCCGAGCGACTGGTTCTACGCGGCGGCGGCGGTAGACGGAGGCTATTTCGTGGTCGGCAAGGCGGCCGTACGGTATAGCGATCCCACCAGTCCGAGCGGCCGCAATCGTGCCTGGACATTGCGTGTTGTGAAGATCGATGAGCGGGGCGATGTAGTGTGGGATCGTCTCGTCCCGGACGATGAATTTTCAATTCGGGAAGAGAGCGTGTCGCGCAAGATCGCGCCGACCGCGGATGGTGGCTTGCTGGTCGCCATCGGTCCGGCCGACGACCATTACCGCAATGCCAAGAAAATGAACATCGTCACCGACGCCGGTGAAGTGGTCGGAGAAGCTTCATTTCAGCAGATCGTTCTGTTCAAGCTCGATCGTGAAGGCCGTGTCGTGAAACGCTCCCAATTTCCCGCGGCCACGGAGCATCTGGCTTTCGGCGCGAACGCCAGTGGCTATATCGTCGCCGGATACGGGAAGCTGCTCTGGTACGCGTTTTTCGACAACGATCTCAACCTGAAGTGGAAGAAAGCGGTGACGCGCGCGATGAGGATCGACAGCTTCTACCCGGCGCCGGACGGCGGCTTTTACGCAGCGGGGTCGACGTCGCAGCTCGCAATCGGACACATCAGCCCGTCGGGAGAATTGCGCGAGCGGACCGTATCCTCCATGCCGGGCGGCAGCGAAGGCATCGACATCGCCCCCGGAGACCGTCCGGATGAATTCGTCGTGTTGTGGCGGCGCGTTCCCCGAACGGTCGCCGGCGTGATCAAGCTGCGGGTGCCGGTGCAATAAGGTCATGCCGGCGGAGGGTAGGGGAGTGCGGCTTGCTATATGATCGCGCTCTCGTTTCGGAAAAGCCATGAGCGCCCATTCCCATCACGCGATCGACATCCACGCCCACTACTTCCCCCAGTCCTTCCTCGACCTCGTCGAAAAGCACGGCGCCTCCCACGGCTTCGAATGGAAGATGGTCGAAGGCAAGGGCCCGCAGTTCAAGCACGGCGCGGTGATGACGGGCCCGGTGGGGCCGAAGTTCGTCGAGCTCGACGCGCGGCTCGCCGCGATGGACGAGCAGGGCGTCGCGGCGCACGCCTTATCGCTCTCGCAGCCGATGGTGTACTGGGCGCGCGACGACCTCGCGCGGCGCATCTGCGAGACGTACAACGACGCGCTCGCGCATGCGCACGAGCAGCACCCCAAGCGCCTGGTGGGCTTGGCGACTTTGCCGATGCACCAGCCCGGGCTCGCGCTGCGCGAGATCGAGCGCGCGGCGAAGCTCCCCGGGATCCGCGGCTTCTACATCGCGACGCAGGTGCTCGGGAAGAACCTCTCGGACCCGTCGTTCATCCCTGTATACGAACGCATCGAGTCGACCGGGCTGCCGCTCTTCCTGCACCCGGTCGAGGTGATCGGCGCCGAGCGGCTCGCGCAGTTCTATCTCACCAATCTCCTCGGCAATCCCTTCGAGTCGGCGATCGCGGCGGCGCACCTGATCTTCGGCGGCATCCTCGATCGCTTCCCGAAGCTCGTCGTGTGCCTGCCGCACGCGGGCGGCGCCTTTCCCTGGCTCGTGGGGCGGCTCAACCGCGGATGGGAGAAAAGGCAGGACCTGAAGCACATCGAGCACGCGCCGGTCGAATACCTGCGGCGCTTCTATTACGACACGGTCGGCTACTCCGACCACGTGATCGAGTACGTCGTGAAAGTCGTCGGCGCCGACCGGGTGCTGATGGGAAGCGACTACTGCTTCCCGATCGCCTACGAGCGCCCGGTCGAGATCGTCACGAGCCACCCGCGCCTGGACGAGAAGACCAAGCGCGACATCGTCGAGGCGAACGCGCGCAGGCTGCTCGAGCTCGCGCCCTGAAGGAGGCCGCCCGTGACCGCGAAGATGCGCACCGTCCGCAGCCCGAAGGTTCCGGATCCCAAGCCGCAGACCTGGAGCAACTGCAAGGTCTGCGGCGACCACGTGTACATCGCCGGCATGGTGGCGCGCGACGCGACCGGCAAGATCTCGGGCGACCTGTATACGCAGTCGGTGCGCGTGTTCGGGAAGATCCGCGACCTGATGGAGGCCGCGGGCGGGAAGATGGACGACGTCATCAAGGTCACGATCTTCGTCACCGACATCCGCCGTCGCGAGGAGGTGTGGCGCGCGCGCAAGGAGTTCTTCACCGGCGACTTCCCCTGCTCGACGCTGGTCGAGGTGCGCGCGCTCGCCTCGCCCGAGGTCCTGGTCGAGATCGAGGCGGTCGGCTTTCTCGGCGCCGGCGGATAGCGCGACGGCGTCCCGGATCGCGTTCGGCCGAATTCTGACAAAATGATCCCTGCCCGGGAATGGGATCCCCCGCCTCGGCGTTTACCCGGCGGCGGGCGCGGTGCCCGCGCCAGATCCGGCCCGGTCGTCGGGCTTCCCCACAGGAGATTCGGTCATGAGCAAGATGAAAGCATTGGCCTGGACCGGCGTCGCGCTCGCGTTCGCGAGCACGCTCGCTACTGCGCAGGCGCCGACGCGGGTGCGCGGCGAGATCACCGGCTTCGACGGCAAGGTGCTGTCGGTGAAGACGCGCGAAGGCAAGGACGTGAAGATCAGCGTTCCGGAGAACGTCGGCGTCAGCGCGGTCAAGAAGATCACCATCGATGACATCAAGCCCGGCGACTTCGTCGGCCCCGCGTCGCGCAAGCGCCCCGACGGCACGCTCGAGGCGATCTCGCTGCAGAAATTCCCGGACAACCTGCGCGGCGTCGTGTCCGAGGGCCACGGGCCCTGGGACCTCGAGCCCGGCTCGATGATGACCAACGCCAACGTCGCCAAGGAAGTGCAGACCAACAACGGCAAGGAGCTCGTCCTCGAGTACAAGGGCGGCTCGCAGAAGGTGATCGTCCCCGCGAACATCCCGATGTTCACCACCGAGCCCGGCGACAAGTCGCTGCTCAAGCCCGGCGCGCACATCTTCACCGTGGCGCGGCCCGGCCCCGACGGCAACCTGAGCACCGCGCGCATCACCGTCGAGAAGAACGGCGTGCGCCCGGCGAACTGAAGCGAGCGCCGTGCAGTACTCGACCCTCCGGCTCGAGTCGCGGCCGGAGGGCGTGCTCCTCGCGACCCTGAACCGTCCCGAGGCCGCCAACGCGTTCAACACGCAGGCGGCGCTCGACCTGATCGACCTGTTCGACTCGCTCGCGAAGCCGGGCGAGCACCGCTCGATCGTCGTCACCGGGGCGGGCGAGCGCGCCTTCTGCGCGGGCGCCGACTTGAAGGAGCGCCACGGCATGAGCGGCGCGCAGTGGCGCGCGCAGCACGAGATCTTCGAGCGCATGTTCCGCGCGGTGCTCGACTGTCCGCTGCCGGCGATCGCCGCGGTGAACGGCGCCGCTTACGCGGGGGGCCTGGAGCTCGTGCTCTGCTGCGACTTCGCCTACGCCTCGCGCGCCGCGCGCTTCGCGCTCACCGAGGTGTCGCTCGGGATCATGCCGGGGGGCGGCGGTACGCAAACGCTCGCGCGGGCGGTCGGCGAGCGCCGCGCCAAGGAGCTGATCCTCGCGGCGAAGCCGTTCACGGCCGAGGAGGCGCTCGCCTGGGGTCTGGTGAACGGACTATGCCCGCCGGAAAAGCTGCTCGAGGAAACGCTCGCCGTCGCCGCGCGCATCGCCGGCAACGCGCCGCTCTCGGTGCGCCAGGCGAAGCGCGCGATCTCGGCGGGCCTGCAGACCGATCTGCGCTCGGGGCTCGCGCTCGAGATCGAGGCCTACAACGCGCTGATCGACACCGAGGACCGCCGCGAGGGCATCCGCGCCTTCAACGACAAGCGCAAGCCCGCGTTCAAGGGCCGCTAGCGCGCGACGTCGAGCGCGTTCGTCAGATCCCCGGCCTTCGCCCGCACCCCGGGCAGCGGCTCCAGCCCGAACCTCAGGGTGATCAATTTCAGGATCGACGTCGTGTCGTAAGGCGTCTTGTCGACGTAGCCGCGCTTCGCGAACGGCGACACGATGATCGCCGGGATGCGCGTCCCCGGTCCCCAGCGGTCCCCGGCGGGCGGCGGCACATGGTCCCAGAAGCCGCCGTTCTCGTCGTAGGTCACGATCACCAGCATCTTTGCCCACTGCGGGCTCTTCTTCAGGCGCTCGAGCAGCTCGTCGAGGTGCTCGTCGCCCTGCGCGAGGTCGGTGTAGTTCGGATGCTGGTTCAGGCGCCCGACCGGCTTGTAGAACACGACCTGCGGCAGCCGCCCCGCGTCGATGTCGCGGACCAGGTCGTCGTAGTCCCTGAGGTGCTCGGCGCGGTCGGGCTTTCCCGGCGCGAAGCGCTCGTAGTAGTTGAACGGCTGGTGGTGCGCCTGGAACGCCATCTGGTCGCGGCCCTGCGCGTAGATGACCGTGCGCTTGTCCTTCGGATCGCGCCGGCCGTCGGCGGTCGCGGCATTCCAGCCGCCCGAGTACCAGGCCCACGAGACGCCCTTCGCGGAGAGCGTGTCACCGATGGTCCGGTCGTGCAGAGGCGGGACCGGGTGCTTCGCAGGGTCCGCCAGATCGAGGCTGCCGCCCGCCGCGGGCGGGATCCCGCTCGGCTGATACGGCGGCTGCATCGTGTTCACCGTATACCCGTCCGGCGTCACGGCGCCGTCGAACAGCCGCGCCGGCCCCTCGAGGACCGACTTGGGCGAGTCGGGGCGCAGCTCGAGCTCGCCCGCGGCGTCGACCCGCGCACGCAGCGCCGCCGGCGCGTCGGGGAAGCGCGGCGTGCAGGCGCAGACCAGCCACTGGTGGTTGAGGTAGGAGCCGCCGAAGGCGCCCATGAAGAAGTGGTCGGCGAGCGTGTACTCGCGCGCCCAGCGCCAAAGCCTCATGCGCGAGCCGTCGAAGTAGCCCATCACCCAGGCGCCGACGTTGCTCATGGCGACGAAGCGGTCGTTGCGGCCGCCGTCGATCTGCTCGCGGTTCTGGTAATAGGCGTGGATCGGGTTCGGGAGCACCTCGTCCCAGCGCCGCGCGATCGGCGGCGCGTCGATCCGGAACGGGCCGTTCGGCAGGATCTGCGTCGGCAGGTCGGCGCGGACCTTGCCGCCCTCGTAGGTCGGGGGCAGGTGCGGCAGCGGCCGCCCGTCGAGGTCGAGCTGCGTCTTCTGCGCCGGCGTCGCCTCCGCGATGCCCTCGGCGCCGGGGAACAGGCCGTAGAGGTGGTCGAAGCTGCGGTTCTCGGCGTAGATCACGACGACGTTTTCGATCCGCGCGAGCGCCGCCGGGGCGCG
>Ga0070741_10017570_pt1 | contig 11730 bp, 9 predicted proteins | sample Coa_R1_4_FD_66440 | JGI IMG/M metagenome (GOLD analysis project Ga0070741, IMG submission 66440) | Surface soil microbial communities from Centralia Pennsylvania, which are recovering from an underground coalmine fire - Coalmine... | ecosystem: Environmental > Terrestrial > Soil > Unclassified ...
AAGTTTTACACTGAAGAACGCCACCAGTCGGAGCGGAGTTCCTGGCCTGCGATTACTTCCGAAGGATGGCCGGGTGTTGGCGACCAAAGCTTGAGGCCTTCTACCGGCCAGATCTTCTCGATAGGCTGCTTCCAGTGGTGCAAACCCAGATCGAATAATCCCCAATGAATTGGCATGAGCAGACCATGGGCACCCAGGGCACGAAAGCTGCGTACAGCACCATCCGGTCCCATGTGAATGTCCGCCCATAACGGATCTGACGCGCCGATCTCCAACAGAGTGAGATCGAATGGCCCAAACTGCAGGCCGATGTCGCGGAAGCCGGGCCACTCACCGGAATCGGCTCCATAGTAAACACGGTGTTGCGGTCCGGTCAATGCAAATGAGGCCCACAGCGTTTCGAAACGATTGAAGAGGCCGCGGCCAGAAAAATGACGTGCCGGGAGTGCCGTTATCCGTACCGCGCCGACTAGCGTGCTGTCCATCCAGTTGAGCTCCAGGCAGTGTGCCGCCGGTGCGCCGAAGTGCTTTAGCAAGGCGCCGACTCCGCAAGGCGTAATCCATCGTGCGCTTTCAAGCGCCGCTAACCGTGACAGCGCGCGTATGGTGCTGGCGCCGAGATGATCGTAGTGATCGTGCGAAACAATGACGGCGTCGATGGCGGGAAGCTCACTCAACTGTAGCGGCGCCGGGAAAAAACGTTTTGGGCCGGACCAGCGAGTCGGCGCTGCCCGCTCATCCCATACCGGATCAATCAGAATGCGCACTCCATCGATCTCAATCAGCGACGTGGCATGTCCGATCCAGGTGATTCGCAGCCCTGAACGCGGCTTTGTGGCGTAGACTTTGGCATCCGTATGAAACGGACCGAGCGGCCGGCGCGGGGAGCGTGCTTTAGCTCCCAGCAAGAAACGCGGCGCGACCTTGAACAGAATGGAGAACCCGGCGACCTTTGTCGGAATCGGGTTGAGATACCGGCGGCCTTCCCGCTGGGCAGGCTGAAGCAGCGTGGTCAGGTTTGTTGTATCGTCGACTATCTTTTCAGCTTGCCTTATGTCAAGGATGAACAGTCAGGTCAGAAGGTGAAGCGAACAACCAATTGCACCATGCGGCCGCCGACATTGTCGGTGGAGTCCAGATCCTGATAGGCGCTGGTAATTCGCCCGAACGCCGGATTTTGCAAGTTCGCCGACACGGTACTGAAGAAGCTGGAACCCGCCGAATAACCGGACGCGTTATAGGCGTCTCCCCAGAGGAAATTGGCAGTGTTGAATACATTGAGCGCTTCCAAGCGCAAGTCGAGGGTCATTTTCTCTTTGATCTTGGTGACTTTCTGCAGAGACCAATCGCAATCCCAGAAAGAGGGGCCATAAAGGAAGACCCGGCTGCAAAACTGTCCAGGGATCGTGCACGCATTTAGCGAGGCCGTGTTGACTCCCGTGCCGGACGGTCCGAGCAGTGATTGGGGCACGTACCATACAGCGCCGGGCGAGGGCGATGTTGTTTTATAGACACCCAACTGACTCTGAAGCTGGTCCGCCGTAAGTCCCGTCAAGCTGATGCCGCCGTCGTATTGATTGACAGTGCCCCCGAGACCACCAAAAATGAGCGCCGGACGGCCGCTTTGCCAACGATTGAACGTGTTGAATTGCCAGCCGCCTAGTATCGTATTTACGAACCCGTGCGAGGAAGACCAACGGCGTCCCGCGCCAAACGGGAGCTCGTACGACATGTAGATCTTCACGGCGTCGCGGATGTCGTAGGGCGAAGGGCCCTTCATCAGGCCTGCATCGCGCAAAGTGACAAAGGCTTCCGTGGTGTTATTACCGTTGCGCTGCCAATCGTCAGTTAGGCCGTGCGACAAGGTATAGTTAGCATCGAAAGTAAGTCCATTGGCGGGGCGACGACGGAAATCGATCACCATCGCGTTGTAAGTGGACTGAAAGCCGTTGTGCAGATAGTAAGCGCCGCCGGTCGCATCCGGGTTGACAACCCAGAAGTTCCGCGGATAACCCGCAGCCATTAAGTTCTGCCAGTAAGCTATGCCGGACGAAGTCGTCTGGACACCCGTATTGACGCCGCCGGGTCCATATGCGCTTGCAACTGCGCCCGATAAGATTGTCGCGACTGAGCCGGCTTGTCCGGTGGTAAGTGGAGTTAGGAATGCACCGCTTCCAAAGTTACTGTTCGCTTGTGTTGGCGCACCGGCTGTCGCGTTCCGGCTACCGGTGAACGAAGCGGTAAAGATGGGAAGCGTTTTCTGACCCGGTAGCCCAAAATCGGCGAAATTCTGAGGTGAAGCGGCAGAGGCTGCTACGCCCGCTCTTGTTTGTGCTGCTGCGCAGGCCGCGGCATTGGCTTCGCAGATATTCAGGTTGCCGAGAGCGCTTTGGAACTCGCTCAAGAAGCCGTTTTCATAGATGTTTACTTCATTGAGATTCTCGTCCTCCCACAGGCCCACAGCGTGATTTCCGACGTAGCGAACTTCGAGAGCCATGTTGACGCCGAGTGAGCGCTGGATTCCGACCGACCACGATTGAATGCGCGGCATGTGCAAGCTTGGGTCGGCGACATTCACCGATTGGCCCGCTGTGGGATCGGCTTGGAATGGGTTGCCGAACGATCCGGGAGTTTGTGCGAGTGTCGGAATACTCAGGCCTTGCAGTTGCAACGATCCGGCCGCGAATTGACCCGCACCGATAGCGGAGCCGGGCGCTGTTGCAGAGGTGTACTGCGAGCCGGTGAAGCCTGGATTAGAGAGCGCGACCCAATTGGATAGACCCTCTTGCGCGTAAGAAATGGAATAGCCGGCGCGGATGACGGTATTTCCGGCACCACCGAACAATACTTTAGCGATGGAGTTGTCAAAGGACGGCTGCCACGCAAAGCCAATGCTAGGCGCCCAGCCGTGATACCAGTTGTTGTACCAAGGCTTGCCATTGTCGAGAACGTATTCGGGAATCGAGCCGGTCATTACTCCGGGATTAAATAGATTTCCAACGCCAGAGACGCCATATAGTCCGGCTAAGCCGCCTTGCAATGTGTAGTACTGATTCAAATCGTCGACCGGCACGCCTTCGTATTGCCAGCGAAGACCGTAGTTGAGAGTTAAGTTCGGTTTCAAACGCCAGCTATCGGTGAAGTAAATTCCGAGATCTGTTTGATGATATTGGTCGGCTTGATAGTGGCCGGTTTGAAAGTTTCTTGTTGATGGATTTAGTGCGACGGTGCCGGAGTAAGAGGTCACGCGGCCAGTCAACAGACCGTAGAGCTGCTGGGCAATGTTCAGATCTGTCGGTCCCATGCCAGGCAGATTTGCGGTGCTAAATACCGCAGCCATTGGATCGCTGGCGTCAAGGCCGAGGTTCACGGTGCCGAATTCCGAGGCATAGTTGGCGTCTTTAAAATGTTCGCGGGTGGCATTTACTCCAAATGAAAAATTGTGCTGGCCTTTGGACCAAACTAAGTTGTCGATCAAGTTCGCGACCGCCGGGTTATCGCGGGTTGGGCTAGTTTGAAGCCACGGGTCAGTTAGTCCAAGGGCCGAAGGAAATAGCGGCTGAACATGGATTGCGCCTAAGTTGGTGTTAGTGACCGGATAGACGCTGAGGTTGATATCCGGCGAGAACGATTCCGGAGCTATCTGCATCCCGAAGCGTAATTCATTGCTCATGGTGGGATGAATATTCCAGCGCCAAGCGACCGCGCCAATTTGACGGTCGGCATAGTAACCGCCATGATTTGTGTTGTAGGGCGCTACAGGAAACGTGTAATCCGTTCCGTTCAAGATGTCGGGCGCGAGCACGAACCGGGTTAGATGGTAATCGAGTTCCAGGGAATGATTCGAGGAGATATTGTAATCAAGCCGGAGATCGGGCATTTGCTGGGTGTAAGCGCCGGAGTTATTAAATGTGATGTTTTGCTGGTAGAGCGAAGGAGCAGCCAACATATGGACCCCCGGTGCCGAAACCGCAGATTGCATTGGCACCCAGTGCGGAGCCGATGACGGAATCTATCTTGGACGCTCCACCGTAAGTCGCAGCCATCTGGAGCAGGTTGGCCGTGCAAGTGCCTGCAGCTTGATTGCAATTGACCCATGATGGTGTGGAACCAGGCATTGAGATCGGAGAGTAGGTGTACAGACCGCTTGCGGCTGCCTGACTCAAAATGGTTCTGGTTCGCGCGGTCGCTTGCGGCCGAAGCCACACGCTGAGGTCGGCAAAGAAGAAGAGCTTGTCCTTCCAAATGGGGCCGCCGATTTTGCCGCCGAACTGGTGATAGCGCATGGTTTGGCGCGGTAGCCCGGCAAGATTGTTGAAGTAGTAATTGGAATTTAGATCGTCATTGCGGAAATACTCCCAAACACCGCCGTGAAATTGATTCGTGCCGCGCGGCGTTACGAATTTGAGCTGAACCGCGCCCTGGCCAGAATCCGCGGCGCTGCTGGCGGCAGAGGAGATACTGAATTCCGAGACGGCGTCAATGTTGGGGCTGATCATCGTGAATAGCGGATCGCCCGATTTGCCCGGCTGCCATTGCGCGGAGATTCCGTCGTAGGTGATGTTGACGGCACCGCCAGGCAAGCCGTCGGCGCTGCTTTGACGGGGGCCTCCAATGGTTTGGACATCCGAACTCATCAGAGCGAGACCGAAGAGGGCGCTGTTGGAGGGTGTCGGAATTGTCGTGATGAGCGAACCGCTTACCGTCATGCCGACAGAGGACTGAGTTGTCTCTAAAAGCTGTTGTCCGGCTTCGACGGTGACCGTCGAAGTAACCTGGCCTGGCTGGAGAACAGCTTTCAAGTCATAAGTCTGACCCACCACCACCTGCACGTTGTGGTATGCGGCGGTTTGAAATCCAGACAGCGTGACGTTTACCTCGTAAGTGCCAGGGCGCACGTTACCGATAAAGAACTGCCCATCATTGCGCGATACGGAGTGGTACTTGGTGCCGGTGGATTGTTCCAAAACATCTATCGACGCGTTTGGAACAATGGCGCCGCTGGAATCAGTAACTGTGCCGGAAAGATTACCTGTTGGATTTACCTGGCTGTAAAGCGGAATCGAGAGGCAAGCCAATAAGGCAACTGCGAGAAGTGTCCGAAAACGCATAGAACCCCTTCCCTGAACACTCGATGATAATGTATCCATCAAGGTATTCAGTAATGTATCCACCAAGGAATACTTGCGAAGTATTCTAAACCGCCTAATTCTTGGAAGCAATACTCAGGTTCTTTAGGTGCAATGGCCCCGAAAGATAGTGATTATGAGAAATGGTGAGCAAAAACCGGAGGTTTCGCGAAGGAGGTTCGGCAAAAAAGCATTTACTGCCGCACTTGCATCGGTTGGTCCGCTGAGAGGAAGTTCGCCAGCAGCAACGCCAACCTCGCGTGCCGCGCAGCAACCGGACACTTTGGACTTGTCGCCTGCGGAATCTCAAGAGGTGGATGCGCGCTTCAACGAAACTATCCGGCATTACGGTGACAGACTTTCTGAAGAACAACGCACCCGAATACGCAGAGTTCTGATCCAGAACCAGCGCATGCTTGGGCCTATTCGCGAGTTCACGCTCGATAATGGCGACACATCAGCACTTTCGCTGAAGCTGGTAATGGAACCTTCTGCTCAGCCGCGCACGGCGGGTAAGCCGAAGAGAGCTGACGATGCTCGGTGAAGAGGTTCTTTATCTATCGATTAGCGAATTGCAGTCGCATTTGCGGCGGCGTTCGTTTTCGCCGGTGGAATTGACACAAGCATACCTGGAGCGCAGCCATAGCATCGGACCGAAATTAAATGCTTACGTCACCATCACTGACGATCTTGCTTTAGAGCAGGCCAAGGCGGCGGAACATGAAATCCGCGCCGGCCGACATCGCGGTCCATTGCACGGAATTCCGTACGCGTTGAAAGATCTTGTCGCGGTCAAAGGATATAAAACCACGTGGGGTGCGGCGCCATTTGCGGACCAGACGTTCGACTACGATGCGACGATCGTCGAGAAACTGAATCGCGCTGGAGCGGTGCTAATTGGCAAAGCGGCGATGATCGAGTTGGCAGGCGGACTTGGTTACACGAACGGGAATGCCTCGCTGACAGGACCCTGTAAGAATCCGTGGAAGACAGATTGCTGGACCTGCGGATCATCTAGCGGATCGGGCGCGATCGTTGCAGCGGGACTTGCGCCGTGGGCGCTTGGGTCAGACACCCGCGGCTCGATCATTTGCCCATCATCGTGGTGCGGAGTATCAGGTATGCGGCCAAGCTTCGGCCGGGTGAGCCGCTATGGCGCGATGGCGATTGCGTGGTCAATGGACAAGCTTGGGCCAATGGCGCGCACGGCGGATGATTGCGGACTCATTCTCTCTGTAATTGCCGGACATGATCCGAAGGACCACGATTCGGTTGCATCCTATGGCGCGGAATTCACGTATCCGTCGCCTTATCTGGAACCGCGCAGACCTCTTCGCGTCGGCAAACTGACGAACGTCTGGAACAAAGTCGACCCCGAAGTGCAAAGCGCGTTCGAGGAAGGAGTTCGCGCGCTCGAAAAAGGCGGTGCTCGCGTTTCCGAGGTGGAGATGCCGGAAGGACCTTTTGAACAGGCCGCGGAACTGACGATTCTGATTGAAGCCGCCTCCGCGTTTCAAAAGTTGATTCACTCAGGCGATTGTGCGAAGTTGGCCGATCCGCTGGGCCAAGTCAATGGATATGCGAGCGAAGCTTTTTCCGCGTCGGACTATATTCAGGTGCAACGCGTGCGCTCTGTTCTTCAGCGCAAGGTCGATGAACTCTTCGATTCGTTCGACGTGTTGACGGCTGCGGGACAATCCGATGTGGCTCAACCGCTGACGGAACCTCCGCCGAAAACTCCGCCGCAACCGCCCACCGGGGAGCGTCGACGGGCAAGAGCTATCGACACCAAAGCTCCAGACGGCGTATCGAGCCTTTGCGGTCTACCGGCTCTAGCCGTTCCCTGTGGATTCAATAACGCCAATCTTCCGGTTGCGATTCAATTTATCGGCAGAGCCGGCAATGATCATGCGGTGATTGCGGCGGCGCGATTGTTTCAGAGACATACCGAATGGCACAAGAAGCATCCGAATGTCGCCGCGTTGTAAGATCCGATAAAAATTATTCGCCTATAAGCTGCAAAACCACGTGACGCTGATGCGCGTGGGCGCGATGCTCGAATATGTAGAGTCCTTGCCAGGTTCCCAGCGCCAATCGTCCCGATATAAGAGGTATGGAAAGGCTGGTCTGGGTTAACGTGGAGCGGATGTGTGACGTCATGTCATCGGGTCCTTCGGCGGTGTGACGGAAGTGTTCGTCATCTTCAGGCACGAGGCGCTCGAAGAAATCGCGCAGATCGAGCCTAACGTCGGGATCTGCATTTTCCTGAATGACAAGCGAGCAGGAGGTGTGTTGAATAAAAACAGTCAGCAGGCCGTTCGATAAGTTCTGTTTTCTGATCCAGCCTTCTATAACGTGGGTCAACGGGTACAGACCCTTACCATGTGTTCCGGCGATGATGGTCGTATGAAGAATCTGCAAAAGATTATTCGACCGTCACGCTCTTAGCGAGATTGCGCGGCTGGTCCACGTCGCAACCGCGGCGAACCGCGATGTGATACGCCAGAAGCTGCAATGGAATCATTTCGAGCAAGGGCAATAAGAGCTCGCGCGAGTGCGGAATGGTAATGAGGTGATTTGCCATCTTGGCGACTTCTTCATCGCCTTCGCACGCAATCGCCACAACGACACCACTGCGCGCTTTTACTTCCTGAATGTTGGAAAGTGTCTTTTCGTAGTGGACCTGGCTCTCTTCGGATTCGGAATCGCGCGTCGCAAGTACAACGACGGGAAGATTCTCGTCGATCAACGCATTGGGGCCATGCTTCATTTCGCCGGCAGGGTAACCCTCTGCGTGAATATACGAAATTTCTTTTAGCTTCAACGCGCCTTCAAGGGCGATCGGGAAGTGAATGCCGCGGCCCAGGTAGAGAAAATCCTGGGCGCGGAACAAATGACGCACGAGGTCGTCATAGATATCGGAATTCGCCAGTACCTGCTCCAGTTTGCCGGGGATTTGAGACATTTCCTGCACAAGCTTTGAACTTGCTTCGGCACTAAGGGTTTTGCGGATTTGGCCTAAGTACATGCCCAAAATCAGAAGTGCCGTCAACTGAGAAGTGAATGCCTTGGTGGAGGCAACTCCGATCTCGGGGCCCGCATGTGTCAGCAGAGTGCCGTTCGCTTCGCGCGTGATCATCGAGCCGACCACGTTGCAGATGGCGAGAGTCTTCGAACCTTTTTGCTTGGCTTCGCGCAGGGCCGCCAAGGTATCGGCCGTTTCGCCCGATTGTGAAATGACGATTGCGAGCGTATTCGGAGGAATGATGGGGTCGCGGTAACGGAATTCGCTTCCATAGTCAACTTCGACTGGAATGCGCGCGAGCCGTTCAATCATGAACTTGCCGGCGAGCCCCGCGTGCCAGCTTGTTCCGCAGGCGATGATTTTTACCTGCTGAACTTCGCGAAAGTCCTTTTCCGAAATATCGATTTCATCGAGAAACACGCGGCCGGTTTCCATACCGACGCGTCCGATCATGGTGTCTTTGACGGCGCGAGGCTGCTCATAGATTTCCTTAAGCATGAAATGCTTAAAGCCGCCTTTTTCGGCCATGACCGGGTCCCACATGATGCGAGAGACCGGGCGGCGCACCGTTTTGCCATCGAAATCAGTAAGTTGTACGCCTTCGCGTGTCAGCACTGCAACGTCGCCATCGTTCAGAAAAAACATGTCGCGCGTGTGATTCAGGATTGCGGGAACGTCAGAAGCGACAAAGAACTCGCCGTCACCTAAGCCGATTACTACCGGGGGGCCGAAGCGCGCCGCGACAATCTTATTCGGATCGGTACTCGAAATGACGCCGATGGCGAAGACTCCGGAGATCTCTTTCAGGGCCTTGCGAACGGCAGTTTCCAGATTGCCATTCAAGTATTTTTCAACCAAGTGCGCAATGATTTCGGTGTCGGTTTCGGTTTTGAAGGTGTGGCCTTCGGCCGTGAGTTCCCTGCGCAGCTTAAGATAGTTCTCGACGATGCCGTTATGAACGACAACGATTTCGCCTTTGCAATCACGGTGAGGGTGGGCGTTCTCTTCAGTGGGGCGGCCATGGGTGGCCCAGCGGGTGTGACCGATTCCATAAACGCCGGAAAGAGGCTTCGCCTTGATAGCCTCTTCCAAGTTGCGCAGTTTGCCGGAGGCACGACGCACTTCCAGACATTTGTCTTGCGAAAGAACGGCTACGCCCGCCGAATCATACCCCCGGTACTCCAGGCGGCGCAGTCCATCCACAATAACCGGCACCGCGTCGCGGCTGCCCACATAGCCCACAATTCCGCACATAAGAAAGAAGAGCCGCCGTCCTAATCTAAAATCTCAACCCGATAGTCCTCAATTACTCCATTAGAGAGCACGTCGCGGGCAATTTCATCCAAATCCTGAGCCGCCTGCTCGCGGGTGGTACCCTCGGCCAGACTGATATCGAAATACTTTCCTTGCCGAACCGCGGCGATCTTTTTATGTCCAAGCCCGTTGAGAGCCGAGCAGATTGTCTGCCCCTGAGGGTCAAGGACAGTCGGTTTCATGGAGACGTAGACGCGCGCTTTCATGCCTGAGACCTTTATTCTAGTGCCGCGGGCATGAGGGGGAACATTTCTTTGTGGAAATGTTCAGCGGGTTGGGAAAGTTCTGCTATAACCGATAAGAAAGGCGAGCGAGGATTACCTGAGAAGAATTTAGGGGAGCGGAGAGTTAACTATCGTCAAGATCTGCATTCTCGCATCGTCCAGCGCCGGCAATTCGGCCTTTATTGCGACGGACTGCACGCGCATTTTAGTGGATGCGGGCCTGAGCCGCCGTGAAATTGCCAAACGCCTGGCTGCTATTGGCGAAGACCTGGCCAATTTGGACGCAATCCTGGTTACGCACGAGCACTGCGACCACACAAGTGGAGCAGTCGCCCTTATCAAAGGCGCGAAACGGCCGCTTCCCGTTTATCTGACCCACGGGACGTCGCGGTTTATCGATTGGGGCGAATCGACCCCAACGCTGGAAGTTTTCCAGGCGGGGTGCGGCTTCACGATTGGCGATTTCGATGTGACCAGCTTTACGATTCCGCACGACGCGATGGATCCTGTGGGGTTCACGCTGTCCTCACAGGGCGTAAAGATTGCGATTGCAACAGACTTGGGCTATGTGACCGATTCGCTGCGCGTCCATTTGCGAAACAGCGATGTGGTTGTACTGGAATCGAACCACGATCTCGAAATGCTTCGGGTGGGGCCCTATCCTTGGTCTGTCAAACAGAGGGTCATGAGCCGGCGCGGGCATCTCTCGAATGAAGTCGCGGCGGATTTTATCGCCAAGGATCTGGATAGCACTGTTTCCACGATGATTCTGGGGCACATCAGCGAGCACAACAATCATCCTGAACTGGTGCGCAATCTGGCATTCAAGTCGATCAGGAATCCGTTATTCACACGGTTATTCGTTGCGGAGCCGGGTTTGCAGTCCGAAGTTTTCTGCTACTGAGGTGGTTCGGCGGAGCGGTTTTCGCGACGGGAGAGATAACGCGCAGGTGTTATTAAGCGCTTACTTAGGAACAAAGAGACGGCCCCTATAAGCCGCCTCCTGAGTTCTGCAAGCGATGCCATTGTGTTCTTCTTGGCAATTTACCTCCCCGTATACTGCGGCAACCCACAAGCTTTTCCCACCGAAGGATCAGTCAGGTAAACTTCCAACCTTCGCGTCCTGCTGATTCCAAAACTGTTCCCGTTTTTGTCGCATATAGCCGAGGTCAGCCGCAGACAGTCCGGTCACACGAGTGCGTGCTCCCTCTTGCACCTTCGTCTTATTCCACTGTTCCAAATAAGCGCGGAATGTCGAATCGGTAACCGCCAACTGCTGGTCGATGTATTGGTTTATTTTTGTGTTCTCGGCAATGCGCTTCCAAGCGTTGAGAGGTTGGTTCTTGTAGATCTGCGGGGCGTTTTGCAAATAGTTGCGGTAGTACTTCTCCATTTGCTGCCGCCCTTCGGGCGTACTGGCGTCGAGCACGAAAATAGGCCAAATATTGGGCGGGAGGTTGTAGCCGCTTAACATCTGCTGATAGACCACGTTTGGATCTTTATGCTTATCATAGACAGCCGAGATTGCGTTCAACAGGGCCGTGTACGCCGCTTCATTAGGCTTGGTATCGGGGAGCGGATTAGTTTCCTTAGCCTGCTCCAGATCCGTCTGCGTTACGACAATTCCAAGCTGTTGCATAAGGCTTTCCCGCGCCGTCTGCCGCACCGCTTGGTTGAGATTCCGGCAACGGGCGTCGGTGAGAGTCTTCGTCTGCATTTGATCCTGATCGCCGGGGCCGGGACCACGCCCCGCGGTCATGATGAAATCGTGCTCTAGTTGCTGTTTCGAGGGATTGAGCACCGTCTCGCTGATCGGCTTCCCGTTAATCGTTCCACTGACCGGAGCCTGTGCATACAGCGCTCCGCACAATAGAGAGGCAGTCAAACATGTATAGAGTCGTTTCATGGTACGAAGGTGTAGTTGCTGCATCCACGTTGAGTGAGATATCTAGGAAGCTTCGGCGCGAACAAATAACCAAAGAAGAAAGCTACGAGCAGTTTTTTCATGGACGTCGTCTTACCTCCGCGTAGACAGTCC
>Ga0070741_10017571_pt1 | contig 11728 bp, 8 predicted proteins | sample Coa_R1_4_FD_66440 | JGI IMG/M metagenome (GOLD analysis project Ga0070741, IMG submission 66440) | Surface soil microbial communities from Centralia Pennsylvania, which are recovering from an underground coalmine fire - Coalmine... | ecosystem: Environmental > Terrestrial > Soil > Unclassified ...
CCGGGGCGCGACCTGCAACGTAACTTCGTCTTCGGCCACGGGCACGATGGGCAGGTCAGGAATTTCCTGTTGTTTGGCGGAGACGTCTCGCACCGGGCCTTTGATCGAATAGTGTGTGTCGTCGTATTCAGGCGTGGTAAGCGGGTGTTGCGGATCAGAGACTTTGGACTGCTTGGGATCGGGCACACCAGCAAACGCGAATTGCGTGTTCCACCAGGCGAACTTGCGATAGCACAGCCGGGCCTGCAGTTTGATCTTGTCGCCCGCATTATCAGGAATGTGTAGGCGAAAGTGAGCGGTATCAGCCGCGCCCGGCGGAATCAAGTGGACGTAAACCAGCGACCTGGTGGCCCAGGCATTACGCTTATTGATGGGATTGCCGTGCGCGTCCACCTGCAAGGAGCGATAGAAGTGCGCTCCAGCTTCGACCGGGCCCTTGCCGTTGTCTTCCACCATCCCGCTCCAGAACAGCGTCTGCCCGCGATCATCGGTGGCCTTCAGTTCCAGCCAGACATCGTAAGCATCAACCGTTCCGCCGGGGAAAAAGTGTCCCACCTTGCGCGTGCGGACCACCGTGTCCACCAGCACATCATCGCCGCGGCGAACCACCGCCTGAACGCGGTTAAGCGGCGCAGTAACCGGAGCGGCGGCGCCTGACTCACCTTTGGTTGGCTTGGCCTCCGCTTCCTCACCTACTGCAAAAGTTGTCGCCAGTTCGGCCTGGGGAGCCATGGTCGCTTCGGCTTTGGAGCGCGCGGGCGAGACTGCGAAGATATCCACGCTCATGGCGTTGTTTTTCAGGAAATTTTCTGTGAGCTTGAGCTGTGCGGCATCTTCATTGGCGGTGGGAAGCGCAGTGTTGGCGGCAGGAAATCGGTGGGAGTGCACAAACCCAGCGATATTGCCCGCGTCCTTGGAGGCGGCGAGCGGCATATGGCAATCGGCGCATTGCTGCGGCTTGGCGGGATAGTAAAACGACCGGGCTCCCTGGCCGGAGACGCCGCTGGCCTGCCAATTGTCGTACTCGTTGAAGCCGCGGATCCAGCGATAATGATTCACCGGCACGTCGAGATGGACTTTGTGGCAACTAGAGCAGAATTCGGCGGTCTGCTGCCGCATAAATGGCTTCAGAAACACTCTGCGGTGCGGTTCCGGATTCAAGTTGACCAGGAAATCATGGACACGGCGAGCGAGCGGATTCTTCGTAGCCGCCAGTTCGTGAAGCTTGGGGTATTCCAAGTAGAAGTCGCCCTGACCCATGGTGCTTTTGACCTGCGCGATGGAGTGGCACATCATGCAGCCCAGTCCTGCCTGGGCTTCCGGAGTATGGATGATCTGCCGGATCGGCGTATCCATCATCCCGCTGTAGAGCACCGCCGGGTCATGGCAGCCGCCGCACCACTTTGAAGGCCGCGTGCCGACTACGTCCTGCATATATTCAATGCTCTTGCGATACCACTGATTGTTGAAGGAAGAAAAATGGTGGGCCGAGCTGTACCACTGGTTGTAGATATCTTCATGGCAGCGCTTGCAGGAATCCGACTCCATGAAGAACTTGCTGGGAATCTTTCCCCCACCCTTGACCTGGGCTGAACTGGGAAAGAAGGCACCCTGGGGGCCGTCGCCCTCAGCGTCCATGCTGGCGGGAGGAATGTCCGGATTCTGAATCCGCGCGCTCCGCTGCCAGACCGCTGTGCGGGTGTACCAAGCCGCAGCGCCCAGCCCAGCGAGCAACGCGAGCACCGCGATACTGCGTACCACTGTTGCTGCCGGAACATTACGTAGCCAGCCGCGACGGCCGCCCCAATCAGCCAGCAGAAAGCCCACTCCCGCGGTGCACAGCACAATGTGGAGATACAGCCGGTTCCAGTCGCTGCGTGGGGTGCCGGTATAAATAAGGACCAAACCCAGCGCAGCGCCAGCCACAAGCAGCGCCCAGCCAAGCCGAGCAATCGCGGTTTCCTGACGCAACTTCCGCCACACCGTAATAGCCAGGACAATGCTGGTCAGCAGTCCCACCACGACGTGCAAGACCACGACTCCGGCATAAAAGATGTTGGGCTGCGGCCACGCAAAGAGATAAACCGCCGAACAGAACAGTAGAGCGAGGAGTACGGTCAGCAGTTTGTGAAAGCGAGGCCTCTCGGGGAGTGACATTGGACCAGATAAACTTAAATGGCTTACACCCAACTTGCTCCGCGCCTTCTGGATGTTGGGGAGACGGGACAGCTTAGCTGTTTTGAGGTGGTTGTGTCGAGGGCCGGGGTGGCTGGCCACCGGCAGGAATGTGGTTCAGCCTAACGGTATCCGCCCTGCTTGGCCGCCATTGCGCGGGCTTTCGTACGATGCCCATTGGCAGGAACCGTCCGTCCCTTCTCGGATTGAGTGGTTACCCAGTTCTTCAGTTCGCGACGGTCGCGTGGCGCAAGCTCCAGGAGTTGAATGCCAGCCCGGCCTTGGGTATCAGCCCAAGTAATTTCGCCTTTAGCTTCGATCAAGGTTCCTGGAAAAAGAAGTCGTACCTGCACGGGACCGGCTGCAGAGATTGGGCCAGCGGCCTGGATCGCCACTCCCCTTTCATTCACGTCGATAAGCAGGGCGGGAGAGGGCGACTCTTTGTCCCAACTGATATATGCCAGCGCCTCCATGCGATGGCGCGCCAACTCGCGGCGCTCCGGACGCATGAACCCGCGTGCCGCGCGCAAAGCTCGGCCTACCTGTTCCCCGGTCAGCGGTTTGTAAAGCACAAAGTTGGCGCCTAATTCGAAAGCGCTGCCGGTTGCGGTGCAGCGGCTGATGGCGGCAAAGATTACTGATTTCTGATGGGTTGATGTCATACGAGCTGACGCCAACAGTTGGGCCGCGCCGCGGGTATCGAAATCGAGCACGACTGCGCCGAAATGGCGGCGCTCCATCTGATCCAGTGCGTGTTGCGGCTCGGAGCAGATTTCGCTGGCAATGTGCAACTCCTCAAGCACCGCGCCCAAGGCGCGAATCGAAGGCTGGTGCCGCGAGACCACTAAACATTCAAGAGGCATGATTGCGCTCGACATGATGGCGCAACAGTACGGCCCTTCGCGATTACGGTAAAGTCTCGTAGGTAATAAGGCGAGGTTACGCGCCGCGTGGCGTTGTGGAACGCTCTCCCTGCGACTAACAGAAGATGGCTTGCAGAAACTACCTATTACCTCCGTTACCTTGCCTGAAATTTGAGCGACCGCTAGGATTCGCTGCAGTGGACGGGCTGGAATGCCAGTGATTGGCGTCAGCGCCTCTGGATTTGAGGCTACCGTCATCGAGAATTCGAGAGTTGAAGTCAACGAGTTTGGCGAGTACCTCGGGGGAGGGTGCGAGCCAAGGGGAGCGACGGGCAACCGTCGCTCCCCTCTTAATTTCTGCGCCAAATTTCACTGCCGATGCGCGGTTGTAGCAAACCATTTTTGCGATAAGCTAACCTCCACGGTCCGGAAGTCCCATGTCCTCCCCTGCCTTTACGCGCACCATTTTCCACCTGGACATGGACGCCTTCTTTGTCTCGGTTGAGGAGCTGTTTGATCCCGGGTTGAAGGGCAAAGCGGTCGTTGTGGGGGGTCAGCGGGACGAACGCGGCGTGGTCTCTGCGGCGTCGTACGAGGCGCGCAAGTTCGGAGTGCATTCGGCCATGCCGTTGCGCACGGCCGCGCGGCTCGCGCCCCATGCCATCTTTGTTGATGGCCATCCCCAGAGGTATCGCGAATACTCCGACCGAGTTTACGGCGTGCTGCAGCACTTCTCCCCCAAAGTAGAGATGGTCTCGATTGATGAGGCCTATCTCGACATGACCGGCACCGAACGTCTTCATGGACCGCCTTTGCGGGCGGCGGCGAACCTGCATCAGGCGATTCAGGCGGAAACAAAATTGAACTGCTCGATTGGCATCGCAACCTCCCGACTGGTGGCAAAGGTCTCTTCCGATCAAGCCAAGCCCAACGGTGTGCTCTGGGTCTTGCCCGAAAACGAGGCGCGCTTTCTGTCGCCACTGGAGATTCGGCGTATCCCGGGAGTCGGCAAGGTAACGGAGCAAAGCCTGCATGGGCTTGGCATTCGCACCGTCGGCGATCTCAGTCGCTTCGATGAAAATTTTCTGCAAGAGCGCTTTGGCAAATGGGGATTGGCACTGGCCGGCAAGGCGCGCGGCGAAGACGCCGGAGGCTGGTTCGATTCCGAGGTGGGCGCCGACGAAGATCCCAAATCTATCAGCCACGAACATACCTTCTCTGTGGATACCGCCGATCCGCAGGTTTTGGAATCCACCCTGGCACGCTTGACGGAGATGGTGGCGCGACGGCTGCGCGAGGCAAAGCTGCACGCTCGAACCATTCAACTCAAGTTGCGTTACTCCGACTTCAGCACCTATACGCGGGCGCATTCTTTGCCGCACTCGACGCAACTTGATACAGAAATTCTCGAGCAGGTGCGCGGGCTTTTCCGTGCAAACTGGCGAAAGGGAGCGGCGGTGCGGCTCCTGGGAGTGCAGGTCTCTTCCTTCGGCGACTCTGAAGGCCAGCTGGACCTGCTCGATGGCGAGCGCAATCAGCGCTGGCGGCAAGCACTCTCCGCCGCGGACCACCTGCGCGATAAATATGGCGAATCGGCGGTGTCGCTTGGCGGCGGCCTGAAGGCGCGTTTCCGCGAGCGTGTGCACGAGAACCCTGCGGGTTTGCCCGGCAAAAAACCGAAAGGCCAATGAACACCCGGACGAGCGTGGCCTGGCGAAGCACTCGCTTGACACTCTCTGTCATTCCGCAAACCGCATTTCGCTCACGTTACCAACGGCAGAAACAGTCGACCTCCGAGAAGCTCATCCAATCAGTCACTTACGCCCTCCCGGAGATTGGTACCCCAACTGCACTCTCCACTTCCGGTGTAAGTCGTTGAGTACTTCGGAGCGAGGAACCAAATGTCCGCGTTGCAATCCGTGCAGCAATACTCCACTACTCGTCGTTTCCCGCGCTACGTGGTTGATCGGTCCGTGAGCGCGCTGCTGCAGTGGGAAGGCTCTCCCTATCTGACGCTTGCCGGACGCTGCCGGGTGATGAGCGAAGGCGGCATGGGAATCGTACTGCCGCAGCAGCTGAACATTGGACAAGTAGTGTTTCTGGAGTTGGCAAATGCACTGCGCGTCTATGGGGCAGTTCGCAATCTGCATGGATTCACCCACGGCTTCGAATTCGTTCTGCTGCGAGATGCGCAGCGGAGCTCGATTCGACGCCTGTGCGGCTCGTGGAGCACATTGTAAGGCCGCGTAATTGCGGAATCGGGTAATTTGACAGCCGATGTCATCCACCCCAGCCCCGCAGGGGCGGAACAGAATTTAGCCCAGCGCGTAAGCGCTGGGTAGACCGCCACAATTAACCCGAGCCCCGGAGGGGCGACACCCAACCGCTACTTCGCCTCGGCGCGTCGCTCGGCGCGCATATCACGCTTATTCATGCAGGCGATCTGGAGCGCGAAGAGCATGAGCGAGGCGGTTTTCGGATTCAGCTTGTTTCTAAGGAGCTCCCGCAGGATCTGCATCAGCGCAAACTGGATAGAAATGGCGTCCTCCAGGATGGGAAATTCAGTCATCTCCTCCAACGTGCGAAACCCGCGTGCACGGGCGGAGCGGGTAAACGAGCCCCGGCCGGGGTCGTGGAAGTAGCAGAATTTCTTGGTACGGAGCGCGGGCGAGCCGCACGGCACGCCATTGGGCTTGATGTGCTGGCAACTGGGAATTACGACCTCTGGCATAGTCTCCTTCTTTCTTCCTTCAAGCATTTACTTCAAGCAAAAAAAACAGAGGGCACGATCGACGGGCAGGCGGTTGGGAATGGCAACCAACGTGTGACGCATACCCCCCACCCCCCTCCCCTGTCGCCGCAGTGGAATCAAAGATTTGGAGCATGGTCGGGGTGTAAATCTTTGGATCGAGAGCGCTTGCTGGAAAACCTTGAGCGACAAGCAGTTAGTCTTTTCCAAAAATAGGTACACGAGCAACGTAGCGATTTGCGTGGATATTGTGCAAGGGAAAACTTCACTGAACAGTTTGCGCTTGAGCTTTATCTTCGGCGGGGAGTCCCAAATCGGGAAGGCCCTTGACAACCTTCATGGTTTCCAAGCTGATAGTGATCACTTGGCCGATCAAGCGGACGATATATTCGGGATCATCAACTCGGTTCGGGTCATTCACAATGCCGCTACGCTGGTCGGTGCTGACCTGATACTGATCAATGATCCATTCCAAGGCTGAGCGGTTTCCGAGGCGGTACTCGAACGCTTCCGAAGGAATACCCCTCAAAGTCAGGAACCGGTTGTAGAAGACAGATGTTTTGTCGCGACTTAGCCGCATTTTTTCAACACGCCAGTCGAGTTTTTCTCCTGGCTTTTCCATCTTTTCTAGCGGATATTCTTTCTGCTTTTGGTAATTAATATGCAGGCCAGCCAGGCGCTCGCCTGCATTGGAGAAGGCATTGAAGTCAGGCGCAAAGGGGATATGGGGCAGTTCTCGTTTTAGATTCGCTTGGTAGCGCTCGCGATATGCTGGATGATGCAGAATGGCATAAACATAATAAAAGATTTGCCATTTGTTGATTGAAGCGTTGTAGTGGGAACGGAACTGGTCCAGTGCCCAGTCCGTGATGTTCTCCCGGCGGTTACCGCCACTTTCAGCATAGGTATAGAAGGGAAAGCACTGTGCTTTCTCGAATGCGAAATCTAGTGCCGGAATGCGAGCCGTTACAAAACAGCTGTATCCCATACGGTTGCCAATGCCGGGCAAACAGATAGCCCGGTTCTCTTGCTCCGAGTTCTCGTCAGGAAAAATGGTCGGGAACTGATAGACACTGTTGTTGAGTAACCTGTCAAAATAGAAGGTGCATTCGGTGAAAGGGCGGTACAATGCCCTCCTGATCCGAGTCGTAGTGTACTCAGCAAGCTCGCCGCGCTTAGCAGCAGCTTTTAGATCCCCACTCCAACCGATGCGTCTTGGATCGGGGTCCAGAAACTCATCGATATTCTTTGGTTGAGGATTCGCATGGCGGAGCCGAATGACTTCCCGATTATAGTTTTCGACCATGCGCTGCATGTTTGCTTCTAGATTACTACGCGAAAAATTGTAGACCCACGCGTCGCGGTTGGTTTTTACGCCGTTGCTAAATACGCCATATATTGTGCGCCCTTCGTCGGAAAATTTGGTTTCTTTATTTCCGAGGGGCAGGAACAAGCCGAACTCTTTCCGCAGCCCGGTCGTAAGCCAGTTGAACTTCGAGTCCGGTACAATTCGGCTCCAGTCAATGCGTGCCCTGGCTCCTGCGGCATCGAGAAAATTGTATTTTTGCTCTTTACGCCACCATTCGTCCACTCGGGCGTACCATAATTCATGTTCCTGACTCGCGGACATTTTGTGTCGTATGAACAAGCTAATTCCTACACCGACCTGGATTCCGAACACGTTGTTTATCGTTCCCGAGAGCTTGGGGTTCTTTCTAACGTTTCCGCCCAAGTCAAGAAGATATATCGAGCTGAAATCCTGGGCCAGGTGTTTGCGCATTCCATCAAAGGCAGCTTGATCTATGAAGCTGTTATTGGTCACAAATGCCACGATCCCCTCTTCGCCGATGCGGTCAGATGCCCAGCGTATTGCCTTTACATATGGGTCATTGACCGCGATGGTAAGACCTGCCTTGGAATCTTTCCGGTACGTGGAAGATATTTTGGCATCCAGCGTGCGATATTTTCTATTTTTGTTGTTATCGTTTTCGTCCACCTGCCAGGCGTTATAAGGCGGATTGCCCAGAATGACAAAAATCGGAGATTCTTTCTGTCGCCTCACGCGTACTGCATTTTCGGCGGTCATAAATCCGAGCGATGGCTGCTCTGGCTCAGCAAGCTCGAATGTGTCCACAAGACAGATTCCAGGAAATGGCTTGTACTCACCTATGCGCTCCAAATATTCGTGTTCGATATTCATGCTGGCAAGATAGTAAGGCAAAAGCATGACCTCATTGCAGTGGAGTTCATTTCCGTACTTATGCGGCAGGGCGGAGGTCTTAATTTCCTTCATCACGCGCATGATGAAATTGCCAGTGCCCACGAATGGGTCGAGAATATGTACTTCCTTGTCGCTTAAGGAGCGGCCAAATTCCTTCTGCAGGATTTCCTCGACACTACGCACCATAAAATTAACGATGGGTTGCGGCGTATAGACAATTCCATGGGTATCTGCTTCTTTAGGCGAATAGCCCTGGAAAAAGCGCTCGTAGACCGTGTTCAAGAACGTTTGTTTTTCCGAGTAGTCCTTGGCATCTTGGGCGTTTAGTTCGATGGCCTTGTAAAAACGATCAAGGTCGCGCAGGAATGCATCCCGGTTGAAAGCCCGCGCGGTGAGGGTGTATATGACTTTTTCAATCTCGACGGCGATGACATTGCGGCGCGTAAAATCAGGATTATCGAAAATTTTGCGGAAGATGCGTTCCGTGAGAAGGTGCTGGATGAGCATTCCTTCAACTGCATCTTTGCTGAGGTTGGGATTGATTGTTTGGCGGCAGAGTTCATAAAAAGCATCAAAGCTCTCGACGAACGCTAGATTGGTACGCCTTTCCCTTTCGATGAGTGCTTTTGCAGCGTCTCCAATCTCAGGCAGCCGAGATGAAAAATCTTGAACCGCGTCCTCCCATTCCTGATGGTGGGGCTCGCGGTAGTCGAAGAACTGTTTAAGAACATCGACCAACGCCTGCGGACGTGATATATCTTCGTCGAGTTTGCGAACACCGCCCTGCCAGAGAATGGCGCGCTCGGGCGCTTGGAATAGCATGTTTGTTCGTGGGTAACCGAGCTCGAGCTTCCTTTGCGCCTCCTTGGCGAGGTCGTCATGTTCGTCCTTGGCTTCCCAGTAGCCACGGGCAAGACGGAATGTGTCGAGCAGGGCGCCGTCAACCCGAAGCGGTGACGCCTTTGGCCGCTTGAATAAGTATTCCGGAACTAGTGTCCAGTCAAACTGACGGGCGCACTTCTCCAGTAGGGCACCGAAGGCGGAGCGAACTGCCATTTCGTGGTCGACGTACAGATGTCCATATTGACCAAGGGCGGCGTAATAATCTTTAACCGGCTTGTGGTTGGGCTTGAGATTCAGGTGTTGCATATTAGATGGTGGGCACAGTCTAGCATTGGAATAGGGCGCGGGGGTTGTTTTAAGGATTCCGTTCCGGTTCTAGTGGTCAGGTGTTAGCTGGGCGGCTCGTTGGAGCTAAACGCAAGGTCCTGACGTTCGGCGCTCTTCTTTTTTAGTCGCGCCTCACTCAGGATGACAGGGTGTTAGCAGTTGGGCAAAACGCGTGCAGAAGTCCGTAACCGGAGGACTTACGTGTATCGCTAGTCACCGGCTCTTGCCTGTGGCTGCCAGTCGGCAAACACCCTAGCCACTTCTTCAGCCCAGCACTTCTCAGGGTCATCTACGTTCCGCCCGAGCTCCCGTGCTAGCGCGAAAAATCCTCGACCGGGATGGCCGTCCGACTTGTGAACTACAATCGCAGTTATCATGCCACGGCCCGCAGCATCTTCCTCGAACGACAACTGTCCGAGAAAGTTTCGAAACTCCGTACCGTGCGGGTCGAAGGAGATACGGTGCAGCTCAGCAGCGAATTCACCGTATTGGATCATAACGCCGCCGCGCGCTCTGAGGATGAGAATCGCGAGGCCTTCCTTCTTGGCAGCGTCCCACAATTCTCTTGGGTACCCAAACGTTGCATTTAGATCCGATGTAATCATGCGATCACCGGGTGACTTCGACGGATGTCGCCACCATCCTGATGCCAAATTATCTTACTCCTAGCTCGGGCGGCTTGCGAGAAAGGGCTGCGATCCTCCGCTGCTTTTTGTAAACCGTAGGTGTAGGTCCCTGGACGGGCGTTGCCCAGCTGGAATTTCCCTCTCCACTCCACTTTCCCCTTGCTTAATATCCCGCGATTTCTCCAGACTACTTCTGTGCTCTGCTTGCGAGCACCGTCAGTTTTCTAGACCACTTTTTTGTAGACCACAGGGGATAGGTTCCGCAATGCAATTGCCAAAGTCGGTGCCACGTTGTTCTCACAAACACATCAATGGACTGCGCTGCGGGTCGCCCGCGATGCGCGGCAAACTCTACTGCCACTTCCACCAGAGTTTCCGCCAACGTCCGCGCCGTCGCACGAGCGCTCGTCCTGTAGGCACTATTCAGCACCCCATTATTCAGCACCCCATTGCACTGCCGCCGCTGGAGGACGCTGCCGCCGTCCAGGTCAGCCTGATGCGCGTGCTCGAAGCCATCACCACCGATGCCCTCACCGAGCGCAAAGCCGGCCTCATGCTTTACGCCCTGCAAACTGCTGCCCACAATCTGAAGCAGATCCAGCCCGACGTCGCCGAAGCCTTGGTTCGCCAGGACTATCCTGAGACTGCTGGTGAGCTGCTCTCCATCAAGCAACACGAAGAGTTGAACGCCAACGGCGGTAGCCTGGTTTCCGTCCTGCTCAAACGCCTCGACTTGGTGGAGGAGGACGACCCGCCGATCTAGCCTTGGAGCAGAGGCCCCCAACCGCCTGCGATAAACTACAGGCGCGCCCGCGCTGGTATGAGCGGCGGACGCTGAGAGCGAGCGATGAAATATCGGCAACTGGGCAGGACGGGGCTCGAGGTGAGCGAGATTGGTTACGGCGCCTGGGGAATTGGGAAGAGCGAGTGGATGGGCGCCGAGGATGAAGTCTCCCTCAAGTCGCTGAAAGCGGCGCGCGATGCCGGGGTGAATTTTTTCGACACGGCACTGGCCTATGGCATGGGCCACAGCGAACAACTTCTGGCGCGTGCATTCGGAAAATCCAAGGACGTGGTTATTGCCAGCAAAGTGCCGCCCAAGAATTTCGTCTGGCCGGCACAACGAGGCACCCCGCTGGAGGAAGTTTTTCCAAAAGAGTACGTCCTCTCCTGCCTGGATAAGACCCTAAAGAACCTGGGACGCGAACACGTGGATGTGTACCAATTCCACGTGTGGACCGACGAGTGGGCGAAAGAACAAGAGTGGCTGGACACGGCCCGCGAGATCAAGAGCTCGGGCAAGGCCAGGTTCGTAGGGATATCCATCAATGATCACCAGCCCGACAACTCGCTGAAAGGTCTTGAGACCGGACTCCTTGATACGGTGCAGGTGATTTACAACATTTTCGATCAGGCTCCTGAAGACAAGCTGCTTCCCTACTGCCAAAAGAACAAGATTGGGGTGATCGCCCGTGTGCCCTTCGACGAGGGCAGCCTAACGGGCAAGATTCGGCCGGAGACGAAGTTTCCGGAGGGCGACTTTCGGCACCAGTATTTTGGGGGAGACCGCAAGCAACAAGTATGGGAGCGCGTGCAGCGGCTGACGAAAGATCTTGGTATTACTCCGGAGCAGCTGCCGGAGATCGCGTTGCGCTTCTGTCTGAGCCACCCGGCGGTTTCGACGGTGATACCGGGAATGCGTACGCCGGCTCACGTGGGCCCGAATGCCGCGGCGTCGGATGCGGGGCCGCTGCCGCCCGCGGTGCTCCAGAAGGTCCGAAAGTATCGCTGGATCAGGAACTTCTACGAGTAGGGGCGCGGGCGACTGACGACGAGCTTCGGCTGCGTTCCCGAGGTGCGAGAGCCATGGCCTCATCCAGAGCCCGCTTCTCGCCGGCGGTAAGCAATCGAGAGCCGCGCTTGG
>Ga0070741_10017572_pt1 | contig 11728 bp, 7 predicted proteins | sample Coa_R1_4_FD_66440 | JGI IMG/M metagenome (GOLD analysis project Ga0070741, IMG submission 66440) | Surface soil microbial communities from Centralia Pennsylvania, which are recovering from an underground coalmine fire - Coalmine... | ecosystem: Environmental > Terrestrial > Soil > Unclassified ...
AGCCTGGCGATCACCGTCGCCTTTGGCACGTCGCTCGCGGCAACATTTGGCCTCTTCGAGGTCGAGGTCTGGTGGGAACTCGCGTCGTTGATCACCATCATGGTCCTGGGACATTGGCTGGAGATGCGAGCGATTTCCCAGGCTCGTGGCGCCCTGAATGCACTTGCCGCACTGCTCCCGGACACCGCCGAACGCGTAAGGGGCGCGCAGACTGAGACGGTTCCAATCTCTGAGTTGCAGGTTGGCGACGTTGTCCTCGTCCGCCCCGGAACCCGCGTCCCGGCCGATGGCACAGTTGTCGAGGGCACCGCCGATGTCGACGAATCGATGATTACGGGCGAGTCCCGAGCGGTGCCGAAGGGGCCAGGGGCGCCCGTCATCGCGGGGACCGTCGCCAGTGGCGGAAGCCTCCGAGTCCGCGTCACGGCGGTCGGGGAGCAGACCGCTCTGTCCGGCATCATGCGGCTCGTTGCTGCCGCGCAAGCTTCGGGGTCACGCACACAAGCCCTCGCCGATCGCGCCGCCGCAATCCTTTTCTATGTGGCAGTCGCGTCTGGCGGGATCACGCTCATCTATTGGTGGCTTGCGGGAGACAAAGAGCACGCCCTTATCAGGACGGCTACCGTCCTCATCATTGCTTGCCCGCACGCACTGGGACTTGCGATCCCGCTCGTGATCGCAATTTCGACATCGCTCGGAGCTCAGAACGGTCTTCTCGTCAAGGACAGACTCGCACTCGAACGCGCACGCAATCTGGATACGGTGATTTTCGATAAGACTGGGACGCTCACGCGTGGGTCCCCCGCACTATCGGGAGTAGTCGCTGCTTCGGGGACAAACGAAGACTACTTGATCTCCCGTGCCGCTGCCGTTGAAGACAATTCCGAACATCCGCTCGCGAAAGCAATCGTGGCCGAAGCCAAGCGGCGAAACCTGCCCATATTGCCCGCTGCCGACTTCGAGGCGCTACCCGGTCGAGGGGCACAGGCACGCGTCGACAGCAAGAGTATCGCAATCGGCGGACCGCGTCTGTTGACCGAGCTGAAGGCAACAGTACCCTCGGAAGTCGAGAAGTTGACGACAGCGTGGGCGTCTGAGGGAAAGACGGTTCTCTATGTTGTCTCCGAAGGCGGACTGCTCGGCGCCTTTGCGATCGAGGATGAGATTCGGCCTGAATCAAAAGAGGCCGTTTCGGAACTTCACCGGCTTGGTATCCGGGTCGCAATGATCACCGGAGACTCGAAGACGGTTGCCGATTCGGTCGCCCGGCGCATCGGGATAGATGAGGTCGCAGCCGAGGTTCTCCCTGCTGACAAGGCTTCGGCGGTCAAAGGTTTTCAGTCCGGCGGGAGAAGGGTCGCCATGGTGGGTGATGGCGTCAACGATGCACCGGCGCTGGCAACTGCGGATGTCGGAATTGCGATTGGTGCGGGAACCGATGTGGCGATTGAGTCAGCGGGAATCGTACTGGTGCGCAGCGATCCGCGGGACGTTGTCGGTGCCATTGAACTATCTCGCGCCACCTACCGAAAGATGATTCAGAATCTGGTTTGGGCGACCGCGTATAACCTTGTCGCCATCCCAATCGCAGCCGGTCTCTTGGTCCGCTGGAGCGTGGATCTGCCCATGAGTGCGGGTGCTGTCGCGATGAGTCTCTCAACGATCATCGTGGCCGCGAACGCCCAGTTGCTTCGCCGCGTCAAGATGCAGCGTGCGGCAGTTTAGCCCGCAAGACCTCGCCTGAGGGGATAAATCCTTCCTTTTATGGCGTCTCGCTTGGGTCAAGTAATAAAGTCATCATCGAACTCTTACGTGCCAGCCCTGCGGTATCACTCGCTGACACGATTGTACGATCCACTGGTTCGGATTACGACGCGGGAGAACGTGTTCAAGCAAGCTCTTGTCCGGCAAGCGCACGTTCAAGGCGGCCAGCGGATTCTAGACCTTGGCTGTGGAACCGGGACTCTTGCAATGATGGTGAAACATGCGCATCCAAGTGTTGACGTGGTCGGTCTGGATGCAGACCCGGAAGCCTTGAACATCGCACGAGGCAAATTGGAAGGTGCCGGGGTCGAGTTACGACTCGACCACGGATTGGCATCGGCGCTGCCTTACCCAGACGATTCGTTCGAGAGGGTTATATCCAGTCTTTTTTTTCATCACTTGTCCTCTGAGGTGAAGCAGAAAGCGATGCGCGAAGTTCTCCGGATTCTACGGCCCGGCGGGGAATTTCATCTCGCCGACTGGGGCAAGCCAGACAATGCGGCCATGAGGCTAGCGTTCGTCGCAGTCCAAATTCTCGATGGCTTTGCCACAACTCGGGACAACGTTAAGGGCCTTCTGCCAGATCTACTCAAGCTCGCCGGATTCGAGGAGGTGGAAACCACTCGCTCCTATCGAACTCTCCTGGGAACACTATCGCTCTATCGTGCAACCAAGCCGGCCGTGTGGACGGGAGCGGAGAGGAGACGTTTCCTTCAGTCAGGCTGTCCCGGCTAACAACATGAGCCAAGAGCGTATTGAGCAACCGCGTGTCATCATCGCCGACGATCATCCAGACATGCTTGATGCGGTCGCGCAGCAGCTGCAATCCGACTACGCGATCATTGGCAGAGTGGGAGAGGGTGTTGCGCTTATTAAATCTACCGTCCAGCTACGCCCTGATTTCCTGGTGACGGATATTTCGATGCCAAAGCTTAGTGGCTTGGAGGGATTGCGTCAGCTTCGTCGCCTCGCCATTCAAACCCCCGCAGTCATTCTGACAGTCTGTGCAAACGAAGGCCTTGTTAACGAGGCGCTGTCTTTGGGAGTGCAGGGGTTTGCGTTCGAAACTTGGCTCTTTAGTGACTTGCAGTTGGCTGTCCGTGAAGTACTTTGCTGGGAGAATATTTGTATCCGGTCATCTTCGTCAAAAATCGCCCAAGGACAGGTGAGATGTCGGGCCCGTGGGATCCGCTGCCACTAGAATTGACGAGCGACGATATTGAGAACGCTCGTTAGCGAGGACCTTCGGAGAGAAGAGGGGCTGCCACGCCAGACCAGAGTCTCTGCGAATGGCCATATGGTGTCAGTGTCTTTGCCTCCGCTCGTCGTAGCTTAGACAGTAGTCCTAAGGCAGTACACAATTGCCGGCCGCCTTCAACAACCTCGTTTGGAAGACGCCACGATTCCGCACTCAGAACCCAAGCAACGCTGGCCTGGCGAATCACCGAGGGGAAGTCGTTGCCGCGGTTGAAGGGATTTCAAAGGTCAGCGTTGCAAAATAGCTGCGCCAGTCGACTTCCGGATCGTCTTCTGCGGGTCTCATATAAATGATGCGTGCGTACCAGAGTCCGGCGCGATCAAGCCTGAGGACCGCCTGACCGTCAGAATCGGTGCGACTCGAAATGGGATACGAATGCCCTTGCATCTTGGCACCCGCATAGACAGCGCTCACTTGTGCGTCGGGCAAAGGCTTTCCCTTAAATAGCACCGTTACTTGCAGCGGCTCTCGTGGCGACAGCTCGCGTGGATCCTTGCTCGGGACCATTTCTAGAGCGTGTCCCACTGGCTTGCTGGCAGCAGCACCAAGTGAACCGATCAGGAGTTTGGCATAGCGGGAGTAGAGTTCTCGCCCCGGAGCGTTGTCCTTGTTGCGCTCACGGCGAAGCTTCTGAACAGCGATTAAGCCTTCTCCTTCGATGTAGGGACCGAAGTCTTTGGCTTCCAGCTTGATGAAGCGGGGCTGCACTGTCATTTCAACCACGCTTGCAGTCCTCACCGTCAATGGGGCACAAAGCTGTTTTCCCTGTGCAGTACCGGTCAATTCAGTGATTACGCCTTCTGAGTTACGGTGTGAGAAAGAGTTTAAGCGGTCGGCCGTCACGGCGTTGGTCGACTCTGGGAACTCTTCTCCGATCCGCGCGCATACCTTCGATTCTGCAGCCTTAATGCCCGAAACGAGATAAAGGTCGTGCGCGAAGGAGGTCGACGCGTATAGGACCAGACAAAGCTTAGCCTTCAGAAGTACTCGCATCCGCAGCATTGTAGCTCACGCGATGAGAGTTTCAGTCGGTGCCATCAATGCAAAATTGCCACAGCTCGAACTGGCGAACCATCAGCACCTGCGATCTTGAGTGGCAGGGCAATGAATTCGAACCGCTGACCTACGAGGGCATCCAGATTGGTCAAACCCTCCAGAATTGGTATCCGGTTCGAAAGTAGAATTTTGTGAACTGGCCAAGCGACTCTCTGGTTCTGGGGGTCGGTCCAGTGCTGTGCCACACCTCGTTTGAAGTTTTCAACCCCGGGAGTATTGCTCGCGATGGCGCGCACCTTATGTTCCACCAGCCAGCGCGCCGTCTCGTCGGTCAGGTAGGATTGTGAATACAGCTCTCCAGCTTTCGGTGCGTGGTAGTTAAAGTAGAACACCACGATGTCCCCATCGCGAATGTTCTGCTTTTCAAGATCAGCCGGAACGACTGGATCTTCCGCTGTCTTGCTTCGCACGTCCACCAGTACGCCGGGGCCGATCAGGTGATCCAAGTCAATCTTGTCAACCGGCCATCCACCTGGCTCGACATGTGCTCCCGCGTCAACATGGGTTCCCACTTGAGTAGAGATTCCAAGAAACGTTGAGCGGCCAGTCGTGTCCCTGAAATTCATCTCCGGTTCCATTTCCACTTCGTGAATACCGTATTTATCGATCATGGCACGGCCCGCAGTCTCTTCGACGAGCCCGACCCGAATGGTGTCCGTCAAGTCAACGATCTGGCGCTTGCCGCCGTCAGCGGCCATGGCAGCTGACACCGCAACCAGTACAACCGCTGCCAGTGCGGAGCGATACATAGGCCCTCCCTTAGAACTCAATTCGCAATCCAAGTTGCGCGGCCCTCGGACCTCCGGAGCCTAATACACCGCCGGCGGTTCGTCGAGGCTGCCCGAAATCGGCTGCGAAGACGTTGTTTTGGGCGCCACTCTGCCCAGAAAATGTCGGTCCACCGTTAGAAAGGTAGTTCACGTGGTTGAAGATGTTAAATCCCTCAATCAACGCGGAAATCCGGAACCTCTCCTTGATCCTAAACTGCTTGCTCAGCCGCAGATCTGTTGAATAGAAGAAGAAAGACTTCGGCGAAGTTGTGATGACTGGTTCCAGTCCTTGGGAGGCGCGGGCGGCATTGATAGCGGCAAGCGTCGCCGAATCATCCCGGGCGCCCTTGTTCCGCGTCACTCCATTTGGCCGGTTCGGAGCAAATCCGTCCGGCGAAAAGCCTGTGACGATGTCATAGGGTCGCGCGGAAGCAAAGGACGTGATCGTCGACAGCTCGAATCCGTACGGCAGCGACACCGACCCGCTCAAGACAAAGCGGTGCCGTTGATCCCGATTGGAGTCACCACGTTCTGGAGCCAAATCAAAAGGATTCGCTACAGTAGAACCGATAGAATCGTCACCGAAATCCATGGCGTGCGAAAGTGTATAAGCGGCGAGCAAAGCAACCCGATGGCTCAGCCGCTTGTTGATGGATACCTCTAGTGCGTTGTAGCTCGAACGACCGGAGTCATCCACCCGGATTACCGGACCAAGGCTTGCTGCCGTAGCGGAGCCGAACTCGCCAGCCAGAATCGTGTCGGGCGAGCCGATGTTTCCTACCGGATCGATGTTCACATCTCTCCCCAAGCGTTGCTTCAGTCCCAGGTTGTGGACATAGTCCACGGTCAGCGCCAGCGTGTCGTTAAACGCGTGCTGTACCCCGATCGAAGTCTCCTGCACATAGGGTGTGCGGACGTGATTGGCCAGAGTGAGCAGAAGAAACTGAGGCTGGGCAAAGACCAAAGCTTGGATTTCGGATGGTGTTAGGCCTGGGAAGGGGTTGTTAATGTTAATTGGGCCTGGGAAGAAGCCGAAACCGATCCGTCGTCCGTCGAAGGCGCTTTCGACGGCCGGATCGGTAGCTATGGGTAGCGCATAGAAGACGCCATATCCGCCGCGGACGATCGTCCTTCCGTGCCCGAGAGGATCCCAGGCAAATCCGACGCGCGGACCAAAATTGTTCAGATCTTTGCTTCGGGAGCCCGGTGGAGCAATCGGGGAGGTGAAATTAGGATTGTTCTCATTGGTGGAGAGATCCCAGCGAAGGCCCAGGTTGAGAGTCAGGCGCTGGTTCACCTTCCAGTCATCTTGCGCATACAGTCCAAGGATGTTGTCGCGGTAGTCAGGAAACTGGAAGTTGCCCACGGCGAAAAACGCAAAGTCCGCGTCCGTCTGGCTCAGTGGGGCATCGCTAAAGAAGACAAACTGCCCACGCGAGGCGAATTCGAGAAGCGACTTCACCGTGACGTGGTTGTAATCCACACCGAATTTCAGATTGTGGTTTCCCCAGGCGGTCGGCAGACTCACGGCAACATCATCGCGGAACTGGTGGCGTTCAATGAAGGTCTTCTGAGGTGTGTTGAAGGCACCACCGACAATCAGACTCGGGCGGTCGACCTCTGGTGTCACCGAAAGCGGCAGGAGGTGATTGTTGAAATGCGTGTAGTGATACATCACGGTATTCAGCACCCTTGGAGAAAGAACATAGGTGTGCGACAGCACCGTGGAAAAGGCCTGATTCGTGCTTCGGATGCCGTTGTCAGCCGCGCGGATCCCACCAATCCCTTGCAGGCTGAAGTTGTTTTCGTAGTTGAACCTCAGCATCAGCTTTTGCTTGCTGGTCAGTTGGTGGTCCAGTCGTGCCGTCAAGAGACGTGAGGTAAACGGTAAATCGGAGCTGCGCTCGAAGTCTGGGAAGGCCCCGTTGGTGTTAACGATCCCAAGATTCTTCTCGTCGGTATTCTCGAAAGCAGCAAAGAAGAACGTTCGGTTCTTCAGCACCGGACCGCCCAGCGTAAAACCCTGCTGGGTGCGGTTGAAGTCCGCTTTCGTAGTCTGGAAAGGGTCCCGAGCGTTCAGATCCTGGTTGCGGTAGAAGACGAAATAGCTTCCATGGAAGTCGTTCGTGCCGGACTTCGTTACGACACTGACAGCAGCACCCAGAGCACGACCCTGGTCGGCTCCGAAACGGCTGCTAGAAACGTAGAACTCCTGAACGCCCTCAATGGTGAAGTTCTGCAGAAGCCCACCGTTGACAATGTCCGAGTTCTCCGCACCGTCGATCGAGAAGTTCGAGCTGCGGCCGTCGGAGCCACCAGCAGAGATATTAAAGATGCGAGTCTTGATGGGGTCGAAGTTCGGCGCGGGCAACACTCCCGGAGTCAGGGCTGCCAAGTCGCCGAACTGCCGGCCATTCAATGGAAGGGTACTGACCGATTTGGGATCGACGACTTCTCCTACCTCGGAGTTCTCGCGATCGACCAAGGCAGCCCCTCCGGTCACCGTGACACTCTGTTCGAGAGACCCCAGAGTGAGCGGCAAGTCCACGACCACCACTCTTCCGACCTGAATGTCCACCTGTCGAACCTGAGTCTTGAAGCCTTCCTTCCTGGTTGAGATTTCGTACGTTCCGGGTGGCAACGCCTCCGCCGCATAGTTGCCATTTCCATCCGTTGTCAGAGTCCTTTCGACCACGCCAGTTGCCGCATTCTTCAAGGTGAGTACAACGCCCGGAACCGCGGCCCCTTGCGGATCCAGAGCGGTGCCGCGCAACGAAGCCGTCGAGAGCTGCCCAGACGCTGCTCCAGAAATGGCAAGAACGAGAGAAATACAAAGCAGGCACCTGCGAGAACGCATATCGCCCCCTTGGTGGTGACCCTCAATTGGCTGAAAAACCTATCCCAGAGGTTATTGCATGTCAAGAGTATTAAAATCGGTATGTTTGTGGTATACCACCCAGGCGAAATGCATCCTTGTACTGCTTGCTTTGTTCTCCGGGAAGGGGCGTCGAGGAAAAGACGGAGGTAGTTTTGGCGAAGGACACAAACTCACGTCTCATACGCTTGACCGGACGCCGAACGAACCAGGTTCCGGCTCGCAGCGGCAAATTCCAGTCGATCGACATGGCAAGGCACGCGATCCCCAAGACCCTGGCGGAATGCGTCTACCAGGAGCTCAAGCGTGACATCGTCCATGGAATTTTCCAATCGGGTGAAGCGATCAACGAAAAGGTCCTAGCGCTAAGGTACAAGTCCAGCCGCACTCCCGTCCGGGAGGCGGTGATGCGGCTGCAGCAGGAAACCCTGCTGCGCCTTGTACCCCATAAGGGCTACTTCGTCAGCCATCTGACGATCCATGAGCTGAATGAGATGTACGAGTACCGTGCCGAGGTGGAAGGTTTTAGTGCAGGCTTGGCTGCTCGGCGATGGGCAGACCATTCTCTGATGGCGAAATTGGCTTCCTTAGCCCAAATGCAGTACCGAATGCAGGATCGTGCAAGCTATGAGAAATTCATCGAGGCAGATACGGAATTCCATGTTGGTATTGCACGCCTGACCAGGAACCGCCTTCTCGTGCGGACCGTAGCCGATGTCCGCTGTCAGATGGAACGGATCATGTTTGCTGCCATTGACATTGGTTACTACGGCGAGGCTCCTGTCCGCGAGCACACTGAAATCGTCAACGCGATCCGACGCCGTGATGCCCGCGCAGCCCGCCAGTTTATGTGCGAGCACATTATTGGTTCTAAAGATAAGGTTTTACAGCTCGCGGACGAGTCATTAAGCCAACACTGACTGGCTTCCTCCCAGACCTTGCCTCTCTGACGCGGTTCGAGCTCCCGGATCAAAGCCGTACCCAATGTCAGCGGTATTTTGTGCGGTAAGTCGAGGTCTCGCTCGCAGCGCGAAAGCGGACCTATATATATAAGGAGTTGGCGCTAGGTGATCGCTGCGATCCAGCGGTGACAGGTGAGTCGTACATCGTGGTGCGGTCCGTCCATTGTCCCTTTCAAGACGCAGCAACGAATAGCAGGGTCGCCTCCACATGCGATGTTGGTTAGGCGCCCTTGCCTGTTTGCCGGCATTCCTCAGGCACCGCTTGACAATCCGAGATACGAGAGCATACTGTCCTTGACTAATCTCGGCGAACGGAAGTGCGGAGCTTTTAACTTAGCTTCGCATCCGGGGACTTCTACTCGCCGACTTCCCCGAAACTCAACTAAGACACAATTTAAGGCGCATGTGTGTGCTTGCGCGGCCTGCGTTCCGGATGCAGGCCCGACGCTTAACCATTTTGACGGTGGTCCGTTGGGTGCGACGCGGCGAGCGTCTGGCTGCGGAGAAACATGAAGTAGATCGGGATCAGGGACGTGAGACATTCTTGAAACGATTGGACGAATAAGCACACTATAGGACATGTTGTGTTGAACCAGGCGCTGAGCTCATTGGGGCAGCGGGATGTTCATTGGCTGGTGACCGGTGTGTTTTGTCCGCAGCATGCGACAGGCCCCCAAGACGACACGCGTAGCAATGTGCGGCAACGGGTTACAGCGTCGCATAGGTTTGAACTCAGGGCAAAGACACGGATAGTGGAGAAGTTAAGGGAGGTTCACTATGTTCCGGTGTCGCGATATATATCTAAAAATTGAGAGAATTCCTGGTTATAGTCCCCTGGCCTCGGACGACGCGGAGAAAAGCGCACTTCGTCGTGACTGTATGTTCAACCACGGTCACGAAGACGGGACAATCCCGGACGCGGAAGTCGCTCTCAGCCGACTCGACGCCATAGTCTACCGGGAATACTTTGATGCTGCTTATACGGTGCCGAATCTCGCGAAATTGATCGACGCGGACATCAATGAGCCTGCCTTTGACCGTCGCATTCCGGGCGCACTGATCTACACCGAACCGGGAGAGCGGCTCTTCATCCATGTCCTCAACGCCGACGATCAGCCTCATAGCCTTCACGTGCATGGACTCATCTACGGAATCGATTCCGATGGTTCCTGGCCGTTTGGCGTTCATCACCTGAGTCATGATGGGCGCCGCAGCGACACCATCTGCCCTGGGAAAACATGGACCTACGTCTTCGACGTGACTGCCGAAACGATTGGGGCGTGGCCGTTCCACGATCACCACATGAACATCGGCGAAAACGTGAACCGGGGTTTGTTTGGTGGGATCATTGTACGGGACTCCAGCCTCCCCGAGGCAGACTACGAGGTTCCATTCTTTCTTCACCGGTTGGCGGGGCCGAGCCGGACAGCACTGTTCGACAGCGGCCCGATGACAGCCGGGAATGTATTTTCCTTTGCCTTTGCGGCCGAAGGGACCTACGAATACCACTGCAACTTCCACGCTATGACAGGCCGCGTTCGTGTCACCGCGGCAGGTGGGGCGAGCGCAGCGGTCAGTATTCTCGACAGCCCAGCCCGGTTCCAACTGGATGACGTAACCATTCGGGCGGGAGGGACGGTTACATGGACGCACGCCGGTACGCAACCGCACACAGTTACTGATTCCAGCGCGGGAGGCCAGCAACAGGTAGCGATCAACGGCCGGGCTTACGTGGGCAACACGCCGACCATCGTAGCGGAATCCGGCAAGCGCGTTCGGTGGTACGTCTTCAATCTCGATCTTGGGGAGCAATGGCACAACTTCCACACCCACGGCCAACGCTTCCGCGTGGGCCACGAGATCATGGACGGCCGGAGTCTGGGCCCGGCGGAATCGTTTGTCGTGGATACCCTCGTACCGCCAGTGATCCTATTGCCGGATTGCGATCATCACTCCCATTACGACGGTAGTCATGGTCACTCGAGGTCAGGTTCAGCCGACTCCGAGCACCACTCCAGTGGTTCCCATCATGAATTAGATGCTGAGTCGGAGAATTCGCGAAGTGATTCCAGCCGATACTCCGAATCCAAGCGTGGGTCCAATCCGTCTGGGCATGGCCATAGCCCAGAGCCCTCGCACAAACCGTCCGATCCTTCCCAGCATCCGGCGGAACACTGCAAAACCGTAAAGCTCTGCGGAGACTTTCTGGTTCACTGCCACGTAGAGATGCACATGATGCAGGGAATGGCGGCGCTTTTGCGCGCCGTGCAGGAAGTGGAGCTAACACCGAGTATTCAGAAGAAGCTCGGATTCCATTTACCCAGTTGCCCTAAAACGAACGAATGCCCCAAGATCGACCACCACATGTGCGCTGGCGATGATGAAGGCAAGTGGGAAAGCTTGCCAGATTCGCCTATTTTCGTAGTTCACGCAGCGGTGATGCGAAATGGCAAAATACTGCTCTATTCCGGCACGGCCGAAGTGGGTTATCCCTTGGAATCTCGGGTTTGGGACCCGGGTGCTGGCACGTTTACTACTCAACTTTACGACCAGGACCTGTTTTGCAGCGGGCACGCTTGGCTGACCGATGGCCGACTGTGCGTTGCCGGCGGAGCACCGAACGGCAGCGTCAATAGTACGCACATCTTCGATCCAGTGGCCGGAGCCTGGACGGCCGCCGGAGTCGCGGCCAACATGGCCAGGGCGCGCTGGTATCCCACTCTGTTGACGCTTGCCGACGGGCGCATTCTCGCTGTGTCGGGTTTGGGCGGCACGGCGCCGATTGAGATCTACGACCCGATGGGTAACGCGTGGACAGTGGTGGCTGGCGCCGACCATGCGTTCGGCGAGCTCTACCCGAGCTTGCACCTGTTGCCATCGGGGGACATTTTCTACTCCCGCGCGGGATGGGCGTCCGCGGCAGGTACACAAACGGCGTACCTGCGTTTCACCGGACCGAATGCAGGTACCTGGACGGATCTTGGTCAGCAACAGTTCTATGATCGACAGGAAGGCACTGCGGTTCTGCAGATCGACACGACGG
>Ga0070741_10017573_pt1 | contig 11727 bp, 16 predicted proteins | sample Coa_R1_4_FD_66440 | JGI IMG/M metagenome (GOLD analysis project Ga0070741, IMG submission 66440) | Surface soil microbial communities from Centralia Pennsylvania, which are recovering from an underground coalmine fire - Coalmine... | ecosystem: Environmental > Terrestrial > Soil > Unclassified ...
CAGGCTTTTCTTGGGCGGACGCACTCAGGGTTGTTCCGGCGCCTCTTTGCCCCAGCGCCTGGTCAATCAGTTGAGCGAACTCCCCGAATTGCATCGGCCCTTCGACCATCCGCCGGCCGACAAAGAAAGTGGGCGTAAAGCGCACGCCCAGGGCGCGGGCGTCTTCCATGTCCCGCCGGACTCGAGAAGCCGTCTCGCCGCTTGAGAGGCACTCGTGAAATCGTTTCTCGTCCAGGCCGATATCACGGGCGTAACGTGCGAGGGCCGGCTCGCTCAAATCATTCTGGCCGGCATAGAGCCGGTCGACCGCCTCCCAGAATTTTCCCTGCTCCGCCGCGCATTCACTGGCCTCGGCGGCTTTCTCAGCATACGGATGGATCCTGGCCAGCGGGAACTGCCGAAACACGAACCGTACTTCACTGCCGTACTTCGCTCGGATCTCGTGTGCGACCTCCTCGGCGCGCCCGCAGGCGGGGCATTCAAAATCTCCGAACTCGACCACCGTCACCGGGGACTGCGCGTTTCCGGTCACATGGCTGTCCGCCCGAATGAGCCGCTGCTCGAGGACCGCCTCTGAAGCCTGCTGCGCGGGTGGAATGGCCCCGTGCCATTCGAGCCAAAGGAGCGCCGGCGTGCCCACCACGAGCGCCGCCACTCCCAGCGCGAAATGGGCTCGAACTTCGCCCAGCGCCGCTTCCGCTTCTCGATGTGCCGGTGCCATGCGAAGGTCAGCAATCGCAAGAAGAAAGATACAGGTGACCACAATCGCAGAGACCACGCACCACGCGCACCAGGCGTGGATGACGAAGCCCTCCAGGTAAGTCAGGTAAAGCGAGAAGAGAAAGCCCGCTCCGGCGATCGCCGCCACCAGGCGCCTCGACCAGAGGGCCAGCCCGGCGCTCCAGAGCGGCTCCGCAAAGATCGCGAGAGCCAGCGTCGCGTACATGAGCACGCCAAATACCGGCAGGGGAATCCCCCAGAGGTGGGAGTAGACGCTGGCGCGCACCTCGTCACAGCCTGTGCCCAGGCAAACCATGGGATGCGAAGGTGAAGTGTAAACCAACAAAAGGTAGAGGGAATCGAACAGCCCCACGAGAGTCAAAACGAATGTGATTGTCTTCCTCATGCGACTATTCTACAACGCCGCCTGGCGCAGACATCGGGTTTTGAGGCCTGCCATCTCCCGAGCGCCGCGGGCTGGCGCAGACCGTTCGCCCTGCGCCGCTAGCGGCGGCAAATCTACGACGTAGCAGAGCGCACGCCGCAGACTGCAACTCCGGCGGTCCGATGCGCTACCTGCCCACTTACCCGGCTTTGCAGGCGTTGGCATTACCAGAGTGATCACAAAGCCTCATGAATATTAGGAGCTGTTTCAAAACCTCGAAAGCCCCAAAGGGGCGGCCCAGCACAGCCCTGGGCAGCGCCCAGGGGGCCGGGGCCTGGCCAACGAAGGCGAATGGGGGCACCTGAAACTTTGTTAGTCCGGCCCTTCGGGCCTGGGGTTTTGAAACCAGTTCTAGTAAGAAAAAGATTCAGCCTGATTATTCCCCGGCTCAGGACTGACATGCCATTTTCATCCTCACGCCGCTGCAACCTGATGCACCCGCCGCCCGCCTAAAGGTTGCCGATATGAAGAGCGGAACCTTCCTTGACCTCCTCGAGGATGTTGCCTGCCGCGGACACCTCGAGTCATTCTAAAAAAATATCCCACGAGTGAGCAATTCTGAACAGATTTCAAATCCATGACTTGCTAGGGTTAAGAGGGCTCGACTTGTGATTAATCAGCGGACCCGGCTCCGCAGCTTCCTGACCTTCGTGGCAAGAAGTGGGGATGAATGAATATTCTGCTTTACAACCCTGATAACCAGATCACCAACAACTTCATGCCCCACCTCTGGATGTTCCTGCTCAAGGCACTGACGCCGGCACCTCACCAGGTCTTCCTGTTAGACGGCAACGCACATCATTTGAGCGAGGAGCAGTTGGTGGAGTATGTCGGGCAGCATCATATTAAGCTGGTGGGGATTGGCGCCATGACGCGCATGGCGGCGAAGGCTTATCGAATGGCCGACGCTTTCCGGGCTGCGGGCGTTCCGGTCGTGATGGGAGGGCCGCACGTTACCGAGCTGCCCGATGAGGCACTGGGCCGCGACGGAGGCCCTCGGCACGCCGATGCCGTCGCGCTGGGAGAAGCTGACGAGACTTGGCCGCGGATAATTGCGGATGCAGAGCGAGGCGCTCTAAAAGAGATCTATGCACCCTTGGATCCTACCGGCAAAGAAACAAAGCCCTCCCTGGATGGTTATCCCAGGATCCCGTGGGACCGGATGGATCTCGACCAGTTTGACCTGCTGCAACGCATGCCCCGTCTGGCGCGCCGTATTCTGGGCGCTCTGGGCATGACGTGGCAGAGCCTGAATGTGATTCCGATTGAATCCGGCCGGGGTTGTCCGTACGGTTGCGAGTTCTGCACGGTGACCGGTTTCTTTGGTGACTCGATTCGTTTTCGCACCAATGAGAGCGTCATCAACGAACTGTTGTTCTTGAAGTCTCTCGAGAAACTCCGAAAGGGGAAAATCGGGGTCTTTTTCATCGACGACAACTTCGCCATCAACCCCAAGAGGACCAAATCGTTGTTGAGGGAGATTATCGCCCGCGACGCGCAGGTTCCGTGGATTGCCCAGATCAGCATGAATCTTTTGCGGGACGAAGAATTAGTCTCGTTGATTGCAAAAAGCGGCGGCAAGTGGATCTTCATCGGGCTGGAATCGATTGACCCCGACAGTCTCAACAGTGTGGCCAAAGGCTTCAACAAGCCCAGTGAGTATGCAACGGTCCTGGAACGTCTGGCCCGGCACAACCTCTATGCCATCACTTCATTTATCTTTGGGATGGACGGGGACCGCCCAGGCGTCGCAGAACGCACCCTGGAGCAGATTCAATCCTGGCCGCCAGGATTGCCTGTATTTGGCCTCCTGACTCCTTATCCGGCCACTCCGCTTTACGACCGGCTTGCTTCCACAAGTCGCCTGACCCGCCCCAGACACTGGCTGGAATTTCAACCCTTCGTCATGGCGCACTCGCCCCTGGGTCTTTCCGCCGCACAGGCAGAGACAGAGGTTCGCAAGGCGTGGGAAGTGTCCTACTCCCCCGCAGCGATTGCGTCCGCGCTGGAATGGTTGGAAGCAAAGTCCCTTATGGACCGCATCCTTCATCTGTGCGTTCGCCTCCTGTTTCGGGGAATCTATTTCCCCCAGATGAAATGGCGAGATTGGATACGCGTACTCCTCCAAAACCGAGGCTCGATTTTCCGCCTGATCGGTCAGGTGGTCGAGATGAAGTTCAGACCACGTTCGAAGGAATCAGTGTCGCTGGCCATAGAACCGCGCCAAGTGGCGGAGGAGCATTCTGCCTGAAGCCCAATGCTTCCTTGGCGCTGCGCTCGTCGTGGCCGGAAAACCCAATGGCCCGTTGTGGATAAGGTCGTAGCACTATGCGATGCGCAGCCTGGGCGGGGATCGCCGCAATCACTACCTTCGGGTTCATACTCAATGCGACTGGTCTGGGCCCACAAGCCAGGCTGAGTGGCAACCCGGCGGAAAGTCCGAGGGAGGACCAGCTTCAACAAGGATACCCGACGGGGGAAGAGTTGTTCGCCAAGTTGGTTGAGCACAACCTAAGGAGGGAGGCGAACCTCAAATACTACTCCGTCTCACGTCACTATTGCGTCCGTGATAGGAATGATAAAGTCCGAGCTGAACTTGAGGGTGTCATGGAGTACCACGCGCCAGGATTCAAGCAATTTAAGGTGAGTTCTGAGCGCGGGTCCTCCATCGTCCGCAGGCTGGTATTCGGAGGCATCATCGACAGTGAAACAGACGCCTCGAATGGCCGAAGCCACAGGGACAGTTCGATTACTCCCGCGAATTACATTCTGGATGTTGTCGGGGACGAAATAGTCGACGGCCATCCGTGCTTAGTTGCCAAAGCTACTCCCCGACGCAAGGATAAGTATCTGTTTGAAGGGAAGGTCTGGGTTGACAGGATTGACTTCGCAATAGTCAAAATCGAGGGAAAGCCCGCCAGGAATCCCTCCTTTTGGGTGAAGAAAGTCGAAATAGTTCGACGGTACCAGAAAATCGGAGAATTCTGGCTTCCCCTCCGAGACGAGACAGTCTCTCAGGTACGGATCGTGGGCAAGGGAACGCTTACGATCGACCACCAGGACTATCGAATTCTCCCAAGCGACGAATCCGAGGTCCGTAACAATGAAAGGAACACAGATTCCGTCCTGCCCGCCGCCCGATAAACCGGCGGGGGCCCGCAAGGAGAAGTTGCGCACGCTTCTGTCAATCCTTAGACCATCATCGCCGGGATCGAGCTAGTACTTCGTGACGCAAGTTCGCGTCACTTCAGGGGCAGGTGTCAGGGCACGACTTTAGTCGTGCCGAGACTGGCCCAGGCCATCCGAGCCGGCTTCAGCCGTTGGGTTGTTTGCCCCCCAGGGCCTGAAGGCCCGTTTCTTCTACAGCCCTGCTTGCTGTCGGCACGGCTCAAGCCGTGCCCTGATACGCCCGAATTCAACGATTATTTGCGTCACGAAGTACCAGCGTATTCCTCGGTATTCCCCGGCGGGGTGCGGGCTCGGCTGAAATTCGGCTCACAAGGGCCTCCTTTCAGCCTTCTGCTCCATAGAGCGCTCGGAGATCCTCAGGAAGGTGTTTATGGGCCTTGTGCGAGTGCTCCTGGCCGCTGATTCCTCTGAATTGTGCCAGGAATTGGCGGATTTCCTGACGCGCGAAGGATTTGCATTTTTGGGAACAGCGGGCGACGTAGACTCACTCGTGGAAGCCGATGAATTGCTGGATCCTGATGTCATCGTCGTGGATATTTCCATGACAGGATTCACTGGGACTGCGGCCGCGCAAAGATTGAAGCGCGCGGGTTCCAGAGCGAAGGTCGTTTTCCTGGCAGAGTCCCTGGATGAACGACTCATTTCGATGGGTGAAGCGGTCGGCGGGCAGGCGTTCGTGGCAAAATCTCGACTCCATTTGGACCTTGCGGTGGCAATAAGGGTTGCGCTCGAGGGTGGTAAATTCGTCTCTCAGGTTGGAGTGTAGGGGAGACGGCTTGCAGACTCTGCCATGCCCTTCGTGGATACCCTCCGTTCCTTAGGAATCGCCGGACAGCACCTGGCATAGCGAGTCGAGTCGCCGGCTCTGATCTTGGTACGTCTCCTCCAGTGCTCCTGCGACGGCTTCTGGGCCAGGAAAAACGGGCTGCATCATCTGTGATCAATAGAAACAAACGACTTATACGATTGTCTCCGGGGGACAGGTGTATAATCCGCCACAGGCCTGATCGCCTCAGTCCTGCAGTCCACTGTATCAAATGCGAGGTTGACCATGGTACGTGAACGAATTCCGCCTTTTGATCCTAAGACTTTCCTCAACAAGGTCGGAAACGGAAAGACCCAACTGGTGTTCCGGGAGAAACGGGTTATATTCTCGCAGGGCGATGCTTGTGATGCTGTGTTCTACATTCAGAAGGGTAAAGTCAAGCTGACCGTTGTATCCAGTAAGGGAAAAGAAGCTGTTTTGGCCATCCTTGAGACCGGAGACTTTGTTGGCGAATCCTGCCTGGCAGGAAGTCCGATGCGCATGGCGACGGCGTCGGCGATTACAGAGTGCAGGATGGTGAGAATTGAAAAGCAAGCCATGATGCGACTCCTCCACGAACAGCCCAAGTTCTCCGAGCTCTTCATGGCGCACCTGCTTTCCCGCAATATGCGGATTGAAGAGGATCTGGTGGATCAATTGTTCAATTCCAGCGAGAAGCGGCTGGCCCGCGTTCTTCTCTTGCTGGCCCACTTTGGCAAGGAAGGAAAAACAGAACCGGTGGTTCCCAAAATCAGTCAAGAGACTCTAGCCGGGATCATCGGTACAACCCGCTCGCGGGTGAGCTTCTTCATGAACAAGTTCCGGAAGCTGGGCTTCATTGAGTACAACGGCGGGCTGAACGTTCACAGCTCACTGCTGAATGTCATCCTCCTCGACTAAAATCCGCAACCGGTGAGAGCATGGGCCCTGCGCAGAGAAAGACGGGCCTCTCAGTTTTTCTCGCCAGTTGAGCAATTCTGACCAGATTTTGAACTCCTGACCTGTCAGCCTAACAACGGACCGCGTTGTGACTCATCGGTGCATGAGGGGCAAGGGCCCTGAAGAGTGATTGTGACTGAACGGCCCTCGCTGGTGAAGTCCGCGCCATTATCCGCTTGCGAGGCGGGTCATACAGAATTACTCAGGGCACCGAGACTGGACGCACCGATACGCTGAATGCAGAGCATCTGTACCGCGAATTCGCTCTCCCAGAAGCATCCTGAGCGGGAGCAGAAGTCGAGAGGCGGACCGCCGATGAATATTCTGCTTTACAATCCGGACAACGAAATCACCAACAATTTCATGCCCCATCTCTGGATGTTTCTTTTGAAATCGCTCACACCTCCCAAACATCAGGTGTTCCTCCTGGACGGCAACGCGCAACAAATGAGTAAGACACAACTGGTGCAGTACATTGGGAGAAGCATATCGGGCTGGTCGGAATTGGCGCCATGACTTGCATGATCAGGAAGGCCTACCAGATGGCGGATGCTGTGCGCGCCGTGGGCGTTCCGGTCGTGATGGGAGGGCCGCACGTTACCGAGGTGCCTGGCGAGCCCCTGGGGCGCAACGGGGGCCTCGCCACACTGACTCGGTGGCCTTGGGCGAAGCTGATCAGACGTGGCACTGAGAATGGGAGAAGCTTTTCCTCCAAACTCGAGTTCCCATCCTCCAATTAATCTTCCAAGCGCTCCAGATGAGATTCGGGTTACGCTCGGGGGAGCCGCTCTCTATCGAAACGCCTCAGACCGTGCAAGGTCCCGCCTGATCCTCTGGACTTCAACGCCAGAACCGATGCCTGCCGCCGACATTCGGCAGGCTGGGGATCATTCTGCACTTGAGGTCACCGCGGCCGAAAATGCAAAGGGTCTCTCAGGTTCTGCAATTCGCGGTAATAGTAGAGTGCGGTGGGACGTCTTTCCTTGAATTTCAGCCTCTTCAGGAACTGGATTTCCTCCTCAGTGGCTGTGCTGCTCAGCGAAGCATCCTCAAGGAACTCTTTGAGCCCCGGCTCTTCCTCGAAGGCTGGGGGGGGTTCTTTTTCAGTAAACTCAAATTTCTTCGGCTGCCCCGGGACCACTCGGCGGTTCAGAACAATCTCCATACTGAACGTTACGAGATCGATGTCCCAGGATTCAATAAGCGGATCCAAAAATGTCACGCAGTTTTCCATCGACACATTGAAAATATCCGTATCGAGGAACTCAAGCACGATAACCCGCATTTCTTCGTAGCTTCGGTTGCTGAGCCGGGCCACGAGGCGAACCCAGTCCTCGCTCTCCAATTCCTCCCTGGCCACTTCCTTGACTACGTCCAATAGTTTCTGGGTCACGAGACGTTCGAGCTCGCCAAAGGGCTGCTTTTCAAAGATCTCCCGTATGGGTTTCTCTTTGTCTGGCTTGCATTTACGGAGAACCAATTCTCGCACTTCTCTAAACAGCGGTGTGGGGGGGTCTGCGAATCTTCGCTTTAAGTCGGCTTGGCGCTGCATCTCAGCTAGCTTTCTGAGCTCCCCGGTTCGGAATTGCAGGAATTGCTCGATCTTCTCGTAAATGTCCGTACGCTCTGGCGCGGGTGGTGCTTTTCTCCGGGTTAGTAACTGCGAAATGTAGGACTCCGTGACCTGGGCAGCAACTGCCAGATCTCTTTGCTCATATCCCAGTTGTTTGAGCCGTTGCCTGATTACTAAAGGGAGATCCATCGGACGCCTCAATTAAATAACTTGCTTTGATTAATCAAATAAGACTAAAAAACATTCTCAGAATCTGCTTGACAAGTCAAGTAAATTAACCTAATATGATTAACGTAGTCAAGGAGTAGGAAAATCCCTCCAGACAGCCTGAACTAAGTCGGGTTATCTGTGATCGCACGTCTTAGAAGACAACCGAGGAGGTTGCCATGTTTGCCCGACAAGTAACCCTGCATTTGAAGCCCAACACGGTCGGCGAGTTCAGCCGGACGATGGAAAAGGAAGTGATTCCTCTGCTCCGAAAGCAGAAGGGTTTCCAGGACGAGATCACCTTCATCGCCTCGGAGGGCAGGGAAGCACTGGCCCTCAGCATATGGGATGTGAAAGAAAACGGCGAAGACTATGGACGCAGAGGCTACCCTGATGTGCTGAAAGTCCTGGCGAAATTGGTTGAAGGGACTCCGCAGGTTAGAACCTACGAGGTTTCGAATTCCACCTTCCACACAATCACCTCTCGCACAACGGCCTGACAGGAAGGCGTCATTCCGTTGATGAGAGGAGCTAGTTCCGCCCTCTCATCCGGCCAGACAGGATTCTAGACACAAAGAGGAATGAGGTATCCAATGCTTACAAAAATCATGAAGTGGGTCTGTATAGCTGCGTTGCTCCTGGCTGTAGTGCGCATCCCCACCACCAGTTACCAAGTCCTTTTGGAAATTCTGGTTTGTGTGGGCGCCCTCCTGGTTGTCGCGCAAGCGCTTCGCGAAGGTAAATACTTTTGGGCGGCTGGATTCACCAGCATCGCCGTGATTTTCAACCCTATTATCCCTGTCACATTCTCTCGCAAGACATTTCTCTGGCTGGACGCGGCTTGCCTCATGGCATTTCTGGTTTCGTTTGCTGCGTTCAAGAGGCGGCCGCTGCTCTCCATCCCTTCGATTACCAATCGGACGCCTGGGAGCGAGTCACTGTAAAGCCGTGAGCGAGGCGGGCTGAGCACCAGCGTAGTTCAAAGGAGAGAAGCTGATGCCGGCGATAATCACTACGGGCACGATCCTGATCAAAGAAGGCACGCCTTTGCCGGAATGCTTGCGGTTAGAAACCGTGCCCTACTTAAAGGGCTGGAGACTGGTCAAGAATCCTGACAGCTCCGGAATAGATCGAAAACTCCGCGAAGCGGGATGGACCTTTTTCTTCGTGGCGGGTGGTGTCAATGCGACGGACGTCGGATCCGACTTGGATGGAAAGACGCGCCGGGCAGTCAGGAAACTCGGAGCAGGCATGAAATCGGACCGATTAAACTGCCTGGAAATTGCGCAAGTGGCCTCGAAGCGTTTGCTGGGGCTACGCTATGTGAAGGTCGGCGCCCACCCGCGACATATTCTGGAGAGTGTGTCTCTATTACAGGCGAGAAGCTTTGCGCAGTGGGACCGGGCTAAGTGAGCTGCTGTCTGAAGACAAGCATGGAGCTGTCCGAAGGGAGGAAACTGTGTCAGAAAGAAATGGTGACAAAGCCAGGTTTGGTCGACTACGCAGGCAGCAGATTCTCCTGCGCAAGCGCGCGCGAGAATTACGTAAGGCACTGGAAACAAAACCACCGGCGCGGAAGGTGCCGGTGGTCGTTGGCAATTGAACGGCAAGGCTGTGTCAACAGGCCAACCGTGATAAGTGCTCACAGGAACAAGAAAGGATTTTCATATGTACATCCAGTTTGTCGGCTTCAATATTGCAGGTAGTTCTCGTATCTATAGTTTTCACGTGATCGACGCGCCCCAGGAGGCACGCGAATTCACTGTCCAGGTCCATTCTGATGCCTTTCTCCCCGCCCGGCTGAAACTCCAGGATGGTCCAGCAATTTGCTTCGCGCGATTAGAACAGGCACTGCAAGGAGAAACGCGGGAATCTCCCGTTGCGGCCCACCTCAGTATCAGAGAGCGGGACATCCGGGAGTACCTTGACCGTAATTGCCCCCGCAAACAGCTAACAAAGAAGAAGGAGGACGGCACAGGGCCGTTGGCTGTTGGATCGAGTGACTTGTGGCAGCGGGGCCGCTCCCTGACGAATTAATCGCACCTTGTCAGGGCAAAGGATCGAGTCCCCTAAGGAGGACACTCCAATGATCGACACTCGAAATCTCGTGATTTCCATATTTGGGGTCCTATTGTCCACAGCGCCCTTGATACATGCACAAGATCCGAAATTGTCTGACCCAACAGTGGTCCTTCAGCCGGCGGCGATCCAGGAACTGGCACTTGAACCCCAAAGCTTCCTCGGGCCATGGCTCCCTGGCGAATCGGCGCCAGTGCTTTCAATCAAGGCGCCAGATCTTTCCAGATATCGGGAGTTCCAGTTTGGGATGGATTTGCAGGAAGTAGCCGAACAGGCAGGTATGCAGCCGTCTGAGGCCAGGGTGATTCACCAGCGTCCAGCGGTGATCCAGGAACTGGAGTGGCGGCCCATCAGCGGTATCGGCACCTCACTCCAAGCGGATTCAGTTCAAGAGGTCCTGTTCAGTTTCTACAATGCCAAAGTATTTCGAATGGTGGTCGTTTATGACCGGTATAAGACCGAAGGTCTGACCGACGAGGATATGGTCGAGGCTATTTCGGCCAAGTACGGAACCGCAGCCAGGCCGGCGGCGACAGTCGTCCTCTTCTCGTCGTTTCAGGTTTATAACAACTCCGAAAGGGTCATCGCTCGTTGGGAAAACTCGCAATACTCTTTCAACCTCTTCCGTTCTTCCTTCCAGCCTACTTTCGGGTTGCTCATCTTTGACAAGCGGCTCGATGCGCTCGCTCAGGCAGCGATTGCCGAGGCGATTCGCCGGGATGAGCAAGAAGCTCCCCAGCGGGAGATTCAGCGTCAACAGAGGGAAGACGAGAACAATCGCGAATCGCTCGAAAAAGCACGGCAAGTGAACAAGCGCAACTTCCGTTATTAAAGTTCAGTGGCGGCTCGAAGCAACCCCGCCCCGGGCACCAGGGAGGCAGGGACATGTCTACCCAGTTTGTTGGGTATGACCTTGAGGCTGATTCGCGGATTCATAGTTTCGACGTGATGGACGCACCCCAGGAAGCACGCGAATTGGGGGGAAACATCTGAGTTATGCGCCGAGTTCCACCTGCGCATTGGGAAGCGGGATGACCAGGAATACATGGCGCATCAGCATTTGCGAGAAAAGGCCTGCGGGCACAAATCGGAGGGGGCCTTTCCCTTGAATCGGCGCCGCACACATGTATTTTCCACAGCGGGAAAACTGTTACCGGCCCACGAACCAGAAAGCAGCTCCTATGAACGAAGAAATCTCAGCGGTCCTGTTGCACCGATCCACAGAATTACCACTCCGGTTGAAACCTGCTCCAGAAGGCCGATCGATCAAGGCCAATTGGCTGAGAAACCACGGGGACGCTTTGCCGCTGCGCAGGGAGGCGAATCCACCCCACCTGGTTTTTGCGCGAGCCCTGCTTCCTGAGGGGACGTGGGCGGACGCGGTCCACCTACCGCTTGCGGCTCTTAAGCCCGTGAAGGTCACCATGGCGTCGCGCCTCATCGATGTCAGGCTCTATTTGGGGACGAAGGCCGGCGCAGCTTTTGACCTCATGGTGGCTCCGGTGACTGGCGACGAACTCGCTCACATCCTGCCATGCGCACTGGAGAGCGTTTTGAATCTGCGGCGAAGGCAGGCCATGGCGGCCGTTTAGCCGGCGCCGTTGTCGGCGAAGCCATCAAGACGCTTCAACGCATGCTGGGACATGGGAAGATATCGGCAGGTAGCCCTTAATCCAAGATTCCGACCGCCACAGAGGAGATTCATATGCAAGCTCTCTCGCAAGGGCAATTCGTCAAGCACTTTCAGTACGGCCTCGGTGTTGTGACCCA
>Ga0070741_10017575_pt1 | contig 11726 bp, 11 predicted proteins | sample Coa_R1_4_FD_66440 | JGI IMG/M metagenome (GOLD analysis project Ga0070741, IMG submission 66440) | Surface soil microbial communities from Centralia Pennsylvania, which are recovering from an underground coalmine fire - Coalmine... | ecosystem: Environmental > Terrestrial > Soil > Unclassified ...
CGCGCCGACGGCGTGATCGTCGCGACCCCGACCGGGTCGACCGCGTACTCGCTGTCGGTCGGCGGCCCGATCGTCGAGCCGACGGTCGAGACGCTCCTCCTCTCGCCGATCTCGCCGCACACCCTCTCGAACCGCCCGATGGTGCTCCGGCCGACCGCGATCGTGCAGGTGACGATCGGCGCCCGCGAGCAGGACGCGCTCCTGACGATCGACGGCCGCGAGACGATGCCGCTCGCCGCCCGCGACGTCATCGAGGTGCGCCGCGGCCGCTCGCCGGTCTCCCTCGTCCGGTCGCCGCACCGGACCTACTACGACGTGCTGCGCTCGAAGCTCGGCTGGGGCGCCCGCTAGATCATGCTGCGTACCCTCCGCGTCCGGGACCTCGCGATCATCGACGAGCTCGAGCTCGTGCTCGAGCCGGGGCTGAACGTCATCACCGGCGAGACGGGCGCGGGCAAGTCGATCATCCTCCAGGCGCTCGACGTCGCCCTCGGCGGGCGTCCGGACGCCGATCTCGTGCGCACCGGCGCCGAGGAGGGCGTGGTCGAGGCGCTCTTCTCCGATCTACCGCCCGCGGCCCACGAGCGCCTCGCCGCCGCCGGCATCGCGACGGCGGGCGATCAGGACGAGCTGATCATCCGCCGCGTGATCGCGCGCGGCGGGCGGACGCGCGCGTACATCAACGGCGGGCTCGGATCCCTGGCGCTCCTCCACGAGCTCGCGCCGCACCTGCTCCGCGTCTACGGACAGGACGAGCACCAGGCGCTCCGGCGTGTCGAGAGCCACCGCGAGCTCCTCGATGCCATCGGTGGCCTCGGCGGGACGCTCGGCGAGATGCGCGCGCGGCACGCCCGGTTCGTCGCGGCGCGGGACGCGCTCGAGCGCGCGCGGGCCGACTCGACGACGCTGGCGGCGCGGATCGACGGGCTGCGCGCCCAATCGGCCGAGCTCGACCGCGCGGGCCTCGTCGCCGGGCAGGAGGAGACGCTCGGCGCCGAGCAGGCGCGCCTCGTCCACGCCGAGCGTCTCGCGTCGCTCGTCACGGGTGCCGAGGATGCCGTCTACTCCGGCGAGACGTCCGCCATCGGGACGCTCGGGCGCGCGCTCGTCGCCGTGCGCGAGGCCGAGCGCTTCGATCCCGCGCTCGACGGCATGCGGCTCCTCCTGGAGGGGGCGCTCGCCGAGCTCGAGGAGGCGGGATCGGGCCTCGGCCGCTATCTCCGCGAGCTCGCACCCGAGCCGACGCGGCTCGAGGCGGTCGAGGAGCGGCTCGCGGAGCTCGCCCGTCTCCGGCGGAAATACGCCGGGACGATCGAGGACCTGATCCGCCGGCGCGACGAGCTCGCGGCCGAGATCGCGACCCTCGACCGTGGCGGCGAAGGGGTGGCGGAGCTCCAGGCGGCCGCCGAGTCCGCGCGTCGGAGCGCCGCGGAATGGGCCGGCCGGCTGTCCGTCGAGCGCCGTCGCGTCGCCCGCGACCTGACGCGCGCCCTCGCGCGCGAGCTCGAGACGCTCGCGCTCGAAGGCGCCCGGTTCACGGTCGAGTTCGCGGAGACGGACGAGCGGCCGATCGGGCCCGAGGGCTGGGACGACGTCGAGTTCTTCCTCTCGACGAACGCCGGCGAGGAGCCGCGCTCGCTCGCGCGCGTCGCGTCGGGCGGCGAGCTGTCGCGCATCATGCTCGCGCTGAAGACGCTCGCCGCCGCCGACGGCCGGGACGCGACCCTCATCTTCGACGAGGTCGACGCGGGGATCGGCGGTGCGGTGGCCGAGGTCGTCGGGCAGAAGCTCCGGCAGCTCGGCCGGACGCGCCAGGTGCTCTGCGTGACGCACCTGCCGCTGATCGCCGCGTTCGCGGAGCACCACATCGCGGTGGCGAAGCGGGTCGAGGAGGGGCGGACGGTGTCGTCGGCGCGTCCGTTGTCGGCGACGGAGCGCGTGTCGGAGCTCGCCCGGATGCTCGGCGGGGCGCGGAAGACGCGCGAGGCCCGCGAGCACGCCGAGCAGCTCTTGCGGCGGGCGACCGGGCGTCGCGGGTTGGCGGAACGAGCGGGGCCCGAGTAGCGGAGGCCGCGCGATCACACGGAGGAGGCTCGTATGGCGGAGGGGATGGGATTCGCGCGCGTTCGGACGGTCGCCGCCTGGCTCGCGGTGCTGACCGCGATCGGGATCGTGTGGAGCGGCGAGCGTCGAAGCGCGGCGCTCGGTGACGAGGTTCGCTGGCTCCAGACGCGCCTCGGGGAGAAGCGCGAGCTGATCGCGCGCCAGCGTCGCGAGATGGCGCAGGTCGCGGACGCGATCGATCATCTGACCGCGACGACGACCTCTCTCGGCGAGCGCGCGGCGGCGGCACGTCACCTGGCACAGCTCGAGGAGAGCCGGGAGCCGATGGTCGATCTGGTGAGCGTCTCGTCGACGTTCGACGGCCGGAGCGCGATCGTGTCGGAGGACGCCGGTCGGGCGCTCGAGCAGCTCGCCTGGCTCGACGGGCAGGCGGCGTCGGCGAGCGGGTCGATAGCGGTGCTCGTCGCACTCCTCGGCGAGCGGCAGGACGACGAGGCCCGCGGTGTCCCGTCGCTCTGGCCCGTGCGGGGCGCCGTGACGTCGTCGTTCGGTCCCCGGATGTCACCGTACGGCGACGGTCCGGAGATGCACGCGGGTCTCGACATCTCGGCGCGCTACGGCGTGCCCGTGACCGCGGCGGCCGGCGGCGAGGTCGTCTTTGCCGGCCACGACGGCGGCTACGGCAGCCTGGTGGTCATCGATCACGGCGGCGATCTGGACACGTTCTACGGCCATCTCTCCGCGCTCTACGTGCGCGAGGGCCAGCAGGTGCGACGCGGGCAGGCGATCGGGGCGGTCGGCGCCTCGGGTCGCGCGACCGGGTCGCACCTGCACTACGAGGTGCGCGTCCACGGCTCGCCGGTCGATCCGCGTCTCTACCTCGCGCGGCGTTGACCGCGCGGCGGGCGCGAGATAGGAGACTTCCTCCGCCCGTCGTCCCGCCTGTGGGGCCGTAGCTCAGTTGGGAGAGCGCTTGAATGGCATTCAAGAGGTCGAGGGTTCGACTCCCTTCGGCTCCACTCTGCCATTCCGTTGTTAGCACTCGCTCAACTCAATGACGGGTCTCACGCGACCCCTGAGTTTACGTCGGGCTGGGACGGTTCGGGGGCGGTACGGCCAAAGTCGGTCTTGACGAGTTCGTTTGGAGTCCTCGGTAGGCCCTCGCCTTCTTGCCAGCGAGGCGGAGGTCGTCGAGATCGATGATGTGGTACCGGCGGAGCATCGCGGCGGTAGCGTTTTGCCAGGGCCTTTTGATTTGGATTCAACCGCGCTCGAGCTTCAAATTCCGTAAGGGCCGCGGCGGGACTCGACGGAACCCGAAAAGCCGAAAGCCCGAAAGGTGTCAGAACGCCCGAACTCGGACCTTGCCCCCCACGCCCCGCGCGCGACGGCCTTCGCTAGCTACCACTCGACCGATCCGCCCGACGTCACGGTGGCGGTTGCCTGCGTGAGAGCGCGGTGTGTTGACGACGAGGACTGGGACGACCGCGACCGCTTCGCGCACCGCCTGGACCCGCGGCCGCCGGTTTCGGTGTCGGAGGACGTGGAGCGCTTCGCGATCGCGGCAACGATGGCGAGGTCGGCCGACCATCTGGGCGGCTGGTTGCTCGGCGCTGCCTATGACTATCACACGCCGGGGGCCCGCCAAGGCGAGGTAGCCGATCTCCGTCGCCACGGCGTCGTTGGTGGTCCAGTTGAGCGTGAAGCCGGTCGCGTCGAGGCTGGTCATGTCCGCCTCCGCGTCGATCGTTTGCGTGTTGTTGTTCACTTTGACGAACACTTTGGTTGTCTTGTCGACGCCCTGGACGCTGGTGGGGGAGAGCCCATTGGTGTCCGTGAAGGCAGCGCTGCCCTCCGTGGTCCCATCGTTGCCGCCGATGCCGACGCGGGTATTCGTTGCCCCGCTCGTCGACGCTGTGTTCTGACCGCTCGCAAGAAGGACCAAGTTCGGCCGGAACCGAACGCCGGTCACCGCCTGGCTCACCGGTGCCGCGCCCGTGCTCTTGGCGAAACTGCCGGCCGCCGCGCGTACCCCCTTTAAGGCCAGCGAGATGACCTGGCCTGCGTTCGCGTCCGTGGTCGTATAGTTCATGGTGAAACCGTTGCTGTCCATCGACACCCACGACGCGTCCTTGGTTACGCTCTGGCCCCCAGACACGAGGGATTCGTTCGTTCGCTGGTACCGCCCCGTGCTGCTCGGGGAGACACCATCGGCGGTGGAGTGGCAAATGCCCCACTGGCCGCCGCTGCCGTCCATGACCGACAGGCCGAACCCGCCCTTGGCCACGGTGGCCGGGGAGCGGACGTCAAGCCGCCGCCGCCGTGGGCGGCAATGACGACATCGGGCCGGAAGCCAATGCCGGTCACCGCCTGATTTCCAGTGGCCGTCGCCATCGTCCAGCCGAGAACCTTGGCCGAGATACGCGAGCCGCCGATGGCGATGAAGTGGACTACGTAGCCGGTGCTGTCGTTGGTCGTCCAGTTGAGCGTGAAGTTGGTCGCGTCCACCGACTGGAGATCGGCTTCCGCCTGAAGGGTGCCACTGCCGTTGATGATCGTGAGCGCCTTGTTGGCGATCCGACGGCTGGCACGTGAGGTAGACTGGTTGTCGTCGCTCGACGTTGCAATGGATTTGCTCGTCGTGCCGTCTGTCATGCCGAAGCCGTACAGGAAGCCCGATCCGAGGCTCGTGCTCGTCTTGCCGTTGGTCCAGAAGATGATGGCCTTCGGCGCCGAGCCAACGCCGTGCGCCACCGCCTGCGTGACCGGGGCGGCCGACGTCGACTTCGTGAAGCTGCCGACGGTGAAGGTCCCGGAGGCCCTCGCCGGGAACGGGGCGCCGAGGCCCACGACGGCGATCAGCGCCATCACGCCCCGGTGTCGGCCTCTCTCGGTGATCCCGTTTCGTATCAGCAAACGTTTTCCATCCCAGACGGAGGCGTTCGTTCTCCTCTTGGGAGCCGATTACAGATCTCGGGCGCTTCCGGGCAATGGGACCTCGGATACCTTACGGATGGGAAATGTTCCAGTTTGGTTGCAGGTCGGCGGCCGACTTCACTGCGGGATATCGACCCTGGTGCGATTCTGGTGCGGTCGGCCGGTGCGCGACCGTGCGTGACGGTATGCGGCGCAGGAGTAGAGCCCTCGGTTTCCTGAACGCTTGGGCACGGTGGCGCACCGTCGCGCACCCACCTGCGCCGCATGGCATTCAAGAGGTCGAGGGTTCGACTCCCTTCGGCTCCACTCGTTCGTTCAAGCGGTTGCCGGCGTTCGGCACCACGGCGGCGACTCCGACCGTAGCTGATCTGTAGCCAACACGGCGACCATCGCGGTGACGGGCAAGGTGATCACGTGGTCGCCACCACTGCGCCCATTCGATGGGCGAGCGAATGGCGATATCGGTCCACCCGATCCGTTCCCCAAGAGCAGGTCCTTCTTCTCGCGACTGGCAAGGTAGACGGGCGCCTCGACCGTGGGCTGCCTAACTACCAGCCTGGCGTCTGCGAGGGAGACTGAGCACCGCGGCGAAGAAGTCGCCGGACGAGGCGCCCGGGTAGTGTCCTAACTAATTTGGGACACTACCGCGCGCCTGCCCATCATGCGCTGGGTCATTTCGGAACGCCGGGCGGCGTGGTAGAGGCGCGGAGGACGAGATCGGGGCAGATCCCCTTGTGGGCCCTATCTTCAGCTCCTCCAAATCAAATTCTATGACCACGGGCTTGAGCGGGGATCGGAGAGCGGCTTTCAGCCAGAGGGCCGGGGCCTTGGGCCTCTCGCCGGAACAGGTGCAGCAGCTCTGGGCCATCGGAGGCGGCGGCCACGACGACGACGGCTTCGCGCCCGTCGAACAGCGAACCGGAGCGCTGTACTCAGCGGCCCGGATGGCGCAGTCGGGAACGCCCGCGCTCTACGTGCACGTGACTTTGGACGGGCTCGGCAAGCTGAACTCGGCTCTGGGCCACAGCGGGGCCGACGCCGTCCTGACGCAGGCACGTGCGAAGATGCGCGAGCGGCTGGCTGGAGTCGGGACGCTGACTCGGCTGCGCGATCGGGCCGGCGGGTTTGGATTTGTGGTGGTGGGTTGCAAGCTTCCCCCGGCCGGCCTGCTTCAGCAGGCCGCGGCTGCGGCGAGAGAAACCGGCGGCAAGTTGGGAATCACCCTGCGAGCCGACGTTCAGACCGCGGATGAAGCCGCCGCCTTGGCGGTGATGGGCGACTTGCGGAACCGGGATTCCGTGGACACCGCTCGCGAGCCGGCCAAGGTGGAGCGGCCCAGACCGCGCTTCACCAGTTCGGGCGAGGACCGCCGGGCCGCCTTCCTGGCGCTCGCCCGGCGATTCGGCGTTGATCCTGATGCGGCGGTGTCCTTGTACGGCATCCTGCTCGAGTCCAGGCCTGACGGCCTGACCGGCTTCGAAAAAGCCGCCGACCGCGAGTCCACCACCCTTAAGGCGGCGGAGTACGTTGCGAAGACGGGTGGCGCCGCGCTGTACGTGGAGATCGACGTCCGGAACATGGGTGGCCTCAACGACCGGCTCGGCCGGCAGAAGACGGACCAAATCTTCGCTCAAATCGCCGGCATCGTTGAACGCGAGATGATGGCGGGTTCCTTGTCATCGTTGGGCGACGCCTGGCCGTTTCGCCACGGCGGTGACGAGTTCAGTTTCGTGGTCGTTGGCCGCCGGCCGGGCATCGGCCTGGCGCAATTGGAATTCGCCACCGTGGCCTGTCTGACCCGGGCGGCGGCCGAGGTGCAGGCGCGGACGAAGGATTACGCTGGTGTTCCCCGCAAAAAGGACAATGGGAGACACCCCTCCGGCACCGGCATCGTCTGGGCCGTCAGCGCCATCCAGCCGGGCATGGAACCGGAGAAGATTTTCCGAACGGCCGACCTTAAGATCGAGCAAAAGAAGGCGGCCGCACATTAGCTAACTGGGGTGTCGAGTTCGTGATCGCCCGCTACAACTCGGCCGGGAGCCTCGACCTGTCGTTTGGGAGCAGCGGGAAGGTCACCACGGACTTCGGCACGAGCAGCATCGAGGCCGCCTCGGCGCGCGCCTCGTTCAGCGTCGCGCGAAGTGTCGCCGCGTGCCGGCGTAACGCCTCCGCCGCGTCGACCACCATGAATGTCCTCGCTCGCTCGAGGATCCCCACGGTGTCGTGCTGGTCCACACGATCGGCCACGAGTCGCGGAGGAACGCCAGCGCGACCTCGATGGCGTCGAACTCGAGGCGCCCACGGCGGGCGCGACGGCCAGGATCGCGAACTGGACAGCCGGTGGGGAGACCACGATCGTCGCAAAATGGTTGCGTTCGTGCCCCAGCTGTAGCCCGCGACGCTTCGGGGGCACGGCCGCTCCCGTCGGAGAGGGGCGGCTGCCCCGGGCATGTCGCACCCCGCGATCGCCCGCCGACCCCCGTCGCTCTACCTTGATGCCGGGCTAGACAAGCTCCCGACACGTAGATAGGTCCTTGCAGGTGTGATGAAGCGCTCGCGCGGGTCCCAACGATCGCAGTAAGGGGCCGCTAACGAGCGGTTAGCCCGTTCGTGCCGATCACGCATAGCCCGACGCGGGGCCGGCGCGGGCCAAGATAGCCCTCTGAACGAGGAGATCATGGCCAAGCCGAATGGCTCGGTGTCGTGCTAACAACGACAGTTGGATGGGCTGAAAAACCGGATTGAAGACGCCTGCCGATCGGGTGCCCGGCAGTTGGTGGGGGGACGGACGGTCTCGTCCTTCCACCCCACGTCTTTGCGGACGTCACCAGGGACATTCCCCTCCCGCGCGAAAAGCAGTTCGGTCCGATCGCACCCGTGATCCGCGCGCACGGAGAACCCGGGATGGCGCATGTCAACGATCAGCCCGTCAACGATCTGCCGTTTTCTCCGTTCGGCGGCCAGAAGAACTCCGGGATCGGACGCTTCAACGGGAAGTGGGCCGTGGAGGCATTCACGACGGATCAGTGGATTTCACACACGCGGCGCGAGTTTCCACTCGACGCCAACGAGATTCGCAGGCCGTGAGCGGCGGGTGAAGTGGCGCCGACACGGAGGGACATGAGAATGACCGACAACGAAAAACGGGTCCGCGCGTTCTACGACGCCATCATTCCGGGTCACCGCGAACGAGTCTGCAGCCTGCAAGCGAGCCACGTCGTGTACGAGCTGCCGCAAGGAATGCCGACTGGAGGTGGCCGCTTTGAAGGCATCCCGGACATTCCCGAACGGTTCCTCCCCGCATTCTATGGAGCGTTCGACGTCCGCTTCGTCGCCGAGGAGTTCATCGCGGCCGGTGAGCACGTCGTGGCGATCGGTCGGCTACGGGGAAAAACGCGTGAGCGGGACGTTCCGATCGATGTGCCCTTCGCCCACGTGTGGACGGTCCGCGACGGTCGTCTCGAACGACTGCGCTTCTACACGGACACCGCGGCCTTGGCCAAGGCGCTCGGCGGAGCCGCCGATGGGCACGCACACGCGACGTAGCAGACATATTCGACTCCGGGGGGCCGAGTCGTGAGGGCGGCGATGCCCACCCTTTTCTTCGGCCACGGCAACCCGATGAACGCACTGGTGCGCAACACCTGGACGGACGGCTGGGCGGCGATCGGCCAACAAGTTCCAAAACCCACGGCTGTGCTCTGCATTTCGGCCCACTGGTATGCCCCTGCCACCCACGTGACCGCGATGCGGGCGCCACGAACGATTCACGACTTCGGCGGGTTTCCGCGCGAGCTGTACGACGTCGAATATCCGGCGGCGGGAGATCCGGAGCTCGCGGGCCGCGTCGAGCGTCTCTTAGCGCCGATCCCGGTGGGCCTGGACCAACAGTGGGGCCTCGATCACGGCACTTGGTCCGTCCTCCGCCATGCTTTTCCGAAGGCTGACGTCCCGGTCGTGCAGCTCAGCATCGACGAGACACGAGCGGCAGAATTCCACTACGAAACGGGTAAGCGGCTCGCACCTCTGCGCGAGGAAGGGGTGCTTGTCGTGGGAAGCGGCAACCTCGTCCACAACCTGCACGCCTACGCGTGGGGCTGCCACGACGTCGAGCCACTGGACTGGGCGATACGGTTCGAGGCGCGCGCTCGCGACTTGATGCGCAGGGGCATCCACGAGCCCCTGATCGACTACGAGTCACTCGGCCCAGACGCGATGCTGGCAGCTCCGACACCGGATCACTACCTCCCGCTTCTGTACATCATTGCCCTGCAGAGAGACGGCGAGCGCGTGAGTTTCCCGGTCGCGGGGTTCGACGGTGGCTCGGTCTCCATGCTGACTGTCCGGATCGGCTGAACCCCCGGCGATGGCGTTCTCCGCCGGGCCGATTATTCCTGACCATCACGTGCGTGAGGGCTGGAGGATCAGGCGATGAACGTTCGCAAGCGAGCGACACCGGACCATCCCATCCATCAGCTGATCGCCGAGCGATGGAGCCCATATGCCTTTGCCGAACGACCCGTATCGGACAGCGACCTCCGCTCGCTGTTCGAGGCGGCGCGCTGGGCCGCGTCGTCGTTCAACGAGCAGCCCTGGCGGTACATTTCCCCGAGCGAGAAGGAAGGAAGGGAGGGTTTGTCAGTGTAAACCGGGCCGTCGAAGGCGTCCCCTTGACGCGACTCGCCGAAGTCAATCGCGCGCGGCGCGTATCACCGCCGCGGATCACGGAGTCACGGCATGACAACAGGCAACGCTGGCGGCACCGGAGGAACACATGTTTCGACATCATGGCCTCGCGTTGTGCTTGGGTTTCGGGTTTGCCGGACTGGCAGCGGTGGGGTGCCGGCCCGGCAGCCCGGCGGCGGCCGCCCCCGCGGAATCTCTCGCACTCGAACCCGCGACCATGCCGCGGATCGGAACAATCGAGGATCGCTTTGAGTCGTACAACGTCGAGATGCTGGAGGTGACCGGCGGAAAGTTCTGGAAGCCATACGACGGCAAAGCCGGTTCCTTCCAGCAGCAGAAGCAATCGGCAGCCGGCGCGCCGGCCGAGGAGGAGACTCCCGCCGGCATGGACCCGAAGGCCTACGCCTACCGCCCGCCGATCGACCTCACCAACGCCCGCCGCCGCAAGCTGGCTGCCACGCTGGGACCGGCGTATGTGCGGGTCAGCGGTACCTGGGCAAACACGACGTACTTGGCGGACTCCGACCTGGCGACCCAAACTCCTCCGAAGGGCTTCGGCGGCATCCTTACTCGCTCGCGGTGGAAAGAAGTAGTCGAGTTCGCGCGGGCAGTGGACGCCAAGATCGTCACCTCGTTCGCCACCAGTCCGGGCACCCGCGACGCCGACGGGGCCTGGACCCCCGTGGAAGCCGGCAAGTTCCTCGCGTACACGAAGTCGGTCGGGGGCACGATCGCTGCGGCCGAGTTCATGAACGAGCCGACCTTCGCTGCGATGGGTGGTGCGCCGAAGGGGTACAACGCCGCGGCCTACGGGCGCGACTTCAAGGCATTCCGCGCGTTCGCGCGGCAAGCGGCACCCGACATGGTGATCCTCGGCCCCGGCTCGGTCGGCGAGACGGAGGGCAAGTGGGGGCTCGCCTATGGCCGCGTGCCGATGCTGAAGACGCGGGACCTGCTCGCCGCGTCCGGACCGGGAATAGACGCCTTCTCGTATCACCACTACGGTGCGGGTTCACAGCGGTGCGCCGGCCCGGGGATGCCGGGGACGACGGCCGAGGCGGCGCTTTCGGAGGAGTGGCTGGCGCGCACGGATCAGACGCTCTCGTTCTACCGGAAGCTCCGTGACGACTACGAGCCCGGCAAGCCGATGTGGGTCACCGAGACGGCCGACGCTGCCTGCGGCGGTAACCCGTGGGCCTCCTCCTTCCTTGACACGTTCCGCTACCTCGACCAGCTCGGGCGGCTCTCCCGGCAGGGCGTCCAGGTCGTCATGCACAACACGCTGGACGCCAGCGACTACGGCCTGCTCGACGAGGACACCCTGGCACCGCGGCCGAACTACTGGGGCGCGCTACTGTGGCGCCGGCTGATGGGCACCACCGTCCTGGATTCGGGCGTCCCGGTCCAATCGGGCCTTCACGTATACGCGCACGGTCTGCGGGGTACGCCCGGCGGCGTCGCGATGCTCGTCATCAATAACGACCGGGCGGTCGTGCGGACGCTGAAGATCCCGACTGCGGCCCGGCGCTACACCCTGTCGGCCAGCCCGCTGCAAAGCACCCGGGTGGAGTTGAACGGAAGGGAACTAAAGCTGGACGCCGGCGACGAGCTGCCCGAGTTGGCCGGCGTGCCGGTCGCCGCCGGCGACGTCTCGTTCGCGCCCGCAACCATCACGTTCTTGGCGCTGCCGGAGGCGGGGAACCGCGCGTGCAAATAGACCTACGATAAGCCCATGTTGGCGTCCCTTTGCCGACCGACCCGCTCGACTGCAGGCCGGCCAAGCAGTCTTGCCGGGCGACTAGAAGGATTCCTTCCGTATGGCCTGGGCCCGGTTTGCTTGCAGTTCCTGGGCCCATCACCTGAGTTCCTCCGAACCCTCAGAGGAGTACACCGTGAGTGCAGCCAAGACGATTTCGACCGACCCGGTGCTTGAAAACCTCAATCGCGTACTGCCGGACCTAGAGGCGCTTTACACCGACGTACACGCGCACCCCGAGCTGTCGATGCAGGAGACGCGGACGGCCGGCCTGGCGGCGGAC
>Ga0070741_10017576_pt1 | contig 11726 bp, 11 predicted proteins | sample Coa_R1_4_FD_66440 | JGI IMG/M metagenome (GOLD analysis project Ga0070741, IMG submission 66440) | Surface soil microbial communities from Centralia Pennsylvania, which are recovering from an underground coalmine fire - Coalmine... | ecosystem: Environmental > Terrestrial > Soil > Unclassified ...
CCGGGCTCGAACGAGTACCCCTCGCCCTCGCCGACCCGGAACCTGGCCCAGTACGTGGAGGAGTCGGGGGTCTCCGGCACGATTCGCGTGATGACGGCGATCCGCGCCGGTGATCCCTCGGGATCGAGCGGCGTCCGTGCGGGGACGGCCTGCAGGCTCATTGGGTCACCACCTCCACCGCACCGTCGGTCGCCCGGATCGCGGCGACCTCCTCGGTGACGTCGATCCCGACCGGGCACCAGGTGATGCAGCGGCCGCAGCCGACGCACCCGGAGGTCCCGAACTGGTCGATCCACGACGCGAACTTGTGCGTGAGCCACTGGCGGTAGCGGGCCTCGCGACTCCTGCGCACGACCGCTCCGGCGGCCCAGCTGTACTCCTCCGAGAAGCAGGAGGCCCACTCGCGCGTTCGGGTGGCCACGTCGCCCGAGAGGCTCACCCCGTCCACGATGTCGTGGCAGAAGCAGGTCGGGCAGACCGAGGTGCAGTTCCCGCACGCGAGACACCGGGCGGCGACCTCCTTCCAGCGCGGGTGCAGCCGGTTCCGGTAGAGCAGGGCCGGCATGTCCCACTCGTCCATCTGGCGTCCCATGCTCGCGGTCGCGCTCCGCTCGATCTCCGCGACCGCCTCGACCTCCTCCTCCGTCGCCTCGCGGGACTCGAGCCGGCCGAGCAGCGCCTCGCCGGCCGGCGTCGCCGCCTGGACCACGAACCCGCCGTCGAGCTCGGTCAGGGCCAGGTCGAAGCCCTCCGTGCACCGCGGACCGGTTCCCATCGAGGCGCAGAAGCAGGTGGTTCCCGGCTGGTCGCAGTCCACCCCGACGAACACCGCCGACTCCCGCCGACGCCGATACGCCGGGTCGGTGTCCATGAACACGCGGTCCTGAACGGCGACGGCGTGCAGGTCACAGGAGCGCAGTCCCACGAACGCGATCGGCCGCTCCTCCTCGGGGGGATCAACGACGAACGTGCCGCCCTGGCGGCGCATCCGGGCGAGGAGCTCGCGAGCCGGGAACAGGAACCGCTTGGCCGAGTCGGGACCGTGCGCCCACGCGAAGTACCTGCCGTCCTCGCGCGAGGTCAGCCGGTAGGAGCCCGGGGCCTGCTCCTCACCAACGCCGCGGGGGAGGTCGCCGGCTCCCTCGATGCGATCCAGCACGATGGCTCCGTCGCGAACGGTGGGGCCGACCAGCTCGTAGCCGTCCTCGACGAGGGTGGCGAGGAGTCGCTCGAAACCCTGGTAATCGAGGAACCGCATGGGGCACCTCCTGGCCCATAGCCTCGCGTCCCGTCGGAGGGCTCCCTACGGACGAAGGGCACGGCGCCCTCGGGCCCAACGTCCCGCGGGCTGTGCGGCACCCCGCGCAGCCCCGCGAAGCCGGGCACGCTCACCCCGGGCGGAGACCGCTGGCCGCGGGCACGCACGAGCGGCCTTCGCGTAGCCTGTAGCCATGCCGGGGGCGCTCCTCACCGACCTGTACGAGCTCAACATGGCGGCGAGCTACCTCCGCCGGGGCATGGACGGCCCCGCAACGTTCAGCCTGTTCGTTCGTCGCCTCCCTCCGAACCGCGGGTTCCTGGTCGCCGCCGGACTCGAGCCGTGCCTGGAGTTCCTGGAGCGCTTCGGGTTCGAGGACGAGGACCTTCGGTACCTGGCCGACGAGCTCGGCTACGACGACGAGGTGGTGGAAGCGTTCCGGGAGCTCCGGTTCACCGGCGACGTCTGGGCGGTCCCCGAGGGCCGGATCGTCTTCGCCGACGAGCCGCTCCTCGAGATCACGGCCCCGATCCCGGTCGCGCAGCTCGTCGAGACCTACCTGCTCAACCAGATCACCTTCCAGACGACCATCGCCTCCAAGGCGGCGCGGGTTCGGATGGCGGCCCGGGACCGGGCGCTGGTCGACTTCGCCTTCCGCCGGACCCAGGGAGCCGACGCCGCAATGGCCGTCGCCCGGACGACCGCCATGGTGGGGTTCGTCGCGACGAGCAACGTGGAGGCGGCCCGGCGGTACGGCCTCACGGCCTCCGGGACCATGGCCCACTCCTACGTGGAGTCGTTCCCCACCGAGGCGGATGCCTTCCGGGCCTTTGCCGAAGACTTCCCGGAGCGCACGATCTTCCTGGTCGACACCTACGACACCCTGAACGGCGTCCGGACGGCGGTCGAGGTCATCCGCCGACTGGGGCTCAAGAACTCGAGCCGGCTCGGCATCCGACTGGACAGCGGCGACCTCGACGACCTCTCTCGGGCGGCCCGAGCCATCCTGGACCGTGCCGGACTGTCCAGCGTTCGGATCTTCGCGAGCGGAGGTCTGGACGAGAACGATGTCGATCGACTGGTGGCCGCGGGTGCCCCGATCGACGCGTTCGGCATCGGCACGAAGATGGGCGTATCGGCCGACGCCCCGTACCTGGACTCCGTGTACAAGCTCGTCGAGTACGAGGGCCGGCCGGTGCTCAAGCTCTCGGAGGACAAAGCCACCGAGCCCGGGCGCAAGCAGGTGTTCCGCGGACCGGAAGGCGACGTGATCGGCCTGCGGGACGAGCCCTCTCCGCCGGGGGCCGAGCCGCTGCTCGTGCCGGTCATGGCGGATGGCGAGCGCACCCAGCCCCCGCCTCCCCTGGCGCTCGCGCGCCGGCTGTTCGAGGCCGACCTCGTCCGCATCCCCGATGAAGCCAAGCGCGTTCGCGACCCGGTGCCGCTGCGGCCGCGCCTTTCTCCGATGCTCCGGGAGCTCACGGACCGAACGCGGTCGCTCGCCCTTCAGCGCGCCGGGGTGGTCGACTGAGCCCGAACGGCCCGCCGCCGCAGGAGCGGGGATCGCCCCCGCCCCCGCGGCTCACGCGGACGGGATGAGACCGCGCCGGCTCCGAACCCGCCGGTCGACGAGGGTGAACAGCGCGTCGACGGAGATCCCGACCAGCATGATCACCACCATCGTCGCAAGCATCAGCGGCGTGTCGAAGATGGCACCGGTGCGCTCCAGGAAGTGTCCGAGTCCGCGGGCGCCGGTCACCAGGAGCTCGGCCGCCATGAGCGCGCGCCAGGCGAGCGCCCAGGCCTGCTGGAGGCCGACGATGTATCCGGGGATGGCGGCGGGGAGCACGACGCGGACGTAGAGTCGACCCCCGCTCGAGCCGAGCGTGCGCGCCGTGCGAACCAGCGTCGGGGGGACCAGCCGCACGCTCGCGGCCGTCGCGATCGCGACGGCCGGCGTGGCCCCCATCACGACCACGAAGAACACAGCCTTCTCCGTGATACCGAACCAGAGGGTGGCAAGGGGCAGCCAGGCAATCGACGGAAGCGCCTGGAGGCCCACCATCAGACTTCCCGCGCTCCGCTGTACGACCTTCGAGGCCGCCATCGCGAGCCCGATCGGCGTGCCGATCGCCACAGCGGCGGCGAGGCCGAGTGTGAGGCGGAGGACGCTCCGCTCGGCGGCGACGAGCAGTCCTCCGCCCCTCGTCAGGTTCGACCAAAGAGCGGTCCAGACGCTTGCCGGCGAGGGCAGGAGCGCCCGGTCCCAGAAGCCGGTGGCGGCGACCGCCCACCAGACGAGGATGAGGACCGCGATGATCGCGATCCTAGGCCAGACCTGGCCGAACGCCTTCCTCGGCCGCGACAACCCTCTGCACCTCCTTCAGCAGATGGTCGTGGACGTCGACGACGACCTTCGCCAGGAGCACGTCCTCGAACGAGCGAGGCCGAGGAGAGGAGATCCTGTGCTCGGCGACGAGCGTCCCGGGGCGCGCCGACATCAGCACCACGCGATCTGCGAGGAACACCGCCTCCCGCACGTTGTGGGTCACGAAGACGAAGGTGTTCCGCGTCTCGAGCCAGACCGTCTGCAGCTCGCGCTGCAGCACCTCGCGCGACTGCGCGTCCAGCGCCCCGAACGGCTCGTCGGCCAGCAGCACCTCCGGCTGGCAGGCGAGCGCGCGGGCCAGGACGGCCCGCTGTCGCATCCCGGGCGAGATCTCGTGCGGCTGAGCGCTGGCAAACGCCGACAGGTGCACCTTACTCAGCCAGTGCATGGCGAGCTCGCGGCGGTCGGCCTTCGGCACGCCGGTCAGGCCGAGCGCGAACTCGATGTTGCGCACGACGCTCATCCAGGGGAAGAGCGCCGGCTCCTGGAAGAGCACCGCCCGGTCGGGTCCGGGGCCCGCGATCGGACGTCCGTCCATGAGGACCTGGCCGGCGTCCGGCCGCTCGAGTCCGGCGATGAGGTCGAGCAGCGTGGACTTGCCGCAGCCGGACGGACCGACGAGACACACGAACTCCCCCGGAGCGACGTCCAGGGTGACGTCGTCCAGCGCTCGAACGAGCTCCCCGCTCGACTGCGAGTACGTCTTCGAGACCCCGCGGAGGGTCAGCTTCGGCGAGGTGGGCGCCGACCGCCCCACCAGGCGCAGCGACGGCACCGAGCTCACGCGGACCCCATGGTCGTTCCGATCTCGAGCGGCGGGAGGCCCTCATCGTCCAGGACGGACTCCAGCGCGTCAAGGCGATCGATCCCGTCGAGCCCTTCAGACGGCAGCGACACGACGCCGAGGGCCGCGGCCTCCCGGGCCAGAGCCGCGAGCGCAGACGGGAGGGGATCCCAGGTGAACGTCACCCGCCGCCAGGCCGCATCGATCACCCCCCGGGACATGACCGGTGCGCCGTCTCGGACGAGCGCGCGCCGGAGGAGGACCTTCGCGGCGTCCGGGAACTCACGGAGGAAGCGGATCGAATCGACGTTCGCGCGCACCAGGCGCTCCACGACGTCCGGGTGCGCACCGAGGTAGCCGGTCGAGACGACGAGCACGGCGCTCGGGAACATGCCTCCAGGCCACAGTGCGGACTCGTTCACGAGCTCGTCGGCGACCCCCGCCCGAACGAGCCAGGTCGCGTACGGCTCGGGGGCCCAGGCGCCGTCCAGCCGCCCCGCGCGGAAGAGCTCCAACAGTCGAGGGCTCTCCACCTGCGTGATCGAGACGTCGCCCCCCTCGTCGGTAGCCCGCAGGCCCCCACCATGGAGCCACGTCCGAAGCGCCACGTCCTGCGAGTTTCCAATGCCCGGCACGGCGAGCTTCCGGCCGCTCAGGTCCGCGCGGGACGCGATGCCGAGCCCTCGGCGCACGACGAGCGAGGCGCCGCCGGCCGCGGCGCCGGACACGATCGCCACCTTGCCCGACCGGACGTAGAGGGACACCGCCGGCGACGGCCCCATGTAGGCGGCGTCGATGGAGCCCGACAGGAGCGCGACCCCGGCGTCGGCACCCGATCCGAACACGTGCACCTCGACCCGAGTCGGCGCCAGGTCGCGGGCGAAGGTTCCGGAGGCGATCCCGACGATCGCCGGTGCATGGGCCAGCGTGGCGAACACCCCGAGCCGCAGGACCTCCGCGCTGCCGCGCGCGCGAGCGGCGGAGCTCGTGCACGCCGCCCCGAGCGCTGCCACCGCGACTGCGAGCGCCAGCACCTGTCGTGGCCCCGCCTGGGGCAGCCGCCGGATCACGCGCCCATCATGCATCGGAACGTCCTCGGGCCCCGGCGCCGGCAGGCTCCGCCACCCCGAGGGCGTCGGAGGTCCGGAACGCCCGGGCCCGTCGCACGCGCACGGTCACCTCGTCCCCGAGACCGACGTCGCTCAGCTCGTCGCTGGGGAGCTCGGCGGTGATCACCTGCCCGTCTCCGAGCCTGAGGGCCACGCGCGAGAGCCACCCCAGGGTGACGATCCGCTCGACGGTGGCCCGCGCGGGGCCGGCGCCGCCAGCGCTCGCGCCGACCCGGACGTCGTGGGGCCTGACGAACACCTGCGCGTCGATCCCGTCCGCCACGTCGTTGGCGATCGGCACCCGGTGCTCCCCAACCTGCACGTGCCCGGCGACGACCTGGCCGCGCAACACGTTCGCGCTCCCGACGAACCCGGCGACGAACGCCGTGGCCGGCTCGTGGTAGATCTCGTTCGGGGTCCCGACCTGCTCGATCCGGCCCTCGTGCATCACGACCACCTTGTTGGCCAGCTCCAGCGCCTCGTCCTGGTCGTGGGTGACGAGCAAGCTCGTCACGCCCAGCTCCCGATGCAGGTCGTCGAGCCACCTCCGCAGGTCCTGCCGGACCCGGGCGTCGAGCGCTCCGAACGGCTCGTCCAGGAGCAGCACGTTCGGCCGGGGAGCCAGAGCGCGCGCGAGCGCGACCCGCTGGCGCTGACCACCCGAGAGCTGCTCGGGGTAGCGATCGCGGAAGGGACCGAGCTGCACGAGATCGAGCAGCTCCTCGACCCGGGCCCGCTGCTCCCGCTTCGGCATGCGTCGCACGGCAAGCCCGAACCGCACGTTCTCCCACACGGTCATGTGCCGAAACAGGGCGTAGTGCTGGAACACGAACCCCACGCGGCGCTCCTGGACGCTCTTGTGCGTCTGCTCCTCGTCCCCCAGCCAGATCCGGCCGCGGGTCGGCGTCTCCAGCCCCGCGATCATCCGCAGGACGGTGCTCTTGCCGGAGCCGCTCGGGCCGAGCAGTGCGGTGATGCTGCCCGCCTCCGCGGTGAACGTCACGTCCCGAACCGCCTCGAAGTCGCCGAACCGTTTGGTGAGGTCCTGAACGCGAATGGGCTCGCTCATGCTTCGTCCTCTCTCGTCCTCTTGTGCTTGAGCCACTCGATCGCCGCGAGGATCAGGATCGAGACCCCCGCGAGGGTGAGGGCCACGGCATACGCCGATGCCGTCTTTCGCTCCTCCATCGCCCGGTAGATGTAGAGCGTCGCGGTCTCCGTGCGCCCCTGGATCAGACCGCTGACGACGAGCACCGCCCCGATCTCGCCGATCGCCCGAGCGGCTGACAGCGCGATGCCGTACAGCAGGCCCCACCGGATGTTCGGGAGCGTGACGCGGAAGAACGTCTGCAGCACCGACGCACCGAGGGTCCTGGCCGCGTCCTCCTCCTCCGTCCCGATCTCCTCCAGCACCGGCTGCACCTCGCGGATCGTGAACGGGATGCTGATGAAGATCGTCACGAGGACCATCGATGGGAGCGCGAAGATGATCTGGATCCCCCGGGCGGCGAAGAACTCGTGGAACCACCCCCCGCGCCCGAAGAGCAGGACGCAGGCCAGCCCGACCGTCACGGGCGAGAGCGCGAACGGCAGGTCGACGAGACCGTTCAGGAGCGCTCGACCGCGGAACCGGTGCCGGATCAGGACCCAGGCGACGATCACGCCGAACGCGGTCGTGACCGCCACCGTGATCAGCGCGATGATGGCGGTCAGCCAGAAGGCGTGCACCACGTCCGATCGCGTGAACGGGTCGCCCAGGGCGCTCCACCCGGGCTTTCGTGCTTGCCAGACGATGCCCCCGAGCGGCGCGAGGAGCAGCACAGCGAGGTACAGCACGCACACGGTGACCAGGGCCCCGCGAACCGCGACCCCGCGTCCGCGCCGCATCCGGGCCCGATCGTGCTTTCGCCGAACGCCGGCGCCGGCGCTCACGGCGCCTCCGCCTTCCGGGCACGGGTCAGGCGGGTGGTGATCAAGACCGTGCCGAACGAGATCGCGAACAGGACCGAGGCCACGGCCGCCGCCTGCTCGGGCTTGAACTGGGAGGCGAGCTGGAAGATCAGCACGGGTGCCGTGAGCGTCCGGCCGGTGATGTTGCCGGAGACGATCACGACGCTTCCGAATTCCCCGAGCGAGCGTGCGAACACGAGGAGCGCTCCCGCTGCGATCGCCGGACGGATCGCCGGGAGCACGATTCGGCGAAACGTCGTCCACCCGCTCGCGCCCAGGGTGCGGGCGGCCTCCTCCTCCACGGGGTCGAGCTCGAGCAGCACTGGCTGGACGGCTCGGACGACGAACGGGAGCGTGACAACGAGGAGCGCGAGCAGGATGCCGAGCTGGGCGAACACGACCTGGATCCCCACGCCCTCCAAGGTTCGCCCGATCGGTGAATTTGGCCCGTAGAGCGCAACGAGCATCACACCGGTGACGAGCGTCGGGATGGCGAGCGGAAGGTCGACGAGCGCACCGAGGAGCCGCCGGCCCGGAAACCGAAATCGGACGAGCACGAAGGCGATCAGCGTGCCGAACACGGCGTTGATCGCAGCGGCGGCGGTCGACGTTGCCAGCGTCAGCCAGATGGCGCCGGTCGCGCCCGGGTACGCGAGGGCGGCCCGGAGGTCGCCCAAGCCGCGTGCGAAGCCCTTGTGGATCACGACCGCCGCGGGAAGGGCGATCATCAACAACAGGTAGGCGACGGCGGCCGTGCGGAGGCTCCAGTGCCGAAGACGGGCGGCCGTGCGGGAGGAGAGGGACCACCTCCGCTCAACCGCGTGCGCGGCGCTCGCCATCGCTAGATCCCGCCTCAGCCCTGGGCCTCGGCGAGGGCCTTCGTCGCGATCCCGTCGGAGCCGAACAACTTCCCATCGACCGCCGGCCAGCCGCCCAGGTCCTCGACGGTGAACAGATCCTTGATCGGCGGGTAGCCCAGCTTTGGGTCGCCCTTCTTCGCGAGGGCGAGATCCGTCGAGCGGTACCCGGCCTCCAGGAACATCTGCTTGACCTCGGGCGTGTGCAGGAAGTCGACGAACGCGTTCGCGACGTCGAGCACGCAGTGCGCCTCGGCGTTTCTGTCCACCACCGCGACCGGGTTCTGGATGAGCACGGTCGACGGCGGATACACCGCCTCGTCCGGGAGGCCAGCCTCCTGCGCGGTCCGAATCTCGTTCTCGTACGTGATCGCAACGTTGCCGTTGCCCGACTCGAAGCTCTGGATCGAGTCGCGGGCGCTCTTGTCGAGCGTGAGGACGTTCGCGAAGATCCCCCTGAGGAGATCGGCAGCCCCCGCTTCATCCCCCTTGCGCACGCCAGCGTGGCCGCGAAGGGCCGCCCCCCAGGCCGCGACGATGTTCCAGCGTGCCCCGCCGCTTTGCGCGGGGTCGGGAGTGAGGATCTGCACCCCGGGCCGGGTGAGGTCGTCGAAGTCCCGGATGCCGAGGGGGTTGCCCGGTCGAACGTCGAAGACCACGACGGAGGTCGACACCATGCCGCCGTCGGGTGCCTCGGTCCAGTCGTGCGTGATCAGTCCGGCGTCCTTGATGGCGTCGACGTCCGGCGCGAGCGAGAGCGCGACGACGTCCGCGGGGTAGCCGGCGATCACGTTCTGGGCCTGCGTGGTGGAGCCGGCGTAGGACTCCTGGAAGATCACCGACTGGCCGCCGTGCTGCTCCTTCCACATGGCCTGGAAGGCCGGGATGACCTTGCCGTAGACCTCCCGCGGCGTGCTGTAGGCGGCGAAGTTGACGACCGGCGTCTGCGCCGGCGTGCAGGGGCCGTTCGACCCGCCCGCTCCCGACGAGGAGCCGCCGCACGAGGCCGCGAGGAGGGCGAGGGCGGCGAGAGAGACGATCAGGCGGGACGCCGACGGGGACGCGTGAGGCCGCATCGTGGCTCCTTTCGACGGTCCGGGTTCTCGGGCATGACCGAGTCAGCCTCGATCTCCGGTTGTCCGGTCAATCGAAAGGCCATCGCTTCCGATGGGACCCCAGCCTCCGGTCGTCCGGTCGGCCAGGCGGCTTCACGCTACCCGCCGGCTCTCGGCCCCGTCAAGACGTCGAACGTCGCGCGCGTCGTCGCGAGGCAGGCGGCGCTACCGCAGGCGGATCTTCTCCGCCATCTCGATCTGGACCACCTTCCCGTCCTGAACGACGAGCAGCACGGTTCCGAAGCGCAAGCGCCGGAGGACGTCGATGACCTTCTCGAGCACGGCCCGCTCCTCGTCCGAGAGGTCGTCGAGCCCGCGCGGCGACTCCGTCCCGGTCATCGCCCCGACCATATCGCATGCGACCCTCCGCCCCGAGTCGGGCGGCCGATGCCGGATCCGTGCGAGGCACGCGGACGAGCTACAGGGGGCCGCGTTCCCCGCCGATGCCATGGATGATCCGTCGGACCGAGGAGGGGCACCCACATGACCCTGCCGCTCAACGGCCGCGCGGAGGCGGTCGAGCCCGCCCACGCGAGCGAGCCGGTGAGCAGCGCCTCCGATCGAAACCTCCGCCGTCTGCTGGGTTGGATCGGGCTCCTTGCCTTCGGCTTCGCGACCAGCGGCGCGGTGGGGTCAGGGGTGCTGCACAGCGGCTGGCTGATCGCGACCTCGGCCGCGACTGCCGCCACCGGGATCGCGTGCCTGACCGGTCGACGCCTGGTGGCCCTTGGTCGCCCACGGGCGGCACTCAACCTCCTGTGGGGCGCCCTCGTGGTGATGGGGACGGTGGTCACGCTCGCGATGCCCGACATCGCGCTCGTCCCCGTGAGCGTCTCCCTCATCATCTCCCTCACCTCGCTCCTCTACGCGGTCGAGGCCCGACACTGGACGATCTTCGGGATCTGCTTCGCATGGGCCACCGTCACGCTCGTGAGCGCGCGCGTGCTCTCCGTCGGGCCCGACCTTCCGGCCGCCTTCGTGGCCGGAACCCGGACCGCGGCGGGCATCTCCACGGTGGGACTCCTCCTCGGCCTGCTGCTCGACTTCCATGCCCGCCTAGGCGAGCTGCTCGGCCAGGCCCGGAATGCCGAGACCATGTACCGCACGCTCGTCGAACGACTCCCCGCCATCACGTACGTGGATGAGATCACGGGCCCGGGGCCCGACGACATCCGGCCGGTCTACGTGAGCCCCCAGGTAGAAGCGACGCTCGGCTACGGCGTCGAGGACTGGATGGGGGATCCGGCGCTCTGGGCGGATCGCATCCTGCACCCCGACGACCGCGAGCGGATCATCCGGCTCGGCCTCGAGGCCGATGCGCACGGAACGCCTTTCAGCGCGGAGTACCGGGCCGTCTCAAAGGACGGCCGGACGCTGTGGATCCGGGAGGAGTCCGTCCGCGTGGACGACGCGGACGGGACGCCGCGCTACTGGCAGGGCGCGCTGTTCGACGTCACGGCCCGGAAGCAGGCCGATGAGGAGCTGCACCGCAGCTTGGAGCTGTTGCGGCGCACGGACAAGGAGCGACGGCGGTTGCTCCAGGTGCTCGTCTCCGCTGAGGAGGTGGAGCGCCGAAGGATCGCGGAAGCGATCCACGACGATCCGGTCCAGAAGATCACCGCCGTCGGACTCCGCCTCCAGCTCCTGCGACGAAGCCTCTCCGATCCCGGCCAGCTCGAGATCGTCGACGGGCTCCAGGACGTCGTCCGCCTCTCGATCGATCACCTCCGGCACATGATGTTCGACCTTCGCCCTCCCTCCCTCGACGCCGGGGGGCTGGTGGCCGCGATCCGGGAGTTCGTCGACCTGGCCGGAGCCGAGCTCGGCAACTGCCGAGTCGAGGACCGCCTGATCCTGGAGCCGGCCGAGGAGATCAGGACGATCGCCTACCGGATCGCGGTGGAGGCGCTGTCCAACGCCCAGCGCCACGCCCGGGCGGACCGCGTGGACGTGCTCCTCGAGGAGCGCGAGGGCGGGCTGTTCCTCCGGGTCCGCGACGACGGGGTCGGCATGGATCCCGAGATCCTGCGGAGCGGCAGGCCTGGTCATCTCGGCATCACCTCCATCCGCGAGCGAGCGGAGATGGTGGGCGGGTGGAGCCGGATCGCGAGCCGACCGGGTGCGGGAACCACCGTCGAGGTCTGGCTCCCGGCGAGCGGGGTGCCAGCCGCATTTGGGTCCTGAGACCCGGGACGCCGGCGACATCCGGGCACTCGGAGGACCCCCTCATCTCCCGGCGGGAGGTGCCGATATTGGCTCCAAGT
>Ga0070741_10017577_pt1 | contig 11725 bp, 11 predicted proteins | sample Coa_R1_4_FD_66440 | JGI IMG/M metagenome (GOLD analysis project Ga0070741, IMG submission 66440) | Surface soil microbial communities from Centralia Pennsylvania, which are recovering from an underground coalmine fire - Coalmine... | ecosystem: Environmental > Terrestrial > Soil > Unclassified ...
GACCACGCGCATGCAGCCGGCCGCAGCCGCCAGCTGCACAAGACCGTGGTCGGCGGGGCGGGGCACGCGGTATTCAACGGCAAGATCTTCGTGCGGCCCGGAGCGCAGCGTACCGACTCGGCGCAGGAAAGCCGCAATCTGCTGCTGACGCCCCGCGCGCACGTCGATACCAAGCCGCAGCTCGAGATCTTCGCCGATGACGTGAAGTGCGCCCACGGCGCCACTGTCGGGCAGATCGACGCCGAGGAGGTGTTCTATCTGAAAAGCCGCGGACTGTCGGAAACCGCGGCGCGCAATCTCCTGACCTACGCCTTTGCCGCGGATGTCGTGAAACGAATTCCCGTCGCTTCGCTCGTGGCCGAGCTCGAGCGCGCCATACTCGCACAAACACAGGAAGTCAGATGAGCGCCAACCCAGTTCTCACGCCGCTCCATAAACACGGTGCGCTCGACGTCGCCCGCATCCGCGCCGAATTTCCCATCCTGGGACTGACGGTGAGCGGCCGGCCTCTCGCCTATCTCGACAACGCAGCGAGCAGCCAGATGCCGAAGGCGGTGATCGACCGGCTCGTGCGTTACCAGAGCGCCGAGCATGCGAACATCCACCGCGGCGTGCACTATCTCTCGGAGAAGGCGACCGCGGAATACGAAGGCGCGCGCAGGAAGGTCCAGCGCTTCGTGAACGCCCGCGAGGACCGCGAAGTGATCTTCACCCGCGGCACGACCGATTCGCTGAACCTCGTTGCCCATGGTTTCGGGCGCGCCTTCATCGGCGAGGGCGACGAGATCATTCTTTCGCATCTGGAGCACCATTCCAACATCGTGCCGTGGCAGATGCTGTGCGAGGAAAGGGGCGCGAAGATCCGGGTGATCCCGATCAACGACGCGGGCGAGCTGCTGCTCGAGGAGTACGAGCGGCTTTTCAGCCCGCGCACCAGGCTTGTCGCCGTCACGCACGTGTCCAACGCGCTCGGCACCATCGTTCCGGTGAAGGAAATGATCGCGACCGCGCGCGCGCGCGGCGTGCCGGTGCTGGTCGACGGCGCGCAGGCCGCGCCGCACATGAAGGTGGACGTGCAGGACCTCGACTGCGACTTCTACGCCTTTTCCGGCCACAAGATGTGCGGCCCGACCGGAATCGGCATCCTGTACGGCAAGGCCGAGCGGCTCGAGAAGATGCGGCCGTTCGAGGGCGGCGGAGACATGATTCTGTCCGTCACGTTCGAGAAGACCACCTACAACGCCATCCCGTACAAATTCGAAGCCGGAACGCCGCCGATCGCGGCGGCGATCGGGCTGGGCGCGGCCGTGGATTATCTGGAAAGCGTCGGAATGGACCGCATCGCTGCGCACGAGCACGCTCTTCTCGAGTACGCGACCGCGAAGCTGTCCGCGATGCCGGGCGTGCGCATCGTCGGAACCGCCGGGCGCAAGGCCGGCGTGCTTTCCTTTACCGTCGCGGGCGTGCACCCGCACGATGTCGGCACGATCCTGAACGAGGAAGGCGTGGCGGTGCGCACCGGCCACCATTGCGCCCAGCCCGTCATGCAGCGCTACGGCATTGCCGCCACCGCGCGCGCTTCGTTCTATCTCTACAACACGTTCGAGGAAGTGGATCAGCTCGTCGCGGGGATCCGGCGCGTCCAGCAGATCTTCGCTTGAGCCGCCTGTCGCATGGATCCGAATCGCCTGTACCAGGAAGTCATCCTCGACCACAACAGGAAGCCGCGCAACTGGGGTCGGCTCGCCGCACCGAGCCACCGCGCCGAGGGCCTCAATCCGCTGTGCGGCGACCATATCTGGCTGACGCTGAACGTCGCCGACGGGCGCGTGGCGGAAATTGCGTTCGAAGGCGAGGGCTGCGCGATCTGCAAGGCCTCCGCGTCGATGATGACCGCCAACGTCAAGGGCAGGACCGTCGACGAGGCGGAACAACTGGTTCGGGAGTTCCGCGACATGGCGACCGGCAATCTCGACGCGTCGACCCCGAGCCACCTCGGGCGGCTTACGGTGTTTTCCGGAGTCAGGGACCTGCCCTCGCGCGTCAAATGCGCCATCCTGCCCTGGCATACGCTGCACGCCGCCTTCCACGCCCAGGCGACCGCCTCCACCGAGGGCGACGCCGATCCCATAGCACAGATGGGATGAACCACACAGAGCGTACCTACCTCACCCCATCCCTCTCCCCCCGCCAGCGGGCGGAGAGGGTGCCAAAATGCGAGCAGCCGTGATGACTCCACTTGCCTTGGCTCCCTCCCCACGTCAGTGGAGAGGGCGGGGAGCGAGGCGCGCTTTCCCACTATGTCTCCGTATCTCCGTGGTTAAGCGGATCTAGCAAAGATATGCCCAAGATTGCAGACCTCGAGTGGACGCCGAACCCGAACGCACGCAAGTTCGTGCTCAAGGAGCCGCTGACTTACGGCATGGCGCGCTCGTTCGAGAACGCGGAGCAGGCGAAAGACGACCCGCTCGCAGCGAAGCTCTTCGCCGTGCCGCACGTGACCAATGTCTTTTACGTGGACAATTGGATCACGGTGACACAAGACGGCGAGGCGGACTGGCAGGAGCTGATGCGGCAGGTGGCCGATCCGATCCGCGAGGCGCCGGCAGCGGACAAGCAGTCCGAGCAGTTCGCGCAGGCGGCGGCCTGGCTCGCGCAAGGCGAAGGTCAGGCGGAACTTTCCGAAGCCGACCGCGCCACGCTCGAGCAAATCAACGAGCTGCTCGATCAGGAAGTCCGTCCCTACCTGCAGGGCGACGGCGGTGACCTCTACGTCATCGGCCTGCAGGGCAAGACGCTGCAGGTGCACTACCAGGGCGCCTGCGGCAGCTGTCCCAGCTCGATCTCCGGCACGCTCGCCGGAATCGAGAGCCTGGTGCGGCGTATCGATCCCGAGCTCGAAGTCGTGGCCGTATAGAGATGAACCACCAAGATCACCAAGGACACCAAGAGAAGCCGGGAACGAAATCTTGCGCCATGCATCCTTGCTCCTTCCGATATTAGTCGCTTTCTCGATCTTCTTGGTGTTCTTGGTGCCCTTGGTGGTTCGTGTGACTTTTCCTCATGTCTGACTGGACCTTCGTCGCCAATGCCGACGACATCCCGCTAGGCGGCTGGGAGACGGTGGACCTCGACGGCACGCTGGTGGCGGTGTTCAACCTCGACGGCGAGTTCTACGCCATCGAGGACGTCTGCACGCACGACGGCACCGTGCTGACCGGCGCGCCGATCGAGGGCGACCAGATCGTCTGCCCGCGCCACGGCGCGCGCTTTTCGATCAAGACCGGTGAAGTGCTCGCGCCGCCGGCCTGGGAACCCGTCGCCACTTTCCCGGTGAAGATCGAGGACGGCAAGATCTACGTCCGCGACGACCGCTGGGACTGAGTTTTTCCGAGAAATCCCGTCCGACGCGCGGCGCGAGAACAAAGCGGCGGCTTCGGTCAGGAAAGCTGGCTGAAGATTCTCCGGACTGCAGAGGCGCGCGCCGCAACGTCCGGCATTTCCGCTTCGATACGCATCCGGTCCGGCCCCGCGAAGCGCGCGCCGGAGCGGCCTTGCACCAGGGAAATGATCTTGCCGGGATCGATCGGCGGGTTGGCCACGAACTGGAGCACGATCGCTTCGGGCCCCGCGTCGATGCGGGAAATGCCGAGCGGCCTGGCGGCGATGCGCAGCCGGTGCGTCTCGATCAGGTGCTTGACGGGGTCCGGCATCGCGCCGAAACGGTCGACGATCTCTTCCTGCATCGCTTGCAGCGCTTCCTGGCTGTCGCAGTTTGCCAGCCGCTTGTAGATCACCAGTCGCTGGTGCACGTTGGCGCAGTAGTTTTCCGGCAGCAACGCGGGCGCATGCAGGTTGATCTCGGCGAACCCGTCGAGCTGCCCGGTGAGCTCCGGCTGGCGGCCGCTTTTCAGCGCGCGCACCGCGGCGTTCAGCATCTCGGTGTACAGCGCGAAGCCGACTTCCTGCATTTCGCCGCTCTGCGATTCGCCGAGCACCTCGCCCGCGCCGCGGATCTCGAGGTCGTGCATTGCCAGGTAGAACCCCGAGCCCAGCTCCTCCATCATCTGGATCGCCTCCAGTCGCTTCCGCGCCTGGCCGCGCAGCGCCTCCTCGTCCGGGATGAGCAGGTAGGCGTAGGCCTGGTGGTGCGAGCGGCCGACGCGACCGCGCAGCTGGTGCAACTGCGCCAGACCGAAGCGGTCCGCGCGGTTGATGATGATGGTGTTGGCGCTCGGCACGTCGATGCCGGTCTCGATGATGGTCGTGCACAGCAGCAGGTTGAAGCGCTGCTGGTAGAAGTCGCGCATCGCAAGTTCCAGGTCGCGTTCCGGCATCTGGCCGTGGGCGATGCGGATGCGCGCCTCGGGCAGCAGCCGCACGAGGCGCTCCTCCATGCGGCGGATGGTCTCGATCTCGTTGTGCAGAAAGTAGATCTGCCCGCCGCGCTTCAGCTCGCGCAATGCGGCCTCCCGGATCAGCCCTTCGCCGAAGGGCGAGACGAAGGTCTTGATCGACAGGCGCCGCTGCGGCGCGGTGGCGATGACCGAGAAGTCGCGCAGTCCCTCGAGAGACATCGCCAGGGTGCGCGGGATGGGTGTGGCGGTGAGGGTCAGCACATCCACCTCGGCGCGCAGGGCCTTGAGGCGTTCCTTGTGCCGCACGCCGAAGCGGTGCTCTTCGTCGATGATGACCAAGCCCAGGTTCTTGAATTTCACCCCCCGCTGCAGCAGCTTGTGGGTGCCGATCGCGATGTCGACGCGGCCCTCCGCCAGACCCTGCAGCGCGCTCTCGGTTTCCCTGCCGGTGCGGAAGCGCGAAAGCTCGGCGATCTTGACCGGCCAGTCCGCGAAGCGGTCGGAGAAGGTCTGCATATGCTGTTCGGCGAGCAGCGTGGTCGGCACCAGCACCGCCACCTGCTTGCCGTCCGCCACCGCGACGAATGCCGCGCGCAGCGCGACTTCGGTCTTGCCGAAGCCGACGTCGCCGCAGATCAGGCGGTCCATCGGCTTGCCGGAACGCAGGTCGTTGAGCGTCGCTCCGATCGCCGCAGCCTGGTCCGGCGTCTCCTCGAACGGAAAGCCGGCGCAGAATGCCTCGTAGTCGTGCTGCCTGATCTTGAACGCGTAGCCCTTGCGCGCGGCGCGCTGGGCATAGAGATCGAGGAGCTCCGCCGCGGTGTCGCGCACCTGCTGGGCGGCGCGACGCCTGGCCTTGTCCCATTGCCCGCTGCCGAGCTTGTGCAGCGGCGCTGCCTCCGGGGACGCGCCGCTGTAGCGGCTGATCGCTTCCAGCTGCGACACCGGCACGTAGAGCTTGTCGCCGCCCTCGTACTCCAGCGTCAGGAACTCGTTGGGGCCGTCGCCGAGGTCCATGGTCGCGAGGCCCCGGTAGCGTCCGATGCCGTGCTGCGCGTGCACCACCGGGTCGCCGGGGCGCACCTCGGAAAGGTCGCGCAGCACGTTCTCCGCCGACACGCGGCGTTCGCGGGTCGTGCGCGTGCGGGCCTGGGAAGGATAGAGCTCGTTCTCGGTGAGCAGGGCGACGTTCGATTCCGCGTCGATGAAACCCTCGCGCAACGGCCCGACCGTCAACGCGAGCCGGGCGGGGGAGGCGTTGAAGGCATCCCAGCCATCGACCACCTGCGGTTGCAGGCCGTATTCGTGCAGCAGGGACAGCAGCGTCTCGCGCCGGCCCAGGCCGTCGGCGAGCAGCAGCACGCGCCCGGAGTGGACCTCGATGAAACCCTTCAACGCGGCCAGCGGGTCTTCCGCGCGACGGTCCACCGCCAGCGACGGCGGCGTGCGCGACACCGGCTGCCTGTCGCCTTCCTCGTCGGCAAGCTCGATGCGCGCGAATGCCTTGATCGCGCCGAACAGCTCGTCCTCGCGCAGGAACAGGCTTGCCGGCGGCAGCAGCGGGCGGTCCGGGTCGCCGGCTAGAAGCCGGTAGCGCGACTGCGTGTCGTCCCAGAACTTGCGCACCGCGGCGCCCACGTCGCCGCAGGCGAGGACGGTCGAACCTTGCGGAAGATAGTCGGCGAGCGTGGCGGTCTGTTCGAAGAACAACGGCAGGTAATACTCGATTCCCGCGGGCATCACACCCTGCGAGACGTCCTTGTAGATGCGTCTGCGGGCCGGATCGCCCTCGAAGACCTCCCGGAAGCGGCCGCGGAACGTGGTCCGCGCCTTGTCATCGGTCGGGAACTCCCGCGCCGGCAGCAGTCTGACTTCCTGCACCTTGTAGATGCTGCGCTGGGTATCGACGTCGAACGTGCGGATGCTCTCGATCTCCTCGTCGAACAGGTCGATGCGATACGGCACCGCGCTGCCCATCGGGAACAGATCGATCACCCCGCCGCGCACGCTGTATTCGCCCGGCCCCACGACCTGGCTCACGTGACTGTAGCCGGCGAGCACGAGCTGTCGCGACAGCAGCTCGGCGGGCAGCCGGTCGCCTTTCTTCAGAAAGAAGGTATAGGCGGCGAGATAGGAGGTCGGCGGCAGCCGGTACAGCATGGTGGTCACCGGCACTACCACCGCGTCGCACTCGTCGCGGCTGATGTGGTGCAGCGTCTCCAAGCGCTCCGACACCAGGTCCTGGTGCGGCGAGAACGCGTCGTAGGGCAGCGTTTCCCAGTCCGGGAACAGGTGCACGCGCCGGTCCGGGGCGAAAAAGCGCAACTCCTCGGCGATGCGCTGGGCATCGGCTGCGCCCGGCGTGAGGACGAGCAGCGGCCGCGCTTCGCGCGTCAGGCGCGAGGCGAGCAGGGCATCGGCGGAGCCGGCGGGCTTGCACATTCGAAGCCGTTCGCCGGGTCGTAGCGGGTGAGGCAGGACTGGCATGAGCGGAAAAGGCGGCAATTATAGAGGAGCGAAGCGGCAGGGTTTGTTGCCGGACGGCGCGGCCGGCCGGGATAATAGCGGCCGACCCTTCCCTTCCCGACCCATGTCACGCTGCGTGGCCCTGATCCCTGCGGCCGGTACCGGATCGCGTATCGGTAACCAGCGTCCGAAGCAGTATCTGCCATTGCTCGGTCGCCCGATGCTCGCGCACGCCGTGGCCGTGCTCGCGGGGCACGCTCGCATCGAACGCGTCTATCTCGTTCTGTCCCGCGACGACGCATGGTTCGACCGTTTCGACTGGTCGGCGTTCGCGCCCAAGCTCGACGTGCTGCACGTCGGCGGCCCGGCGCGGGCGGAAAGCGTGGCCAACGGCCTGGAGGCGATGGAAGGCGAGGTGGGCAACGAAGACTGGGTGCTGGTGCACGACGCCGCCCGGCCCTGCCTGACGAGCACGCTGCTCGACCGACTGATCGGCGCGGTGGAACACGACGCGGTCGGGGGGCTGCTCGCGGTGCGGGTCGCGGACACGCTCAAGCGCGGCGACGCGGATGCGCGCATCGTGGCGACCGAGTTGCGCGAAGGGCTGTGGCAGGCGCAGACGCCGCAGATGTTCCGGCGCGGGGTGCTCGTGCGCGCGCTCGCCGCGATCGATCCCGCGCTGGCGACCGACGAGGCCTACGCGGTCGAACGATCAGGGGCGAAGCCGATGCTCGTCGAGTCGAGCGTGATGAACCTCAAGGTCACGTTTCCCGAAGACCTCGAGTTCGCCGAGGCGATACTGCGCTACAGACAGGCCGATTGAACCACAGAGGCACAGAGAAAAGCGATATAACCACCAAGGACACGAAGGGCGCCAAAAAACACGATTCCTTAGCGCAATTCTTGGTGTGCCTGGTGCTCTTGGTGGTTGGCTGGTCTTTTGAAAAGCTCTGTGCCTCTGTGTCCTGGTGGTGAAAGGGTTGATGAATGAAAATCGGGCAGGGATTTGATGTGCACGCGCTGGTCGCGCGCCGGCCGCTCATCCTCGGCGGGGTGAACATCCCGTTCGAGAAGGGGCTGGCGGGACATTCGGACGCGGACGTGCTGCTGCACGCGCTGTGCGACGCGCTGCTCGGCGCCGCGGGGCTGGGGGACATGGGCCGGCATTTCCCGGACAGCGATCCGGCCTATGCCGGCGCCGACAGCCGCGTGCTGCTGCGCGAGGTCGCGCGGCTCGTCGCACGGCAGGGCTACAAGGTCGTCAACGTCGATTCGACCATCATCGCGCAACTGCCGAAAATGGCGCCGCACGTTCCGGCGATGATCGCCAATATCGCGGCCGATCTCGGCGTCGCCGCGGCGCAAGTGAGCGTCAAGGCAAAGACCACCGAATATCTCGGTTTCGTGGGCCGCGGCGAAGGCATCGCGGCGGAAGCGATCGTGCTCCTGGATTCGGCGTGAGCGAAGAGCAACGCCGCGTCTTCTTTGCGCTATGGCCCGGTGCCGGCGTGCAGGCGGCGCTCGCGGATTGGGCAAGCCGCCTGCAGCGCAAGTTGCACGGAAAGTCTCCGCAAGCCGCGACGATCCATCTGACGCTTGCCTTTGTCGGCGAAGTTCCCGTTTCGCGCCTGCCGGCGCTGCAGGCGATCGGCGCCGGACAGTCCGGCCGGGCGTTCGATCTCGCGATCGACAGCGTGGGTTGCTGGCCGCACAACGCAGTGGCCTGGGCTTCGCCGGAGACGGTGCCTGCCGCCCTGCTCGAACTCTACGGCGGGCTCGCGATGAATCTGCGGGCGGAAGGTTTTCGCGTCGACACGCGGCCGTATCTGCCGCATATCACGTTGCTGCGGCGTGCGACGTGCCGGGAACTGGATTGGCGGCCGAGCGAGCCGATCCGGTGGCGGGTGGAGCGGTTCGTGCTGGTGCAGTCGCAGATTTCGTCGCAGGGATCGAACTACACCGAGATCGGAAGCTGGCCGTTGCGCTGAAAGCGGCCCCTCAGGCCGCCTTCTGTTCGATCGGCAGCTCGACCCTCGCTTCCAGCCCGCCGCCGTCACGCGGCAGCAGTCTGACTTCCCCGCCCTGAATGCGCGCGGCGCGGTCCACGATCGCAAGCCCCAGGCCCGACCCCGTCCCGCCGCCGCGGGAAGCTTCGAGTCGCGTGAAGGGGCGCAGCACCTGCTCGAGCTGATCCTCCGGAATGCCCGGACCGCGGTCGAGCACGCGCAGCACCGCGCGATCCGCCGTCTGCTCGGTACACACTTCGATCTCCCCGCCGCCGTAGCGCACGGCGTTGTCCACCAGGTTGGTGACCATGCGTTGCGTGGCGACCGGCTTCAGCTTCATCGGCGGAATCGCGCCGAGGTGCGTGGTGACGCGGCTGCCCAGGAGCGCATAGCGGTCGCACACCGCGGAGACGATGTGATTGAGGTCTTCGCCCTCGCGCGCCGGCTCGGCTCCGCCTTCGCGCACGAAATCGAGGAACTGGTTGATGATCGCATCCATGTCCTCGATGTCCTGGATCATGCCGGCGCGCAGGCTCTCGTCGCTCTCGTCCAGCATCTCCACGCCGAGGCGCAGGCGGGACAGCGGGGTGCGCAGGTCGTGGGAGATGCCGGCGAGCAGCATGGCCCGGTCCTGGTCGAGCTGTTTGAGGTTTGCCGACATGTGGTTGAACGCGCGCGAGAGCGTGCGGATCTCGGTCGGCCCTCTTTCTTCCAGCGGCGGCGGAATTTTCCCGGCACCGATCTTCTCCGCCGCGTCGGCCAGCGCCCGCAGCGGGCGGTTCACACGCAGCATCAGGACCGCACCGCCGATCACCGCCAGGGTGAGCCCGAATACCGACCAGCCGGTCCAGGCCCATGCCTGCGCCGAGCCCCGCGCATCCGGCGGGAATACCACCCAGTAGGCCTGGTTGCGCACCTTGATCTTGATCCACAGGGCGTGGGTGGCGTCCTCGAGCAGGATCACCGCCTGCGCATCGCCGGAGAAGTCCTGCTTGAGGTGCTCGCCGATCGCCTTCAGCAGGGGCGACTGCGGCAGCGAGACTTCGTTGTTGTCCCAGACGGTCGCGGGCAGCAGGCGGATGTTCTGCTGCGTGGGCAGGCGCTCCGAAAAGCGCCTGCGCGCGGCCGGCGACATCGTTTCCAGCGCCGCGCTCACCGTGGAGAGCACGCCGGTGATCTGATTGGCCAGATATTCCGACTGGGCGCGGACGTTATAGCTGCGATACAGCTCGAACCAGATAAACTGGCTCGCCACCAGCAGCGCCGCGATCAGCAGCACCGAGCGGGCGAGCAGGGACTGCGGCAGCCACTTCATTTGCTGTCGTCGGGCACGAACACGTAGCCTACGCCCCATACCGTCTGGATGTAGCGCGGCCTGGCGGGGTCTTCCTCGATCAGCTTTCTCAGCCGCGAGACCTGCACGTCGATGGAGCGGTCGAACACGCCGTATTCGCGGCCGCGCGCCAGCTCCATCAGCCGGTCGCGCGACAGCGGCACACGCGGATGCGCAACCAGCGCCTTGAGCATGGCGAACTCGCCGGTAGTCAGTCCGACCGCCTTGCCGTCCCTGGTCAGCGTGCGGTTGGCGATATTGAGCTCGAAGGGGCCGAATCTGACCGGCGCCATGCTCTCGTCCGGCGCACCGGGAACGGCGGAGGCGGGCGACTGGCGGCGCAGCACGGCGTTGATTCGCGCGACCAGTTCTCGCGGATTGAACGGCTTGGGCAGATAGTCGTCCGCACCGAGGTCGAGGCCGGCGATGCGGTCCACCTCGTCGCCCTTGGCCGTGAGCATGATGATCGGCATGCGCTTGCCGCCCGCGCGCAGGCGCTTGCAGATGGACATGCCGTCCTCGCCCGGAAGCATCAGGTCGAGGATGATCATGTCGAAGGCCTCCCGTCCGATGAGGCGATCCATCGCGGCGCCGCTCGATACCGTCTGCACGCCGAAGCCCTGTTCCGCCAGATAGCGGTCGAGCAGGTCGCGCAATCTCTGATCATCGTCCACCACGAGGATCTTCGCTGCGTGTGTCACGGTGTTCATGGCTGTCTCGGGTCGGGTCCAGATTATAGGCAGAGGGCAAAATGCGCGCAGCGCCGCAGTCAGGGTATGCTGGAAGGCATGCCGCATCGCATCCGCATCGTCCTCGGCGACATCACCCGGCAGCAAGTGGACGCCATCGTCAACGCCGCCAACACCAGCCTGCTCGGCGGGGGCGGGGTGGACGGCGCGATCCACCGCGCGGCCGGCCCCGAGCTGCTGGCATTCTGCCGGACGTTGGGCGGCTGTCCGACCGGCGAGGCGCGCATCACCCCCGGCTTTCGGCTGCCTGCCAAGTGGGTGATCCACACCGTCGGTCCGGTCTGGCGCGGAGGACAAAGCGGCGAAGCGTCCCTGCTTGCCGCCTGCTATCGCAACAGTCTGAAACTCGCGGTCGAGCATGGCGTGCGCAGCATCGCGTTTCCGCAGATCAGCACCGGCGCGTACGGCTATCCGATCAACGAGGCGTGCGAGGTTGCGTTGACTTCGATCGCGGCCTTCCTCGCCACCGACACGACGCTTGCGGAGGTGCGCTGCGTATGCTTCAGCGAGGAGGCGCGGGAGGCGTGCGTGCGGGCGTTGCGCAAGGTGAAGACGTGATTGGGTGATCGGGCGATTGGGTGATTGAGCGTCCGGGCTCGGATACGACGGCGGCGAAGGGACGGGTCTGCTGTTTCGTCCGCTGATCGCCGCCTCCCCATCCAGCCTTGATCACTAAATTAGGCACTCACCGCCCGCCAAGCGCCCGCGCGAACTCGGCTGCGTCCACCGGCCGGCCGCCGAAATAGCCCTGGAAGGCGTCGCAGCCCACGCCGCGCAGGAACTCGAGCTGCGATCGATTCTCGACGCCTTCCG
>Ga0070741_10017578_pt1 | contig 11725 bp, 14 predicted proteins | sample Coa_R1_4_FD_66440 | JGI IMG/M metagenome (GOLD analysis project Ga0070741, IMG submission 66440) | Surface soil microbial communities from Centralia Pennsylvania, which are recovering from an underground coalmine fire - Coalmine... | ecosystem: Environmental > Terrestrial > Soil > Unclassified ...
TGCCCCCGCGCTGCTTCCTGGAGTCGGCCGTCTTGCCCTGAGCCACCTCCTCCTCAGCGTACCCGCCGCCGCCGCGATGCGAGAACGCCGCCGCCCCGGCCGGCCGGCGGATCAGGATGGGGGGCCCGGCCGCTCCGCGTAGTGGCCGACGACGCGCCGCGTGATCCGCCCGTCGTGGAAGGCGACCTGGGTCAGGCCCGGGGGGCAATGGTCCGGCCGCTCGCGCGGATTGTCCAGCCAGACGTCCGCGACCACCAGGCCCGGGCCCGCGACGGCCCCGGCCGGACGGATCGTCACGCCGTCCTCGAAGTCGGCCGCGAGCAGCGACGCGTACAGGTCAAGACCCTGCCGCTCCACACCGTCCGCCAGCCGGAAGCGGAGGTCCGGCGCGAGCACCTCCCGGAGCGGCGCCGGGTCGCCGCTGCGCTCGAACGCCTTCATCGCGGCCAGGGTTTGGAGCGCCAGCCGGTCGTGGTCCTCCGGCTCCCCGTGGCTCGCCGCGGCGACGTCGAGGAGCTCCGAGGCGAGCTTGGCGCGCGCGGCGCTCAGCCGGCTGCGCACCGTGCCGACGGGGATGCCGCAGAGGCCGGCGATCGCCTCGTACGAGCTCGCGCGGCTGAAGTAGCGCAGGACGACGACGAGCCGCAGCGGCTCGGAGAGTCGCCCGATCGCGGCCCACACCCACTCGCGCACCGCGACCCGCTCGAGCTCCTCCGCAACCGGGTCCAGCGCCCCGGCGTCCGGCGGGTCGGCGGTGATCTCGGCCCGGGGCTCGGCCGCTGGCCGGCGGAGCTCCTCGCGGCAGACGTTGCCGAGAACCGAGAGCAGCCACGAGCGCGCCGCACCGGGGTCGCGGAGGTCGCCGAAGCGGCGCAGCGCGATCACGAAGGTCTCGTGGACGGCGTCCTCGGCCGCCGGGCCATGGCCCAGCAGCCCGACGGCGACGGCGTAGAGCAGGGCCCGGTGGCGCTCCAGCAGCAGCGAGAGGCTGTTCACGTCGCCGGCCTGGGCCGCTCGCGCGAGCGCGGCGTCGTCGCTGGGGCTCATGCCGCCATTTTCCTCCTGGCGAGGCCGGCGCGCACGAACCCGCGGAGCCCCAGCAGCCGCACCAGGTTGCGGGGCGCGAAGAAGGCGGGGATCGGCTCGGCCCCGGCGAGCACACCTAGGAAGCGGGTGACCTCGCTCGGCCTCCCGGCCAGGGCGTCGTAGAGGAGCAGCTGCTCGACCCGCGGTGGCCCCAGGGTGGCGATCTCCGTGGTCAGCTCGTACATCGGCAGCGAGGCCTCATCCCGGCGGCCCTGGTAGCCGGCCAGGCCCTCATCCAGCGGCGGGCCACCGTCGAGGGCCGCCGCGACCGCGTCAGCCAGCAGCTCGGCGTCCCTCATCCCGTCGGAGATCCCCTGGCCCGTGACCGGGTCCATCAGCAGTCCGGCGTCGCCGACCAGCGCCCAACCCGGCCCAAAGGGCCGGTGGAAGCGGTTCTGCAGGTCCGCGGTCCCGAAGACCCGGTCGGCGCGTTCGCCGGCCCGGACCCGCTCGCCGAGGTCGCCGGCGAGATCCAGGCTGCGGAGCAGGCAGCCCTCGGGATCGGCGCGGAAGGCGCCGAACTCCGCTGGCGGAGCCGCGACGTAGGTCATCACCAGCCCGTCGTTGGTCGGCCAGGCGCCGATCATGCGCCTCTCCCTCGAGTAGATCTCGCCGCCCTTCATCGGGACCCCCGCCCAGTAGGAGTAGTAGGCGATCGAGAGCGGAGGTTTGGCGTGGTAGGCCGGAGCGCGAACCGCCTTGGCGACGAGCGAGTGACGCCCGTCCGCGCCGACCACCAGCCGGGCGGCTTCCCGCAGCTCGCGGCCGCCGGCGCGTCCGCGGATGCCGCTGACGCGGCCGCCGTCGAAGCAGAGCTGATCGACGGCGAACCCCTCGCGCACCTCGGCGCCCGCCTCCCTGGCCGCGTCGATGAGCAGCTTGTCGAGCAGAGTCCTCCGCGGGCTGTAGAGCGCATCGACGCCGCCCACGGTGGGCCAGCGCCCCTCGAGGACGACCGGGCCGGGGTCGAAGCGGACGTGGCGGGTCGCCGGCGTCCCCGCCGCCTCGATCCTCTCCAGCAGACCCCAGCGAGCCAGCCGGGCCGCGCCCGGCACCTGGATCTGGTGTGTCGAGAGCGTGTCGCTCGGGAAGCGGGCTCGATCGACCGCGAGCACCCGCAGGCCCCGCCCGGCCAGCAGCATCGCCGTCGAGGCCCCCGCCACCCGGGAGCCGACCACGATCACGTCGTACATGCCCTATGGATGCGCCGGCGGCCCGAAAAGTTCGGTTGGTCCGGCCGCGGCCCGCACGGCCTCCTCGAGGCGGTCGTCGCCCCAGAAGAGCTCCTCGCCGACCGCGACCGTCGGGATGCCGACGAGGCCGAGCTCGAGCGCCTCTTCGGTGGCCGTCCGGAGCTTGTCCTTGACCGACCGGGTCTCGATCCCCTTGAGCACGGCGTTGGGGTGGAGCTCGCAGGCGGCGGCCGCGATCAGCACGTTGTCAACATCTCTCATGTCCCGGCCGGCGGCGAACACCTGCCTGAAGCAGGCGAGCGAGAACGACACCACGCGTCCCGACTCCTTGGCGTAGATCGCCGCCCGAGCCGGGTTGAGGCTGTAGCTGTCCACCGGCCAGCCATCCGGGTAGACCACCTCGGGCAGGCCCCGCTCCGCGGCGCGGCGCTGGATCTCCTCGAGGTGCGCTCGGCGATCCTCCTCGAGGGACCAGGGGCGCCGCCCGCTTGCCTTGAGCACGTGGCCGAAGGAGATCGGTTGCCACTCCGGCTGCTCGACGCCCGCCTCGGCGAACAGCCCGCTGATCCGCTCGGCCGCCAGGTAAGAGTAGGGCGAGCTGAAGTCGTAGTAGAAGGTCGAGGGCGTCACCGCAGATCGGGGCTCCTCATCCCGCTGACCATGTAGTAGAGCGCGAGCACGGCGACGATCACGAGCACCACGGCCGGGCTTATGAAAGCGACCGCGATGGCCAGCCCGTAGAACGGAGTCCCGATCTGGAAGGCGTGGGTGATCGCGCGCACCTGGACGTCGGTGAGCTCCACCCCGAGGCGTTCCCGGTGACGGATGATGTACTCCCAGAGCACGCCGAACGCTAGGGCCATCAGGAAGAACGACCCGGCATAAACGACGGCCGCGGTGCGCTGATCGGCTCCGGATTTCAAGTGCTCGGCCATCAACGCTGTCGAGAAGGGGATCAGCACGACCGACATCAGGACGAGCAGGTTGAGATAGAGGACGCCGCGGTCCGCGCGTTTGAGATGGTCGACGACGCCGTGGTGGTTGACCCAGATGATCCCGATCACCAGAAGCTGACGAAGAACGACGCGAACGAGGGCCATTCGCCCTTCAGCTGATGCCAGAGGTCCTCGCCGCCGGGGACCTTGATGTCGAGGACGAGCAGAGTGATCGCGACCGCGAAGACCCCGTCGCTGAAGGCCTCCAGGCGGTTGGTCCTCAAGCGTGGATCGCCCAGCCGTCGACGGCGCGGGCCCCGTCGAGCACCGCCTCCGACATGGTCGGGTGCGGGTGAATGATGCGCTGGAGCTCGGGATAGCCGCCCTCGAGCGCCATCACGTTGACGAGCTCGCTGATCATGTCGCAGGCGATGTTGCCGACCACGTGGGCGCCGAGAATCTCGCCGTACTCGGGATCGCCGATGATCTTGACCAGCCCGGCGCGATCGTCGTAGACGACTGACGCTCCGGCGCCCCCGAGCTTGAACTTGCCGACCTTGATCTGGCGGCCGCCCTCCTTGGCCTGGTCCTCGGTCAAGCCGACGCTCGCGACCTGGGGATGGCAGAAGGTCGCCCCGGGAATCAGGTCGAGGTGGACGGGCTCGGTCGGGGCGCCGGCAGCGGTCTCGACGGCCACCACCCCCTCTTCCTCGGCCTTGTGGGCGAGCGCGGGCCCCCTGACCAGGTCGCCGATCGCGAAGACGCCGTCCGCCGACGTCCGCTGATACTCGTCGACCTCGATCAGCCCCCGGTCGTTCGTCTTCACGCCCGCGGCCTTCAGGTTGAGCGGGTCGGTGTCCGGCCGCCGACCGCCCGCGATCACCAGGTAGTCGGCCTTCACCTCGTTGTCGCCGGCCTTCACCGTGACGCCGGACTTCTGCTCCTCGACCCCCTCCACCTTGGTGCCGGTCAGCACGTCGATCCCGTCCTTCTTGAACTGGCGCTCGACGACCCGGGCCATGTCCTTGTCCTCGAGCGGCAGGATCTGGTCGAGCATCTCGATCAGCGTCACCTTGACGCCCATGCGGGAGTAGGCGGAGGCGATCTCCGCGCCGGACGCGCCCGCGCCCGCGATCACGAGCGACTTCGGCATCGAGGAGAGCGAGTAGGCGCCCCAGGTGTCGATCACCCGGTCGGAGAAGTCGACGCCCGGGATCGGCATCGCGACCGAGCCGGTGGCGAGCACGATCGCCCTCGCCTGGTGCTCCTCCCCGCCCACCTTGACCTTGCCGCCGCCCGCGAGCGAGGCTTCGTCCTGGATGAACTCGACCTTGTTCTTGTTCCAGAGGAACTGGACGCCGTCCTCAAGGGTCTTGGAGACCTTCGTCCGGCGGTCCTGAAGCGCCTTCCAGTCGATCTCCGCCTTGCCGGCCTTGATGCCGAGCTCCGCGCCCTCCCCGCTCACGGTCGCAAAGACCTCGGCGGTGTGGAGGACGGTCTTGGCAGGGATGCAGGCGTAGTTGAGGCAGCGCCCGCCCGCCTTGTCCCGCTCGATCACAGCGGTCCTCTTGCCGAGCTGCGCGGCCCGGATCGCGGCCACGTAACCCCCCGGGCCGCCGCCGATCACGATCACGTCGTACTCGGCCATCGACCTTCGACTCTATACGTTGGGTCTCTCCGGCTTCGCCGCCGCCTCAATTGCCGCGGCTTGGGCCGCTCGGCATCTGAATCCGGGCCATAGCGCGGACCATGAAGTAGAAGAGCGTGCCGGAGCCGAGCAGCAGCAGCGTGGTGCCGATCGCCTGCAGCACCGAGGTGACGGCGATCAGGCCCACGGCACTGGCCAGCATCATCAGCAGGAGCACGGTCTGGAAGCCGAGCACGGCCCAGTAGCGCGACCGCCACATGCCGAGCGCCATCGCCCAGAAGACCGCGGCGAACAGGATGATCGGCGCCGGCTTGATGTCGCGACCGCCCGCGTGGACGCCGGCGATCGCGAGCACCGCCGAAACCGTGAAGACGAGCGCGAGCACCACCGAGACGGCGGCCCCGACCGTGACGGCGCGCGGCCGCTCGCCCGGGCCGAGCGGCTCCAGCTTCGCCCGCGCCTCGGCGTTGCGCTCCTCGTAGCGGCGCGCCATTCGCTCCTGGAAGGTCTCCGACCGGGCGGGCGCGCCGTCGCTCTCGCTTGCCTCCTCGGGCGCCGGTCGCGCTTCCCCGGATGCGCTCGAGCCGTCCGTGGAGCGGCGCTTGCGCTTGCGGCGCTCGGCCCGCTTTCGCTCCCTCGATCCCGCCATCGCTACCGCTCTCGCGCCGCCGGATCGACGGCACCGAACAAGGCGTCCGCGGCGGCGCGCGGGCTCTCCGCATCGCGGATGGCACGGACCACGCAGATCCGCTCCGCACCGGCCTCGATCACGCTCGCCACGTTGCCGGTGTCGATGCCCCCGATCGCGAACCAGGGCGAGCCCGCAATCTCGGCGGCCGTCTCGATCAGCTCCAGGCCCGTCGCCGGGCGCCCGGCCTTGGTGGGCGTCTCCCAGATCGGCCCGACGCTGATGTAGTCCACGGGCTCCCTCGCAGCCGCTTCGATCTGCTCCCGCGAGTGCGTGGAGAGCCCGATGATCGCGTCAGGGCCCATGATCCGGCGGGCCTCGGCGGGGTCGATGTCGTCCTGGCCGACGTGCACGCCGTCGGCGCGGAGCTCCAGCGCCAGGTGCGGGTCGTCGTTGACGATGAACAGGGCGGAGTAGGTGTTCGCGAGCCGCCGGAAGGTGCGTCCCGACCGCTCGATCACGCTCCGGGGGTGGTCGCGGTCGCGCAGCTCGATCATCCCGGCACCGCCGGCCATCGCGGCGTTCAGCATGGCCTCCGGGTCGCGACCGTGCGGCCGAGCGTCGCAGACGAAGTAGAGGCGCGCCCAGCGCAGCCGCTGGCGGCGCAGCTCGCCGATCGCCTCCGGCGGGTCGAGGTTCGTCGTGCCGGGCACGTCGGTCACTCGGGCGCAAGCGTAGATCACGCGATCCCGCGGGTAGCATGGTTGACAACGGGAGCCCACCACGGGCTGAGAGGGCGGCTGAAGGGCCGCCGACCGTCTGAACCTGATCCGGGTAATGCCGGCGCAGGGAGGGCGATGAGCATCGAACCGAACAACCGATACGACGCGGTCTTCGTCGGCGCAGGCGTGATCGGCTTGGCCTGCGCGTGGACGGCGAGGCGCCGAGGGGCACGCGTCTGCCTGTTGGAGCGGAGCCATCCGGCGGCGGGCGCCACCGGGGTTGCCGCAGGGATGCTCGCGCCGGTCGGGGAGGCGAGCTGGGGAGAGGAGCGGCTGCTCGAGCTCAACCTGGAGTCCCTGCGTCGCTGGCCGGCCTTCGCCGCCGAGCTCGAGGCCGAGGCGGGCGAGGGGATCGGCTTGGCCCGGACGGGCGCTCTGCACGTCGCGCTCGACCGCGACGAGGCTGAGGAGCTGCGCCGGCGCCATCAGCTCCATTCGCGGCTCGGCCTCGACTCCGAGTGGCTCGCCGGACGGGAGTGCCGGCGCCTCGAGCCAGGGCTGGCGACGGCGGTCCGCGGAGGCGCCCGGGTCCCGGGTGAGGCCAGCGTCGATCCGCGCCGTCTCGTCGGGGCTCTGCTCGCCGCCTGCGAGACCGGGGGCGTGGCGGTGCACTCCGGCGCCGACGTCGTCGCGGCGGAGCGCGCGGCCGGCGGCTGGCGGCTGCGGACAGCGGACGGCCGCAGCTTCGCCGGCGAGAGGATGGTGATCGCCGCGGGCTGCTGGTCGGGCCAGGGGGATTGGCTGCCGCCGGAGCTGCGCCCGCCGGTCCGGCCGGTCAAGGGAGAGATCCTGACCCTGCGCGGTTCAGCCGCGCAGCCGGCCTGCGAGCGGATCGTCGCCGGGGAGCGCGTCTACATGGTTCCCCGCGCCGACGGGCGGCTGCTGGTCGGTGCGACGGTGGAGGAGCGCGGCTTCGACACCACGCTGACCGCCGGTGGCGTCCACGAGCTGCTGCGCGAGGCCTACCGGCTGCTTCCCGAGATCGCCGAGCTCGAGCTGCTCGAGGCGAACGTCGGCCTGCGCCCCGGCTCCCCGGACAACGCGCCGCTGATCGGAGAGGCGGACGAGGGGGTGTTGGTGGCGACCGGGCACTTCCGCAACGGCGTCCTGCAGGCGCCCGTCACGGCGGCCTGCGTCACGGCCCTGCTGGCGGGCGAGCCGTCGCCGATCGAGCTGGCGCCGTTCTCCCCGCGGCGGTTCTCGGCGCGGCCGGCCGCGCGACCCGTGGAGGTCGGATGAGGATCGAGCTGAACGGCGAGCCGGTCACGCTCCCCGATGGCGCGCCGGTCCGCGCCGCCGTGGAGGCAGCCGGTGCCCCGGTGCCGGAGCGAGGCGTGGCCGTGGCCGTGGATGGAGAGGTCGTGCCCCAGAGCGAGTGGACCCGCACGACGCTGCGCGAGGGGCAGAGCGTGGAGGTGCTGGCGGCGATCCAGGGTGGCGCCGAGGACGGCTTCGAGCTGGGCGGCCGTCGCTGGGGCTCGCGGCTGATCGTCGGCACCGGCGGCTTCCGCTCGTTGGAGCAGATGGAGCAGGCGCTGATCGCGGCGGGAACCGAGATCGTCACGGTCGCGCTGCGGCGGGTCGATCCCGAGGCGCAGGGGTCGGTGCTGGACGTGATCCGGCGGCTGGGGCTGTTCGCGCTCCCGAACACCGCGGGCTGCTACACGGCCCGGGACGCGGTGCGCACCGCGAAGCTCGCCCGCGAGGCCTTCGAGACCGACTGGGTGAAGCTCGAGGTGATCGGCGACGACCGCACGCTCTTCCCTGATGCCGTCGAGCTGGTCGAGGCTGCTGAAGCGCTCGTCGACGATGGCTTCACGGTGTTGCCGTACACGAACGACGACCCGATTCTCGCCCGCCGCCTGGAGGAGGCCGGCTGCGCGGCGGTGATGCCGCTCGGCTCGCCGATCGGCTCCGGGATGGGAATCCGGAACCGGTACAACGTCCAGATCATCGCCGAGCGCGCCGGCGTCCCGGTGGTCCTCGACGCGGGCATCGGGACGGCCTCGGACGCCGCCCTCGCGATGGAGCTCGGCTGCGACGCGGTCCTGCTCGCCAGCTCGGTCTCGCGCGCCGAGGATCCGGCCGGCATGGCCGCCGCGATGCGCGCCGCGGTCGAAGCCGGCTGGGCGGCGCGGCACGCGGGGCGCATCCCCCGCAGGCTGCACGCGGAGGCGTCCACCCCGGTCGAGGGGACGCCGGAGCTCTCGTAGCTCGGGCGGCTAGCGCCGCAGCCGGCCGGCGATCCGGTCGACGCCCTCACCGAACGCCCCGAACACCCAGCCGACCCCATGGGCGGTCCGGTTCAGTACGCCCGCGGCGACCGGCGCGGCCGCCCGGTCGGGGTCGGCGCCGAGGGCAACGGCGGCCTGACGCACGGCATCCAGATGGGCCTCGAACCGGACCGCCCATTCCTCACAGAACGCCGCCAGGTTCCGATCCTCCCGGGCGCGGGCGAGCTCCGCGAGCTGGCGCAGCAGGGTCGTCAGGTGCTCGGCGTCCAGAACGGCGAAACGGACGACCAGCCCGGTGTCCGCCCCGCGGTCGGTGATCCCGGTGCGCAGATCCGCCAAGCGCGCACCCAACCCCTGCGCCATCGGGCGGCCGTAGAGGCCGTAGGCCTCGGTCCGCGGCTCCAGCTCCTCGATCAGCCGCTGCGCATCCGCGGCACCGCGCCGCAGCGCGTCGCCGACGGGCGTTCCATCGAGCAGGGTCCCGACTCGCGCCCAGCGGTGCACCAGATGGCGGGAGACGGCGTACAGCTCTCGGTACGCGCGGTGCTCGGCGGGGTGCAGGGTGTTGGTGGTGTCTTCGCTCACGGCGCTCTAGGCGGCGAGGCGGTCCCGCGCTCGGCCCAGGTCGCTGACCAGCATCGCCATCGCATCCTCCCGGTCCTCCGGGTCGGCCCGAAGGATGGCGGATGGATGCAGCGTCGGCATTGCGGTCGGCCCGAGGCGCGAGCCGAGGAGCCGCCCGTGGTCCTTCATGACCCGCGCCTTCGACCCGATCACGGCCCTCACGGCGGTGGCGCCCAGGCAGACGATCACCTCGGGCTCGACGACCCCGAGCTCGGCCTCGAGCCAGGGGGCGCATGCCTTGATCTCCTCCGCCCTCGGCACCTGGTGGATGCGCCGCTTGCCCCTCGGCTTCCACTTGAAGTGCTTGACGACGTTGGTGACGTAAACGTCGGCGCGCTCGATCCCGGCTCGCTCGAGGGCGCTGTCGAGCACCCGCCCGGCGGGACCGACGAACGGGTGCCCCTCTACATCCTCGCGGTCGCCCGGCTGCTCGCCGACCAGCATCAGGCGCGCGCGCTTCAGTCCCTCCCCGAAGACCGTCTGGCTGCCGGTCCTCCAGAGCGGGCAAGCCCTGCACGTGGCCGCCGCCTCGCGCAGCTTCGGGAGGGTGGGCCTCTCCGGGATCAGCGCGCCCGCGCCGCCCGACTGCTCGCCGGTCAGGGGGAGCTGGCTCACGGCGAGGTCCTACCCGGCGTTCAATCGGCACACTCCGCGTCCGATTGCCGGGCGAACATACGTTCGACACACGGTCGCAAAGATGCAACACTCGAAGAGCATGCGCTGGGACTCACAGAGGGTCGACAGGGAGAGGGGCCGCAGCCTGCCCGGGCTGGACGTCGAGCGCGTCCGGACCTTCGACGCCCCGGAGGCCCTCGGGATCAACTTCCACGAGGTCCGCGCCAAGTCGGCGCTCAACCGCGTGCCCGGCGACTTCCTGCCGTTCAACTGGACGGTCAACACCTTCAGGGGCTGCTCCCATGCGTGCGTCTTCTGTTTCGCCCGCAGCACCCACACCTACCTGGACCTCGACGCGGGCCGCGACTTCGAGCGCGAGATCGTCGTCAAGGTCAACGCGCCCGAGCTGCTGCGCGCCGAGCTGGCGCGGCCGAGCTGGAAGCGCGAGCTGGTCGCGATCGGGACCAACACGGACCCGTATCAGTGGGCTGAGGGCCGCTACCGCCTGATGCCGCCGGTCATCGAGGCCCTTCGCGACTTCGAGACGCCGCTGTCGGTCCTGACCAAGTCGCCGCTGCCGCTCCGTGACCTGGATCTGTACCTCGAGCTCGCCGAGGTGGCGGACGTCTCCGTCAACTTCTCCGTGCCGACCCTCGACGAGAGGATCTGGCGCGAGACCGAGCCGCACACCCCCCACCCGCGCAAGCGGCTCGAGGCGGTTGCGAGGTTCAACGAGGCCGGGATCCCGTCCGGCGTGCTGGTCGCGCCCCTGATGCCGGGGATCAACGACTCGCCCGAGCTGGTCGAGGAGATCGTCTCGCTCGCGGAGGACGCCGGCGCGACCTTCGTCAACGGCATCGCGCTGCACCTGCGGCCAGGGGTGAAGGAGGTCTTCATGTCGTGGCTGTCGGCGGCCCGCCCCGACCTGGTTCAGCGCTACGACCGGCTCTACGACGGCCGGGCGTACGCTCCGCCGGCCGAGCGCAGGCGGATCGGCGGCCTGGTGAGGGCGACGCGGGCGAGCGGCGACCCCCGCTTCAGTCGCCGGCAGCGGCTCGCGCGACGGCGGCGTGAGCGCGCCAAGGCCGCCGGGGCGCCCGAGCCGGAGCAGACGGCGCTCTTCTGACTGCCGGCCGGCAAGGCCGCAGCTCGACTCCGCGGCCTGCCGTTTAAAGCCGAGGCGCCGGGGTAAATCGCCGTCACCATGGTTCGGGAGAGGCCGCTCGTTCACCTGCGGGTGGCCGCTCTCCTAGCCGCCGGTGTGCTCGTGCTTCTCTCGACCGGCTGCGGGCGGCTCGACAAGGACGCCGTCTCGACGGAGCTGAGGACGCTGCAGTCCTCGGCCGCCGAGGGAATGCTGGTGGCGGAGCAGGCCGCCCGCTCGCGAGCGCCGGCGGACTTCATCGAGATCCGAACCGCGGAGCTCTCCAAGCAGTCGAAGAACTCCGCCGACGCGCTCGCCGAGACGCCGACGGAGCAGGGGCTGCAGTCCGCCGCAAGGCGGGGCAATCAGATCGGCAACCGCGCCTCGGAGATCCTCGATGCGCTGCATTCGGACCCGGGCAACCCGGACCTCGCCAGGAACGTCGCGGCCGAGCTGCGGTCGCTCAGCCATGAGGCGGGAAACGTGGACTCGTCGCTGTGAGGAAGGTCTTCCAGATCGCGCTCGGCGTGATCGCGGCGCTGGGCGGCTTCGTGGACATCGGGGAGCTCGTCTTCAACACGCAGGCGGGCGGGCTGTTCGGGTACCAGCTGCTCTGGACCGTCCCGATCGGCGTGGTGGGGATCGCGACCTACGCGGAGATGTGCGGCCGGGTCGCGACGATCACGAAGCGCCCGGTCTTCGACGTGGTGCGGCAGCGGCTCGGCTTCGGCCCGGGCCTGGTCACCCTGATCGCGAGCGAGGCGATCAACATCCTCACGGTGGCGGCAGAGGTGGGCGGCATCGCGCTGATCCTGCAGCTCTACTTCGCCGACGTC
>Ga0070741_10017579_pt1 | contig 11724 bp, 7 predicted proteins | sample Coa_R1_4_FD_66440 | JGI IMG/M metagenome (GOLD analysis project Ga0070741, IMG submission 66440) | Surface soil microbial communities from Centralia Pennsylvania, which are recovering from an underground coalmine fire - Coalmine... | ecosystem: Environmental > Terrestrial > Soil > Unclassified ...
ACGCGCCACCCGGGCACGTCGATGTTGGCCGGGTACATGTACTCGTTGATGAAGATCGTCGGGTGACCGAGCTGCGGCCGGGCCCGCAGCATGTCCCGCATGCGGGCCACGTGACCGGGGATGGCCTCGGGCCGGCGCTCGCCGGGCGGGATGTAGTCGGGCTCGGTCTCGTGCCAGGCGATGGCGTCCCAGTGCAGGCCTTCGCGGGCGGAGAAGTCGAGGAACGTCGTCATGTCGAGCAGCTCGGGACGGGCCGGGTTGTGGCGCTCGAGGAAGCCGCTGAGGCTGGGCCCGATCACCTTCGCCGTCGGGTCGGCCCGCTTCACCGCCGCGTAGCCCACCTGGAACGTCTGGAGGATCTGGGCGATGGTGGCGTGCACCGGTGGCGCGTACCCGAGCCACGAGTCGGGCTCGTTCTGCACCTCCCAGTACGTCGGCGCCCACCCCTGCTGCTTGGCCGTGCGCACGAAGTTGGTGACGAAGTTGGAGTAGCCGTTCCAGTCGTCCCACGGCAGCCGGCCGCCGCCCCGCTTGGGGTCGTAGGTGGCCCGGGTCCAGTAGTCGCTCAGGATCTCGGTGGTCGTGCTGGCGTAGAGGCTCGTCTGGGTCTGCTGGCTCTGGCCGCCCGACCCGCGCCACGACGTGGGCCGCAGGGCGGCAATGCGGGCGGGCGAGGTGGCGGAGCCGAAGCCGTGAAGGAAGCCGGTGGCCTTGCGGGTGGCCGAGCCCAGCGCCACGTCGCCGTCGACGGCGACGCACGCCTGGCCGGCGAGGCACAGCGGCGTCGAGGCCGCCGGTCGCACGCCCGCGCTCGCGCTCGACGTGTCGGAGGCGAGCGACGGGATGCGCGCCGCGCCCACACACGCGAGGGCGATGACCATGCCGCCCACCGCGAACCGACGCACTCGTCCCCCAACCATCAAGCGAGCAATCGTAGAGGACCCATCACAGGGTGAGGTTTCGCCCTCGGTGACGGTGAAACCTCCGTCCGCGTCAGGTGAGGATCAGATGACCCGGCCCATCCACGACGCGAACAGGGACGCGTACGGGCCTTCCTGCTCGATGAGCTGGGCGTGCGTGCCCTGCTCCACGACCCGCCCACCGTCGACGACCGCCACCCGGTCGGCCCGGGCCGCCGTCGACAGGCGGTGGGCGATGAGGACCACGGTGCGCCCTTCGAGCAACTTCTCCAGCGCCGCCTCCACGGTGACCTCGGTGCCGGGATCGAGGCTCGAGGTGGCCTCGTCGAGCACGACCACCGAAGGGTCGGCCAGCGCCGCCCGCACGATCGACACCAGCTGGCGCTCCCCGGCCGACATGTTGCTGCCCTGCTCCCGGACCACCGCGTCGAGCCCGCCGTCGAACGCCTCGAACCGCGACGTGAGGCCGAGGTCGGCCACCGCCTTCCACATCTCGTCGTCGGACGCGGCGGGCCGGCCGATGGCGAGGTTGTCGCGGATCGTGCCCTCGAAGAGGAATCCCTCCTGGGGCACGACCACGATGCGGGCCCGCAACGAGGCCAGCCCCGCGTCGCGCAGGTCGACGCCGGCGTAGCGCACCTGGCCCGCACTGGGGTCGTAGAAGCGCACCATCAACTTGGCCAGCGTCGACTTGCCGGCACCGGTCGGGCCGACGAGCGCCAACCGCTGCCCGGGCGAGACCGACAGCGTCACGTCGCTCAGCACGGGCTCGTCGGTGCCGGCGTAGGTGAACGACACGTCGCGCACGTCGATCGCCCCGCTGTCGGGAAGGTCGACAGCGCCGGGGCGCTCGGAGATGGCGGGCTTCTCGTCGAGCAGCACGAACAACTTGTGCAGGGCCGCGCCCGCCGCCTGCAGGGTGTTGAACAGCTGGCTCAACTGCTGCACGGGCTCGAACAGGTTCTGCAGGTACAGGACGAAGGCAGCCACGGTGCCGACGGTGACGACACCGCGCGCCGAGAGGTAGCCGCCCAGCCCGAGGATCACGGCCACGGCCGTGCCCTGGGCCAGTTCGATGACGGGGAAGTAGATGGCGGCGATGCGCTCGGTCTTGAGCTGGGCCCGGAACTGCAGCTCGTTGGTCTCGCTGAACCGCTCGAGCACCGTCGGCTCCTGGCTGAACGCCTGCACCACCCGGATGCCGCTCAGCCCTTCCTGCAGCGACGCCATCGTCATGCCGATGCGGTCGCGCAGGGTGAGGTAGGCGCGGTTCGACTCCCGTCGGAACCAGACGCTGGCGTAGGCGACCATCGGCACCACCACGAGCGTGCCCAGCGCCAGCTGCCAGCTCATGAGCGACATGGCGAGCACCGCCCCGCTGAACAGCAGGGCGTTGACGATGAACATGGTGAGGCCCTGGCCGACCAGCTCCTCGAGCGCCTCCACGTCGGCGGTCATGCGGGCCACCAGGTCGCCCGTGCGGTGGCGGTCGTAGAACTCCATCGACAGCGACAGCTGATGGGCGAAGACGGTCTCGCGCAGCTGCCGGAGCAGGATCTCGCCGGCCCGGGTCACCGTCATGATCACGGCCCGGCCGAACACGTAGGCACCGACGGCGGTGACAATGAACATCACCGTGGCCTTGGTGAGCACGCCCGGGTCGCGGGCGCGGACGCCGTGGTCGATGCCGTAGCGCACGAGCGCGGGGCCCGCGAGCATGCACGCCGCCTGCAGCACGACCAGCACCGACGCCAGCACGACGCGCCGTCGCTGCGGGCGCAAGTACGACCACAGCCGCTGCATCACGTGACGCCGCTCGTCGGCCGTGAGGTGGTGCTCGATGGCGTCGGGGATCCTCACGCCGGCAGGTCCGCCTCGTGTCCCGCGGCACGCCGCTCGCCCTCGGCCAGCACCCGCCGGTACTCCTCCGACGTCGCCAGCAACTCCTCATGGGTTCCCGTGGTGACCACGCGACCGCCCGCACCGAGCAGCACGACACGATCGGCGAGGGCGACCGTCGCCGGCCGGTGGGCGATGATCACCGTGGTGCGGCCCTGCATGACCTCACGCATGGCGGCCCGGATCTCGTGCTCCTTCGTCGGGTCGACCGACGACGTGGCGTCGTCGAGGACGAGCACGCGCGGGTCGGCGAAGATCGCCCGGGCGATGGCGATCCGCTGGCGCTGCCCGCCCGAGAGCGAGAAGCCGCGTTCCCCGAGCACCGTGTCGTAGCCATCGGGCAACTCGCGGATGAACTCGTCCGCCCCGGCAAGGCGGGCCGCCCGCTCGACCAGCTCCTGCGGTGCGTCCGGGTCGGCGAAGGCGATGTTGGTGCGCACCGAGTCGCCGAAGAGGAACGTGTCCTCGAACACGATGCCGATCGAGCGGCGCAGCTCGCTCAGCTTGAGGGCGCGCACGTCGACCCCGTCGAAGCGCACGGCACCGCCGTCGACGTCGTAGAAGCGGGGGATCAGCCGGGCGACCGTGCTCTTGCCGGAGCCCGTGGGCCCGACCACGGCCAGGGCCTCGCCGCCCTGCACCACCAGGTCGAGGCCGTCGAGCACCAGGTGGTCACCCCCGTAGCCGAACCGCACGCCTTCGAAGCGCACCTCGCCCGGCCCGCTGGGCGGCGCGATGGCGTCAGGTCGGTCGACGATCGCTGGCGCCGTGCTCATCACCGCGTACACGCGCGCGGCCGACGCCGATGCGCGCGACGCCGCGGCTACCAGGAAGGCCGTTAGCCGCAGCGGGAAGATCAGCTGCAGAATGTAGAAGTTGAAGGCGATCAGCTGCCCGACGGTCAGCCGGTGGTCAAGCACCTCGTGCCCGCCGACGTAGAGAGTGGCGATCAACCCGACGGTCGGCAGCAGGTCGATGAGCGGCGTGAACGAGGCGCGCAGGCGGGCGATGTCCATCGCCCTGTCGAACACGGTGGCCGCCGCGCCCGTCATGCGCCGCTCCTGGATGGACTCGGAGCCGAAGCCCTTGACCACCCGGATGCCCGACAGCGTCTCCTCGACCAGACCGGTCACGTCGGCGAGCGACTGCTGCAGCTCGGCCGAGAACGGGTGCAGCCGCGTCGAGAAGCGCGTGGCCGCGATGTTGAGGAACGGCAAAGCGGCGAGGGAGAAGATGGCGAGGCGGGCGTCGATCGAGAACAGCACCACGGCGACGCCGAGGACCATCACCACGTTGGCGCCGGCGACGGGGAGGAACACGAGGAACAGCTGGATCTGGCGCAGGTCGGTGTTGGCCCGGGCCATGAGCTGCCCGGTCTGGGCCCGGTCGTGGTACCCGAAGTGAAGGCGCTGGAGGTGAGCGAACAGCTCGCGCCGGAGGTCGGCCTCGGCTCGCAGCGAGATGAAGAACGCCGCGTATCTCCGCAGCGCAGTGGCTACGGCGATCACCAGCGTGACTGCGAAGATGATCAGGCCCCAGCGCACCAGCACCGCCGGCCGGTACGTCTGGATGCCGTGGTCGATCGCCCGTTGCGCGAGCAGCGGGATCGACACCTTGGCCACCGTCCACGACAGCGCCGCCGTCACGCCCACGACGATCCACCCCCGGCTGGGCCGCAGGGCGCGCCGCATCATGCGCCAGCCGCCGTGCCGCATCTCCCGGGACGTCGCCACGTCCACTTCGGGATCGTCTGTCACTACTTGGACAGTTTAGAACCCGTTCTACTTGGCTTGCCGTTTGACTGATAGCGGGGTTCGACGGTGAGGCGGATGGCGTTCTCGAGCTCGTCCGCGACCTGCTTCATGTCGTAGCGGCCGTTGGCCCACCCGGTCAGGGTGGCGTACCAGACGTGGCGGATCACCCGCGAGATGCGCTCGCGCACCTTGGCGTCGAGGGCGGCGAGGATCTCGTCGGTGATCGACGAGATCTGGTTCCCCACCTCCTGGGTGCACTCGGCCACGCCGTCGTCGGCCGACGTCAACGCGGTGATGAGCGCGCCGGTGAGGAGCGGCTGGCGCTCCATGGCGCGGCAGGCGCGGCGGAACACGTCGACCAACTGGTCGGCGGCGTCGGTGCCGCGCGGCGGCACCTGCGTGAGCCGCTGGCGCAACTCGTCGGTCCACTCCTGCATGGCCGCGGCCAGCACGTGGTCCTTGGAGGAGAAGTAGCGGTAGATCGTGCCCAGAGCGACGTCGGCCCGAGCCGCGACGTCGCGCATCTGCACGGCGTCGTAGCCACCTTCGGCGCCCAGTTCGAGCGCGGCCGCGATCACCCGCCCGCGGCGCTTGACCTGGCTGGGACGCAGCTGCTCCGCGGGGGCGGCACTGCTCATCGGGCAACCCCTCTCATCGCCGAAATGATACCGGTTCTCTTTTGTCACCCAGTGACCGCCGCGGCCCGGGCCCGGGCGGTGTCGGCGGCGACGTGGCGGCGGCCGTTGAGCACGACCATCGAACCCAGGAGCACGAGCGGGGTGACGATGGCGAACGCCAGCGCCAGGTTTCCCTCCTTCTTCCCGTGCACGACGATCGGCCAGTGCACGGCCAGGGCACCCACGAGCGGTGCGGTCACGCCGCCGAGGAGGGCGCCCAGCCAGGTGGTGACGGCGAAGGCAGTGCCCCGCAGCCGGGCGGGCGCCACCTCGGCGGTCATCACCGCCAGGGCAGGGATCGCGCCGACGATGAACAGCACGCCGATGAACTGCAGCGGCACGCGCACCGTCCACGTCGGGACGGGGAGAAAGCTGACGAACAGCAGCACGCCGCCGACGAACTGCGCGATGCCGGCCAGCAGCATCGGCGCCCCCTCGTACCGCGTGCGCAGGCGGTCGGCGATGACGCCGCCCGCGATCGTGCCGGCGATGGCGCCGAACAGGATGAGCCCGCCCGACACTGCGCCCGACTGCGCGGTGGACAGTCCCGCGTGGCGCTCGTAGAACGACGGCGCCCAGTAGCCGAGGGCGGTGAGGCTGCCGGTGATCACCCCGCTCCCGATCATCAGCGCTCGCAGCGTGGGGATGCCGATCACGGCGCGTAGGTCGGTGCGGATGGCCTGACCCGCCGACTGGGGCACCGGGTCGGGGCCGCTGGGCGGACGCACCGGCAGGTTCGACGCCGCCTCGGCGATGGCGGTCTCGGCCGACGCGTCGGGCGGCGGGTCGCCGTCGTGCTCGCCCCGCCGCGGCTCGGCGAGACGAAGCACCGTCAACGCGAGAAGCGACCCGGGGATCCCGACCAGCAGGAAGGCCCACCGCCACCCGATCGTGCCGGCGACGACACCGCCGACGCCGGTGCCGATGGCCGTGCCGAGCACGGGCGTCACCTGACGCACGGCGTAGGCGCGGCCGCGGATGGCAGGCGGGTAGTAGTCGGCGATGAGCGACTGTCCGGCCGGGCCGTTGACGGCGTCGGACCCACCGAGCACGGCCCGCACGCCGAGGAACTGCACGAAGTTCTGCACCGCCGCCGTGAGCCCGGCCAGCACACCCCAGCCCGCGAGCACGGTGGCGATGACGCGCGTGCGCCGCCGGCGGTCGACGATGTACCCCGCCACCGGTGTGGCGAGGAAGCTGGCGAAGATGAACGCCGTGCTCAGCACGCCGATCTTGGTGTCGCTGAAGTGCAGCTCGTCCTGGATCTTGCTGGCGGCGCCGGGGAGGATGCCGCGGTCGATGGCGTCGATCAGGCCGACGAGAGCCAGGATGACGAGCGGACGCCGGCCGTACCGGCCCCAGTCGCGCGCCGGTTTGGCGGAGACGTCTGTCGCCGGAGCGGCCGACGTCACCGGCGTGAAGTACCCGACTTCGGCCGCGCCTTGCCGTTGCTCGCGTGGTGGCCTGTTTCGTCGAGGTCGACGCCCCCGCCGAGGTAGGCCGCCTGCACCGTCTTGTTGGCCTGGATCTCGCGCGGCGTGCCCGCGGCGAGGATGCGACCGAAGTCGAGCACATGGATGCGACTGCACACCCGCATCACCAGTTCCACGTCGTGCTCCACGAGCAGCACGGCCAGGCCGTCGGCGGCCAGCTCGGGCAGCAGCGTCGCCAGCTCGTCCGACTCCCGTTCGTCGAGACCCGACGACGGCTCGTCGAGCAGCAGCAGCTTCGGCCGCGAGGCCAGCGCTCGGGCCAGCTCGACCAGGCGGGCCATGCCGGTCGGCATGGCGTCGACGCGGCGCTTGGCGACGCGCCGCAAGCCGATGCGGTCGACGAGCGCGTCCGCCACCTTGTCGGGTGGATCACCCGTCTTGTCCCACGTGCGGTGCACCTCGGCGGCCACGAGCACGTTCTCGCGCACGCTCAGCGAGCCGAACACCTCGAGGCGCTGGAAGGTACGGGCGACGCCGAGGCGGGTGCGCTGGTGCGGACGAACGCCCGCCATGTCGCGCCCCTCGAGCCGCACGCAGCCGCTCGCCGTCGACTGCAGCCCACAGATGACGTTGAACAGCGTGGTCTTGCCGGCACCGTTGGGACCGATGAGGCCGGTGACGGAGCCGGCCTCGACGTCGAGGTTGACGTCGTCGAGAGCGCGCAGGCCCCCGAAGTTGACTGTGACGCCTTCGACGTCGAGCAAGGCCATGCCGTCCCCTTTACGCGAACTTGAAGAACTCGCCGAGACTGCACTCGTAGCCGGAGCCCGTCGGTTTCTCCCGGACGAACTTGCCGCCCTGGACCTTCACCATCACGAAGCACGGTGTGCCCGTGCGCTTGGCCGGGCTGAACGGCCCGTTCACGCCGCCGCCGTCGTCGGTCTCCACCTGGGTGTCGAGGTACTTGATCACGCTGTCGCGCGTGATCGGTCCGCCGAGCGCCCGCAGGGCCTTGACGAAGTAGGACGCCTGGCCCCAGCCGCCGACCACGAACTGGTCGAGCTGCCCGGTCGGGAACAGCTGCTTGTTCCACTTGAAGAACGCGGCCACGTCGGGGCTGGCATTGGCCTCGTTGGGATCCGCCACCGGGAGGAACAGGATCGGTGTCTTCCACCCATCACCGTCGGCCTTCATGATGTCGGTGAACGTCGAGTTGTAGCCGATGCTGCTGACCTTGAGGGGCGGGTCCCAGTTCTGCTGGCGCATGTTGCGCACCAGCCGGATCTGCATGTTGACCTCGACCGCGAACAGGAACAGCAACTGCACGCCGGCGTTGCGCATGGCGATCACCTGCGCGGTGTAGTCGGGCGCCGTCGTCTGCAGCTCGGCCCGGTACGCAAACGGCGACTCGAAGCCGACGTGCGCCAGTGCGCCCTCGGTGCCTGGGGAATTGACGCGTACGCCCTGCACGGCGGAGAGCAGGTACCCGACCTTCTTCACGCTCGGGTACGCCTGCCGCAGGTACACGTACGGTCCCGTCTGGATGATGTTGGGCGTGCCATGCGGGAGGGCGTTGGGGAAGTTGCGGCCTGACGGGTCCACCGTCGTGCCGACGTAGGGCACGCCCGTCGACTTGAGCAGGTCGATGTAACCGCTGTCGGCGACGGCCAGGTTGCCGACGAACGCGAACACCTGGGGCTCCAGCCGCTCGAACTCGGCCCGGGCGTGCTGGGCGTCGAGCGCATCGTCGCCCTTGAGCACGGTGATCTTGCGCCCGCAGATGCCGCCCTGCGAGTTGATCATGGCGAAGTACGACGCCGCGCCGCGGAACTCGCCTTCCGTCGCACCGGGCAGCGGACCGGAGTCGGTCGACATGCTGCCGACCTTGATCTCCGTCGGCGTCACGCCCTTGGCCGTCGACGTTCCCTTCGGGCAGCCGCCCGCGGTCGCGCCGGCGAGTGTCGTCGCCGTGTTGGAGCCGCCTCCCCCGCCGGACGAGCCGGACGACCCGGACGAACCCGACGAGCCCGTGTTGCCGGCCGTGGATTGCTCGCCTGAAGACGCGGCCGACTGGTCCCCGGCCGCCGCCGCGGTCTGGTCACCTGCCGACGCGCTCGCCGACGCGCGGCCGGCCTGGGCGGCGTCGATCTGGCGCAGTGCCGTGCCGGGAAGACGCGAGCCGCACGCGGTCGCGACCAACACCAACGAGAGGAACGCGGCGAGCGAGACCAGTCTCGTCCGTCGTCGGGAGAACCAACCCAGCTCCACCCCAGACTCCTTTGTCTCGCTGTCCATGCCCCCCGACGGCCCGAGACGGCAGAACTATAATCTGTTACAAATTGCGGTGGGCCTCGCCTCTGCGACGACAGAGGCGGGCTTGGGGGACAGCCCGTTGCAGACCTTCCTGACGTTCCTGTTGATCGGGATCACGGTCTCGGCGGTCTACGCCATCTCGGCTACCGGTCTGGTCGTCACCTACATCACCTCGGGCGTCTTCAACTTCGCCCATGGGGCGATCGGCATGTTCCTCGCCTTCGTCTACTGGGAGCTGCACGTCAACCGCGGCTGGCCGACGCCGCTCGCTCTGTTCGTGACCCTCGGCGTCATCGCGCCGGCCATCGGCGTGCTCCTCGACGTGGCCGTGATGCGGCGGCTGCTCTCGGGCGCGTCGGTGGCGACCAAGCTCGTCGTGACCCTGGCCGTGCTGCTGGCCTTCCAGGGGTTCGCCCTCGCCATCTGGGGCATCAAGCTGCGCGCCCTCCCCGGCATGTGGGGCGATCGGCACACCGTCACCGTGTCCGGGCTCGTCATCACGTGGGACCAGATCACCACCGTGCTAGCTGCCGTCGCGGTGGCGTTTGGCTTGCGCGTGCTGTTCCGGCGGACGCGGCTCGGCGTCGCCATGCGCGCCGTGGTCGACAACCGCGAGCTGTGCGCCATCAAGGGAATCAGCCCCAACCGCGTCACCGCTGCCTCATGGGCGATGGGCTGCATGCTCGCCGGACTGGCCGCCATCCTCATCGCGCCCGGGCTCAACCTCGAGGTGAACACTCTCAGCCTGCTCGTGGTGTCGGCCTACGCGGCCGCCATCCTCGGACGGCTCGAGAGCCTGCCGGCGACGTTCGCCGGCGCCCTGCTGCTCGGCGTGGGCGAGAAGCTCATCATCGGCTACCTGCCCCAGAGCAACGAGCTGGTGCGCAACCTCGAGCCCGCCTTCCCGTTCCTCCTGCTGTTCGCGGCCCTGCTGCTGCGACCCCAACGCCGCCTGCCCGAGAAGGTGCCGACGCACGCCGAGCCCGAGCCGCCGCGGTTGCGCACGTCGCTCGTCGTCGGCGCGGTGGGCGTCGTCCTCGCCCTCGTGCTGTCGGGGGGCATGAACAACTTCCGGCTGCTGATCGGCTCGCAGGCCCTCCTGTTCTCCTGCCTCACCATCAGCCTGGTCATGGTGACCGGCCTGTCCGGCCAGGTGTCGCTCATGCAGCTGTCCTTCGCCGGCGTGGGAGCGGTCGTGCTCGGCAAGATCGGCACCGGCCTGCCCTACGGCGTCGGATTGCTGATCGCGGCGGCGGCCGCCGGCGCCCTCGGCGTGCTCGTCGCCCTGCCGGTCGCCCGCCTGCGCGGCATCTACCTCGCCCTGTCGACGCTCGCATTCGCCATCTTGATGGACGCCCTGTTCTTCCAGAACAGCCGCATCCTCAACCTCGGCACGACGATCGCCGTGCCCCGCCCGAGCTTCTTCGGCATCGCGTTCCACAGTGAGCGCGCCATGTTCGTGCTGCTCGCCATCGCCACTGCCGTGTTCGCCAATGTCTTCCTCATCGTGCGCCGCAGCAGCTTCGGGCGGCAGATGGCGGCGTTGCGCGACTCCCCCATCGCGTCACAGACGATGGGCATGAGCGTCTCGTGGGCGAAGCTGAAGATCTTCGGCCTGTCGGCCGCCATGGCCGGCCTGGCCGGAGGGCTGCTCGGTTCGCTGCAGGTACGAGTGGGACCCTTCGACTTCCTGTACTTCCGCTCGCTCACGCTCTTGCTGGTCGCCACCATCTTCGGCATCACCAGCGTGTCGGGCGCCCTGCTCGGCGCCCTCTTCTTCGTGGTGCTGCCCGAGGTGCTGCGTCACGTGGCGTCGACCGGGCAGGGCGCGGGCGCCACGAGCCAGGCCCTGCAACCGCTCATCATCGGCGCCCTCGCCATCGCGGTCGCCCGCCGGCCCGAGGGCATCTCGGGCCAGATCCGCGGGCGCCTGCGTCCCCTCTGGCAGCGCGTGCTGCCGTGGACGCGCGACGAGGATGACGACACCGGAAGCGTCGACGGCAACGGCGATGGCATGACGTTGCTGCTCGTGCCCGAGGCCGAGGAGGCCCACGTTGGCGCGTGAGTCGAATGGCGCGGGAAAGCTCGACCCCACGCTGGCTGCCGAACTGGCGACCACGCCGCTGCTCGAGCTGCGCGGCGTACGGGCCTCGTACGGGAAGATCGAGGTGCTCCACGGCCTCGACCTCAAGGCGCCGGGCGGGCAGATCCTCGCCATCCTCGGGCCCAACGGTGCGGGCAAGACCACGACCCTGCGGGTGATCAGCGGTCTGATGCGACCGACCGCGGGCTCGCTGTTGCTCGACGGCCACGACGTCACCGGGGCGCCGGCCGAGGAGCTGGCGCGGGTCGGCGTGTGCCTCATCCCCGAGGGTCGCGGCATCTTTCCCAACCTGACCGTGCGCGAGAACATCCTCATGGACACCTACGGCTCGGGCCGCAAGCTCAACGAGCTGGAGGAGCGCGCCTACGACCGGTTCCCGCGCCTCGGCGACCGCGTGTCGCAGATGGCGGGCACGCTCTCGGGCGGCGAGCAGCAGATGCTTGCCCTGGCACGCGCCTTGAGCACCGACCCGGCGCTGATCCTGCTCGACGAGCTGTCAATGGGTCTTGCGCCCCTCGTCGTCGACGACCTGTTCGAAGCGGTGCAACAGCTGGCCAAAACAGGGGTGACGATCGTCGTCGTCGAACAGTTCGCTGATGTCGTTCTCGGATTCGCGGACCAGGT
>Ga0070741_10017580_pt1 | contig 11724 bp, 11 predicted proteins | sample Coa_R1_4_FD_66440 | JGI IMG/M metagenome (GOLD analysis project Ga0070741, IMG submission 66440) | Surface soil microbial communities from Centralia Pennsylvania, which are recovering from an underground coalmine fire - Coalmine... | ecosystem: Environmental > Terrestrial > Soil > Unclassified ...
ATCGGCGGTTCCATTAACGATTCCTATTGCCGGCTGAGCGAGGCCCTGACGCGGGCGCTGGCCACGGTCGGCGCCCCGGCGGAATGCCTCGCAGCTCCAGCGGGGCCAGATTATGGCGCTCCAGCGGCCTGCTTCGCGCTCACGGCGGCCCACGAGCCGCAGTTGGGCGCCAGCAAGCTGGTCGGCAGCGCGCAGGTACGCAGCCAGACAGCGTTCCTGCAGCAGGGAAGCGTGCGCCTGGCCGCGGATAGCGACCTGGAAGCGAAGCTGTTAGGGCTATCCATATCCATGCCGGCCCTAAGCGACCTCCTGGGCCGCGCGATCAGCTACAAGGAGATGGCGGCCGCCATGCGAGATGCCTTCAGGGAGTGCTTCGCGATCGCTCTGGAGCCGGCCGAGCCGACGGCCCGCGAGCGCGAGCTGGCTGATCGACTGGCGCGCGAGAAATACACGGATGCCGCCTGGACCTGGCAGCGCTAGCCAGCGCTGTCCAGTTGCTGGCGGGCCTCCGCCTCCACCAGGCGGTAGACCTCCGCCAGCGGTAGGCCGGTCTGTTCGACCAGAACGCGGCAGGCCTCGTACTCCGGAGAGACCCAGGGCTCTTCGCCCGGCAGGCGCTTCACCTTGACGGCAGCCGGCCCCAGGCTGCTCTGGAAGTGCAGCTCTTCGCGCTCCGCCTGCCAGCGCTGCAACGGCCGCGAGCGCACCCCCAGGGTTGAGGTCTCGCGTAGCAGGAAAGTGACGGCGGCCTCCTCCAGCTCCTGCCCGCACATGACGGATAGGACAACTCCTGGGCGATTCTTCTTCATCTGCACCGGCGTCAGCCAGACATCGCTGGCGCCCAGGGCCAGCAGCCGCTCCTGGGCGTAGCCCAGCAGCTCCGGGGAGCTGTCGTCGATGTTGGTCTCCAGCAGCACCATGCCGGCCCCTGGCTCCACCCGCTCGCCCAGCCAGAGCCGCAGCACGTTGGGTCGGCCGGGCGTATCGCGAGAGCCGGCCCCGTAGCCGATCGCCTGCAGCCGCAGCTCAGGCCTCTCGAAGCGGGCGAGGGTCGTGATGAACGCGGCCGCGGTCGGCGTCAGCAGCTCGAACGGCGGCTCACCCGCTGACGGTCGTAGCGGCGCGCCGGCCTGCGTTAGCAGCTCCAGGGTAGCGGGAGCCGGCACCGGCAAGAATCCGTGCGGGCCCTGGGCCTGCCCGCTGCCGACCGCCAACGCCGAGCAGAAGAGCTCCTGGACGCCGAGCAGGCGTAGCCCGACGACCGCGCCGACCACGTCGACGATGGCATCGACGGCGCCGACGTCATGCAGCTGGACCTCCTCGATGGTGCAGCCGTGCACTTTGGCCTCGGCGGCGGTTAATCGCTTGAACACATCGGTGGCCCGTTCACCGTCCTCCGGCAGCAGCTGCGAGCCGCCGATGATGCGCAGGATGTCGGCCAAGCGCCGCTCCGGCTGGTCCTTCGCGACACTCACATCCACGTGCGTCGCCGTGATGCCGCCCCTCTGCACCCGGCTGACCTGCAGCTCGAATCCCGGCAGGCCCAGCCGCCTCAGCTCTCGGCGCAGGTCTGATTCGGCGAGGCCCGCGTCCAGCATCGCCGCCAGCAGCATGTCGCCGGCGGCTCCGGAAAAGCAGTCGAGGTAAGCGGCCCGCGCCATTCCTACTCGCGGCCGGCAGCGGCCAGACGGTTGATCATGCCGGCAAGATAGCCGGCGCCGAAGCCGTTATCGATGTTGACGACGGCGACCCCGGGGGCGCAGCTGTTGAGCATGGCCAGCAGCGGCGCCAGGCCTTTGAAGCTGGCGCCGTAGCCGACCGACGTCGGGACGGCGATCACCGGGGCTGCGACCAGGCCGGCGACAACGCTGGGCAGGGCGCCCTCCATGCCGGCGACCACGACCAGCGCGTTGGCGCGCTGGATGTCGGGCAGCTTATCGAGGAGGCGGTGCAAACCGGCGACGCCGACGTCGTAACGACGGTCGACCTGCGATCCGGTCATCTCGGCGGTGAGGGCAGCCTCCTCCGCGACCGCGATATCGGAGGTGCCGGCGCAGAGCACAGCCACGCCGGGCACCAGCGGCACGCCGCGGCGGTCGGCGGTGATGGCGCGCGCCTGCGGGTGGTAGACGGCATCCGGAATCACCGCCCGAACGGCTTCGAAGCACTCCGGGCCGACGCGAGTAACGAGGAGCTGTTGCGATTGTTCCAGCAGCCGCTCAGAGATGGCCGCAACCTGCTCCGGGGTCTTGCCCTCCCCCAGCACCACCTCCGGGAAGCCGGTGCGAATCGCACGATGGTGATCCAGTTCGGCGAAACCGAGGTTCTCATAGGGGAGGCCGCGCAGCCGCTCCAGCGCTGGCCCTACGTCCAGCGCGCCGGCCTGCACGGCCTCCAGCAGCTCGCGCAATCGTTCTTCGTTAATCGAGCATCTCCCCTTTTTCGGACAGGGCAGAATTGTAGCACCGGCGCTGAAGTTGCGTAAACAAACCGGCGCTGCCCATAATCGAAGGCGAATGGATGTCCGCCTCTACTGGCGCTCCAGCGGCCTAAGCCGCCGTGGTTGCCTCGCCGGCCTCGTGCCCTGGCTCCTGGGCCTGAACCTCTTCGCCGTCATGGCGATCCTGGCCCACTTTTACTCGTACTTCCCGGCTGATCTCTGGGTCAGCCATCGCATTCAGGACATGGGAGGCGTCTGGTACCGCGATTCGCTTAATGCGGCGGAGCGCATGTCAGATACGCCGTTGATCCTTGTGGTCTGGCTGGTGTTCTTCGGCGGCTTCATCTGGGCGCGGCTCTGGGGCGAGGCGTTCCTCTGGTTGGCCGCCATCGCCGCCCGGCCGGCGGAAGCGCTGATGAAGATCATTGTCGATAGGCCGCGGCCTTCGCCGGAGCTGGTGGCCGTACATGGCGCGCCAGCCGACGCCGCTTTCCCCAGCGGCCACGTCGTCGGCTCGTTCCTGATTTACGGACTGATCTTCTACTTCGCAGCAGTTCTCATCCCCAACCGCTGGTTGCGGCTGCTGGTACAAGCGGTCTGCCTCTACGTCATTACCTTTGACGCCATGGAACGGATCTGGGCCGGCCACCACTGGTTCAGCGATGTCTATAGCGGCATGCTGTTCGCCGCGCTCTACCTGGCGGAGCTGATCTGGCTTCATCGCCATGTCATCCGGCGCCAGGTCTTGGCCCCTTAGCGCCCGCAGTCGTAGTTTGTCGCTATCAGCAGCCCTATGCTAGACTGCGCGCCACACCATGAACTGGCTCGATATCGTCATAGTCTTGATCATAGGGTGGCTCACCTTCAGCGCCTTCAACGCCGGCCTCATTCGCGAGGTCGTAACCGTGGCTGCGGCATTGCTGGGGGTGATAATCGCCGGGCTCTATTACGATAACCTGGCCCAGGACGTGCTTGTCTTCGTCGGCAGCGACAAAGCCGCGCTGGTAGTCGCCTTTCTCATGCTTTTCGGCTCGGTTGTCCTCATGGGCCAGCTCGCCGCCATCATCCTCAAGCAGACGGCCTCGCTGCTGATGCTTGGCTGGGCGGATCACTTAGCCGGGGCGGCGTTCGGCTTCCTCAAAGGCTTCATCATCGTGGAAGCGCTGCTCATCCTCTTCGTCGCCTATCCTGAGTTCGGCCTGGACGATGCTATCGCAAATTCAGGCCTGGCCCGCGTTTTCCTGGACATTTTACCTGTGCTCTTGAACCTGTTGCCGGGCGAGTTCAAGGACGCAGTGGATGCCGTGCGCTTCTAGCGGGCTTTTGCGGCAGGAACGAATCTGATTGTTTCCCTAGATTGCGTTCTGCTAAGATTAGCAGGAAAAGGACACGATCTCGCAATGGGGCCAGCCGCAGAACCAGTCCTGGTATTGAACCAGAACTACGAACCGTTGAACGTATGCTCGGTGCGGCGCGCCCTGGTGATTATTGATCGCGGTAAGGCCGAGATCCTCGAGAACGGCCGCGGCGATATCCACAGCGCCACCCTGGTCTTCCCGATTCCCTCCGTAATTCGCCTCATGTACCTCATCCGACGGCCACGCCCGCAGGGCCGCCTTACCCGTCGCGATGTCTTCCTGCGTGACCACTACGCCTGCCAGTACTGCGGACGGCGCACCAAGGACCTGACGCTGGACCACGTCCTGCCGCGCCACCGCGGCGGCGCGCACACCTGGGAGAACGTGGTAGCGGCCTGCAAGGCCTGCAACCACCGCAAGGCCGGTCGCACGCCGCACGAGGCCAACATGCGGCTCACCCACGAGCCTTACAAGCCGGCAACCAGCTTCCACCGTACCTTCTACCACTTCTTGGAGGAGCAGGTGGAATGGCGCAAGTTCGTTCCGGACTGGCAGCCGGTTCTCGACTTCTAGTCGTGAGGGCTACGGAAGCAGCCGCTTGATCTCGCTCGTGTTCGAATAGTAGATCGTGCCGTCTGGCGCCTCAGCTATGTCGATGCGACAGTCCTGCCGCAGAACGCGATCGCCCTGGACGGAGCCGTCTGCCGCGAAGGTTAGCTGGCGCAGCAGGCCGGTGTTGAATTCGCAGGCCAAGAGGCTGCCCTCCGGAATATCCGCGTAGCGCGCCTGCGTGACGAACTCCAGGCCCGTTGGCGCGACTGTAGATCCTGCCTGCCAGGGTTGCATGCCCTCTCGCCGGAAGTTGTAGACAGCCTGGACTCCGTTGGCAGTGATACAGGTCTGGCCGGAGTAAGCCTGCGGCCAGCCGTAATCGTAGCCCGGCAGCACCAGGTTCAGCTCGTCGCAGCGGTCCGGGCCATTATCGGCGGCGTAGGCGCGGCCGCTGGCCGGCTGGAACGCGAAGTCGAAGCTGTTGCGCAGACCGTAAGCATAGATGCGCGGGTCGGCTCCGGACCGGCCGACGAACGGATTATCCGGCGGCGGCGAGCCATCCCGCTTGTCGACGCGCAGCAGCTTGCCGCGGACGCTGGACAGATCACCCGCGAGTTGATAATCGCCGCCGAAGTCGCCGATCGAGACGTAGAGATAGCCGTCCGACCCGAAGTGCAGATGGCCGCCAACATGCATAACAGAGGGCGGCGGCGTCTCCGGCAAATCGCCGAGCAGCACAGCCGGCTCGAGCCCGCGATCTCCCTCGGCCCGCAGCCTGGCGACGACCGGCCGCGCGACACCGGGGCTCAGCGGCTCCATGTAGTAGACGTAGACGTAAGGCTCGCGGTCGAAATCAGGGTCGAGCGCGATGCCCAGGAGGCCCCACTCGCCCTGATTCGCGACGTCGAAGTGAGCGAACGGCTGCGCCAGCAGCTGGCCCTGCGGAGTGACGATGCGGATATCGCCGGTCTTGAGCTCGGTGTAGAAGAGGCGCCCGTCCGGCGCGAAGGCCAGCGCCGAGGGGAAGACGGCGTTCGCCACGACAACCTCGGAACGCTCACGGGCGGCACCGCCGCTGCAAGCGGCGGCCATAAGCGCGGCCAAAAACAAGAGGCAGCCGGCGCCAGCCTTGCGCATGGTGCCTCCTTTGCTAGGTCCGGCGCCTACTGGACGGTAAAGGCGGCGTGCATCCCCAGTTCGTAGTGGCCAACAATGTTGCAGATGAAAACGTACTTGCCAGCCTTCAGGTTGAGCGTGCCGGCCCTGGTCAGGCCGGCGTTGAACTGATCGATCTCGCCGATAACCTCTCCGGCCTTCTCTTCGTCTACCTTGCCGTTCGTGGCTGGCAGCTTGTCTTCCGCCGTGTCAGTCTTGATGACGACAAGCTCGTGCAGCGTGGTGCCGCCGTTGCGGGCCGAAAGCGTGAGGTCGCCGGCTCTAGCACTGGAGCGCTCCGGCCGCACAAACCACTCGCCCATCTGTACGTTAAGCACTTCGGCGTTGGGGTTAACGGTCAACTCGGCCTGGGCGGTCCCGGTAGCGCTGGCCTCCGGGCTGCCGATGTGCTCCACTCCGCCATCGCCGCCACAGGCAAATGCGAGCGCTGAAACGCCGGCGAACAGTAACAGCGGTAACAGCTTCCGCAATCTCATTCCTTTACCCCTCTTTATATAATACAAAATCACTACAAATTCTGACGCGAATAATACCATAGAAACGCTTGACGTTTGTGTCAACACAATTCAAAATTAAGTCCACACTAATAACCACACTGCGTCCACGCTTAGAGGAGGGGCTGAGTTCGGTGCGAAGGCTGCTCGCGGCCGCCATCTTTGCGGCCCTGCTACTGCCGCTGGCTGCGGCCTGCAGCGGCGATAGCTCCAGCAGCCTCACGATCTATGCCGGACGCAGCTCCACGCTCGTCGATCCGATTCTCAAGCAATTCGCCAAGGAGACCGGCATCCACGTCCGCGTGCGCTACGGCGACAGCACAGAGCTAGCCTCCACGATCCTTGAGGAAGGCAAGAACTCCCCGGCAGACATCTTCTACGGCCAGGACGCCGGTTCTCTGGGCGCACTGCTCGCCGCCAACCGCCTGACGCCGCTGCCCGGTGACCTCCTGCAGCTGGTGCCGGAAGCCTATCGCTCACCACAAGGGCTCTGGGTCGGCATCTCCGGCCGCGCTCGCGTGGCCGCCTACAACACCGATAAGCTCTCGCCCTCGGACCTGCCGGCTTCCGTCCTCGGCTATAGCGACGCCCGCTGGAAGGGGCGCGTTGGCTATGTGCCGCCGTCGGATGGCTTCCCTGACTTCGTGACCGGACTGCGCCTCATCCTGGGCGAGGACGCAGCGCGCGCCTGGCTGCAGGCGTTCAAGGCCAACAACCCCAAGGCCTATCCCAACAACCTGGCCGCTTTGCAGGCTGTCGCGGATGGCGAGGTCGATGTCGCGCTGGTCAACCACTACTACCTGCTGCGCTCACTCCAGGAGCACGGCCAGGGGTTCAAGGCGCGCAACTACTACTTCAGCAGCGGCGACCCCGGCGGCCTGATCAACGTCGCCGGGGCCGGCATCCTCGATACCGCCGGCAACCGCGAATACGCTGAGCGCTTCCTGCGCTTCCTGCTCTCGGCGGAGGCGCAGCAGTACTTCGCCGAGAGCACCTTCGAGTACCCGCTGGCGGCCGGAGTCGCCGCTGACCCGCAGCTGCCGCCGCTTTCCCAGCTGCAGCCGCCGAAAATCGACCTGACACGCCTGTCCGACCTGCAGGGCTCGCTCAAGCTGATGCGGGAGGTCGGCCTGCTGCCGTGAGCGTGTTGGTTCTCGGCAGGGCCCGCGCCCGCCTGGCGGAGGCCCCGACGCTGACGATCCTGCTGGCCAGTCTGGTGGCGGCCGCGATGCTGCTGGCGCCGACTTATCTGATCGTGCGAGTGGCCGGCGAGGGCAGCAAGGCCTGGGACATCATAAGCGCTTCCAACACAACCGATGCCGTAATCCGCACCGCAATGCTGGCTCTGGCGGTCACGGGCGCCAGCATCGCCATCTCCGTGCCGCTGGCCTGGCTCACCACCCGCACAGACCTGCCGCTAAAACAGCTTTGGACGGTGCTCCTGGTATTGCCGCTGGTCGTGCCGTCATACGTCGGTGCCTTCATCCTGGTGTCAGCGCTGGGCCCGCGCGGGACGCTACAGGACTGGCTATCGCCGTTCGGGGTCGAGCGGCTGCCCGAAGTCTACGGCTTCAGCGGTGCCTGGCTGGCCCTGACGATCTTCAGCTATCCCTACGTCTTCTTGCCGCTGCGGGCGGCCTTCCAGGGCCTGGATCCGGCGCTGGAGGAGGCCGCCCGCGGGCTGGGCAAGAGCGGCATCGAGACCTTTCGCCGCGTCATTCTGCCCCAGCTGCGGCCGGCCATGATGGGCGGCGGCCTGCTGATCGCGCTCTATACCCTCAGCGACTTCGGCGCCGTCTCCATCCTGCGCTTCGATTCCCTGACCCGCATCGTCTACCTGCAGTACACTACGGCCTTCGACCGCAGCGCCGCGGCCGCTCTGGGACTGGTGCTGGTGATGATGGCGCTGATGTTGGTGCTGATAGAGGGCGTGACCCGCGGGGCCGGCCGCTATTACAGCCAGAGCCAGCGTCGCCAGCCAGCGACGGTCAGGCTGGGTCACTGGCGCTGGCCAGCGCTGCTCCTCTGCCTGCTGGTCGTCGGGATCGGCGTGGCCATGCCGGTCTCCGTGGTCACCTTCTGGCTGGTACGCGGGCTGCAGGCAGGCGAATCGATCGGGTTCGTGCAGGAGGCAGCCTTCAACTCCGCCTACGCCTCGGGCCTGGCGGCACTGGTCGCCGTTGCGGCCGCCTTGCCGGTTGTCTACCTGGCCGTCCGCCATCCCAGTCCTGCCAGCTCACTGCTAGAGAAGGCGACCTACGCCGGCTTCGCGCTGCCCGCAATCACGGTGGCTCTGGCACTGGTCTTCTTCGCCTCCAACTACGCCCCGACGGTCTACCAGACGCTGGGGCTGCTGGTCTTCGCCTATGTTGTTCGCTTCCTGCCGCAGGCCATCTCGGCCTGCCGCAGCTCGCTGGTGCAGATCAACCCGCGCACAGAGGAGGCGGCGCGTTCGCTGGGCCACGGGCCCTCCCGCGTCTTCCTGCGCATCACGGCGCCACAGATGCTGCCTGGCCTTTCAGCCGGAGCCGTCATGGTATTCTTAACCGCGATGAAAGAGTTGCCGGCGACGCTGCTCCTTAGCCCGATAGGCTTCCATACGCTGGCCACCGAGATCTGGGCCTCGACAAGCGAGGCATTCTTCGCGCGGGCCGCGCTGCCGGCGCTGGTCCTGCTGGCGCTATCGGGCGTGCCGACGGCGCTGATGGTGCTGCGGGAGCCTGCCGCCCATGAGTGAGCCCTTCCTGCGGGTGCAGGGCCTGAGCAAGCACTTCGACCGCATTGCCGCCGTCGCCGGCGTCAACCTGGAGCTGAACAAAGGACGCTTGCTGGCGCTGGTCGGACCGAGCGGCTGCGGCAAGACGACGTTGCTGCGACTGATCTCCGGCTTCGTCCGGCCAGACGACGGCAGCATCGTCCTTGGCGGCCGCACGCTGGTCAGCCCGACGGCCTTCGTGCCACCGGACAAGCGCCACGTGGGCATGGTCTTCCAGGACTACGCGCTCTTCCCGCACCTCTCCGTGAAGGCGAACATCGCGTTCGGCCTGCGAGAGCGGCAGAAGCGCGAGGCGCGGGTGCAGGAGCTGCTGTCACTGGTGGGGCTGGCCGGGCTGGAGAAGCGCATGCCGCACCAGCTCTCCGGCGGGCAGCAACAGAGGGTCGCGCTGGCACGGGCGCTGGCCGCACAGCCGGACCTGCTGCTGCTGGACGAGCCTTTCTCCAACCTGGATCCGGCGATCAAGGCCCGCGTACGCGCCGAGGTGCGGCAGATCATCTCTTCGCTCGGCATTACCGCCGTCTTCGTCACCCACGACCAGGAGGAGGCGTTGAGCCTGGCGGAAGAGGTCGCCGTCATGCTGGAGGGCCGCATCGTCCAGTCCGGCCGGCCGGCGGAGGTCTACCTGCAGCCGGCCTCACGCGCCGTCGCCGAGTTCCTGGGCGACACGAACTTCCTGCAAGGCACGCTGCATGCCGGCCTGCTGCAATGCGACCTGGGCCGCCTCCCCGTCCAGGTGCCCCTCGAGGGGGAGGTCGATGTCATGGTGCGGCCGGAGAACCTGGCGCTGGCCAACGAAGGCGGCCAGCCCGTGGAGATAACGCACTGCGAGTACTACGGCCACGACCAGATGGTGACTGTCCGCCTGGAGAACGGCCAGCTGCTCAAGGTGCGTTCGCAGAACGCGCCGCACCTGGCGCCGGGGCACCGGCTCAGCCTGCACCTGGCGGGAGACGTCGTCGTCTTTCCGCATTCCGGCTAGGCTTGGGCCGCCCCGGCGCTCCGTGATCCTTCGTAGCACCATCGCCGGGTTCCTGCTCGTCCTCGGCGCCCTCCTCTCGGTACCCGCATCGCTCGCGGTCTGGCAAGACCGTGCCGTGCTCAACGAAGACCACTTCGTCACGACCGCCGAGGAGGCGCTGGCCGACGATGCCGTGCAGCAGGCGCTGGCCCAACGCATGACTCACGAGGTGCTGACGCGGCTGGACGTGCAGAGCACCATCGCCAACCGGCCCGACCTCGCCGCCCTGCAGGCCATATTGCCGACAGCGATCCACGACGCCGTCTACGACGTCTGCCTGAGCGTCCTGCGCTCGGATTCGCTGGCGCCGACTCGAGACGCCATGCTGCGCGCCTCTCACCGGGCGGTGAAGGCGCTGCTCCTGGGCGACTCGCGCTTCATCCAGCAGAACGGCGAGCGTATCATGCTCGACCTGCGGCCGATGATCTACGAAGTGGTGCGCCAGCTCGGCGGCGAGGTAGCTGTCCAGCAGGCCCAGGCCATCGCGGGCCCGGACTTCGGCACGATCGCGCTGGTACAGGGCCCGGATATTCGCTGGCTGCGCGATATCGGCGACTGGATAGACCGCGCCAACCCGCTGCTGCCCGTGCTGGCCGGCGCAGCCTTGCTCGCAGCCATCGCCATCGCCGTCAACCACGTGCGCATGCTGGCCTGGGCCGGCGGCGCGCTCGTGCTGGCTGTAACCTTGACACTGCTCCTGCTGCATGGGCCTGTTAGGGAGCTAGCTACCGGCTGGGTCGACCAGCCGGGCGACAGGGCAGCCGCCCGCGCCATCTACGGTACGTTCCTGGACAGCTTTCAGGCCCAGGAGGTCGTCCTGGGCCTGATGGCGCTAGGAGTAGCGATAGTCTCGCTGCTGGCCAGCCTCCGCCCTCAGCCTGGGGGCGCTAGGCGTGGGCCGGCTTCTTGACGATTGCTTCCGTGATCTGGTCCCAGCTGTGGCCCTGCATGAACTCGCGCCAGCAGTCGTAGAAGCCGCGAGCGTTATTTTCGCTCATCATCTGGGACGCCCAGCCGGGAAACTCCTCGTCCAGACGGCCGTGGCCCAGGGCCAACTGATAGTTTAGCGGGTAACGTCGGGTGACGGTGCCGCTGCTGGTCCGTGTGCAGTACTGCCAGTTTTCCATGTCGTCCTCTTCCGCCATGCCGCCCGGACCAAACGTACGCAGGTAGTTCAAGCGGATGCTGTCCTTGATCTCCGGCGGCGCGGCCTTATCGACAAAGCACCAGGCCCAGACCTCCGTCTTGTCCGGCCCGCGCGGGTGCCATACCCGGATCGTAGCCCGACCCCAGAACGGCGAGAAATTGGGGAAGACCGTGGCCACGATGGGGGAGATGTTGGCCCTGGTGGCGCCCAACCGCTCTTCCAGCTCCGGCAGCACCTGCTGCTCATAAGCGGTCAGCTCCGGCACCACCGGGATGTTGAAGATGCGCGCAGGCGCCTGGTTGACGATGAGCCCGTGGCCGTAGCCTGCATTGGCCTCAAAGCCCACCCGCGCGCTCGGGTCGCCGGCGCTGCTGGAGAACGCCTGCACCAGGATCGTCGACATGTGGCTGGGCTGGAAGTGCAGGGTATCGCCGACGAAGTTGTCGGCGGCGAACTTCCAGTTGGCGGGCAGTATCCACTTGTGGGTGGCGCCCACTATTTCCGCGCCCCCTTCACGACGGTCCACCAACATATCGAGGTACCAAGCCATGTCCCCCAGGTACTCCAGCAGCGAAGGGGCTGTGGGATCGAAGTTGCCGAACCAGAGCCCCTTATAGGAGTCCACCTGTGCCACCGGCACCAGGCCCCACTGCTCCATGTCCAGCTGCTCAAAGTAGGCATCCTGGAAGTTGGGCACACCGATGAGCTTGCCGTCGTTGCCGTAGGTCCAGCCGTGGTAGGCGCAGGTGAAGCTCGCGGC
>Ga0070741_10017581_pt1 | contig 11724 bp, 18 predicted proteins | sample Coa_R1_4_FD_66440 | JGI IMG/M metagenome (GOLD analysis project Ga0070741, IMG submission 66440) | Surface soil microbial communities from Centralia Pennsylvania, which are recovering from an underground coalmine fire - Coalmine... | ecosystem: Environmental > Terrestrial > Soil > Unclassified ...
AAATAATGCAAAATTTCCGAGAAGCGCACTGTTGGAGGGGGGGTGGGGTTACTATTAGTAACCTCATGAGCGGGGAGGGCTGTTAGGGGAAAGTAATGAATCCGGCAGAGGCAGAAATATCCTGCTGCCCGCCGTGGAGCCAGGGGATGCGTGGACCGAGTTTTTCAAAGACCACAGGGCAAGCGCCTAAATCGATCATGCCAAGCAATTGCACAGAAGGCAAGGATTTGATACCAGGGTTCGATTTAGTAGTGGATCAGTTTATGGATGGTTCCTTAGCGACCTTGGAAATGTACGAGCAGGATGCCACCGGCAGGCCGAGGCAGCTCACGAACGTCAGCCGGCGAGATGCCGGCGCTTCTCAAACAATCAGAGGCCGCTGATCACAACCTGCAAGATCAAGCGACTTCCAAAAGTTCTTCCCTCAACGGAAAGCTTTCTAGCACTGCCGGATGAACAGTTGAAGGAGAAGAAGCGATGGTTGTGAAATCGTGTTTGCGGAAGACGCGATCTACGAGATCTTCCAGCACCTGAATAGTATTAACAAAATTCCAATTACCAGGTTGCAGGGATTGCTGTGCCGGCATGAGGGTCTGCTCCACGCCCCACCTTAAAGCAACTGAATTGCCATCCCAGCAGGGCTTTATTTTCTTCAGCTTCCAAGGCATGTTGAACGTATGGTTAATCTTAGGCTTTATTGAAGAGAGGAAATTTTTACATCAGCCCACAAGCCTCACCGTCCTGAGCGCAATGGTTTTCACAGCACCGCGTAAAGGAGCGCCCGCGTCCCGCTGGCTGTGATGAGGCCATCCTGCCCACACCTTTTAGATCTTGTGCAAGAAAGCTTGATTTTGATTAGGGAAGCGCAACCGCATCCTTACAAGTCAGCGGCAGTTTGTGTTAACTTAAAACCAAGCCGGGATGGCGGAACTGGCAGACGCAGCGGACTCAAAATCCGCCGGCCTTCGGGCCATGGGGGTTCAAGTCCCTTTCCCGGCACCATCTTCAAAGCTGAGGTCCTTCGGCTTCACCTGCGCTCGATCACAATCAGGAGAAATTGTTTTCGCATCTGAAATTCAATAAATCCGCGGAATCCTCGCGAACGTTTTCCGATGCATTCGGGTGCCCGAGCGCCTCGTTGAGGAGAGCTATATACGACCGCCGAACGTTCTCAGATAAATCCGTGTTGAGGATGCGGTTAGCTATCCACCCAGACAGCAGAGATGGCTGACGGCGCACGGAGCGCCGTGCACCATCCTTAGCCTCTGTGCCGTGTGCAACGGTGCAGGAGAATGCTGCTTCTTGTAACACAGTCCCCATTCCACGCCTTGATCCGCTGCCGGCGGAATGGCCATTTTTCCCCAGTTAGCTGCTATTCTGCCCTAGAGGCCTTTGGAGGCGGATGAAGACTGAATTGATCGTGATAGCGCTCGTTCTGCTGATTTCCCATTTTGCATGCGCGCAGCAAAGTGGTGGCAGCGTCTGCATTGCGGCACGGGTGGACGACCCTTTTTGGAAGGAACCCGCGACTCTGCCAAACGGCGAGATCAATTCTCATGGACTCAAGTTCAAAATAGACAAGAGGTCAGCGACGGAGTGGCCCCAGCAGAAGAGTCTTAAAATTGAGGGACTCGACACCACGGAACGGCACCTTGTGGTCGTACTCGACTCGGGCAGCAAACCCATCCAGTCTGTCTGGTTCAAGTTCTCGGTCTACAAGAGCATCGAACTATGCATGGCCTATGACGGATATCAAGGAATCAGCTTGCAAGAGACAACGCGGCGAACCCCTTGGTGTAAATGCAAATGAGATAACTGGCAAATTAGGCGATTTCACTCACGGCCCGGTCAAGCGGGCGGGTCAGCCGTCAGACATATCGTCGTTCCTCTCGAAAACCGTCGTGAAGCCTTTTTGGCCGACACGCTTGACCAGTAAGAAAGCTACCGTTCCAGTTCCTATTCCCGCTCCTGCCGCCGCCAGCGTCCAGCCCAGTCCTTGCGGCTCCAGGATCGTGAGCATCGTCACAACAAGGAGAAGATAACCGGTGGTCACTCCCAAAGCCTTGGCTATTATTATCAGCACGTCCCATTTGGAGTCGGCTTCCGGTTCTTCGTTCGAGCTGTCAAACCGCATCATTTCCTCATGTTTGGAAAACCGGTTGAGCCCCCACCACATCGCTCCCGCAAGCAACAGAAGCTCGAACGGGCGCATGTGCTGTTGAAACGGCGTGTATTCATAGATGTCCAGCGACTTGGGAACGACTGGATACAAAGCGTGGGCAACCGTGCTGGCCACACCCTCGGTCAACGGGCTTACGGTCAGCGTATACAAAAGACCGATCACTCCCGAGGACAGAAAATCGACGAAGAAAGTAGAACGGAACTTCTCGGACCGCTGGTCGAACGGCCTGGTAAGCGAACGCGCCATCCAGAAACCAAGCATGGTCCCGGCAAACTCAAAGGGCAGGTCGATTTCATCGTTCGAATGAGGATTGCGCAAATAACCTGCCTTCTCCGCCCACGCTTGGATGAAAAACCAGAAGAGCCCGACGTTCATAAGAGTCCGCGCAAAGCGCAGAGCATGGTCGAGGTCGGTTGACACGGCCGGAGCCGACGCGTTCAGGCTGATCGAGCCCTGGTTACGGAAAGCCCCGTAGATCTTGGCGAAAACAAGAGCAAAAAGAACGCTGACGATTGCCGGCCCCATAAGGAAATCGTTCCAGTGCGAGTATTCGATCCGGTACAGAAAATCACCGAGTGGCGAAACCACTCGATTCAATCCGTCGTGAATCCATGTTCCAGGCCCCAAAAAATGCACAAGTTTTTTGAAATGGAATTTGCCTTCGTTTCTGAACTCAGCAAAGAAACCGATCGTGGCCGTGGCAAGCAGCGATAGCGAAAGGCGGATTTTCGGTGAAATCGGAAACCTGTTTGACGAAAACAAAATTCCGAGAGCCACAGCGGCGCCAGCCATGGCCAGCATTCCAAAATTCCTGGCCCACGGCAGATAAGGCAGAGCCGCTTCCAAATTGGCGCGTAGCCACGCCCAGTAAAGGGCGGTATAGCCCGTCAAGAGAAAGATCGGAAAGGAAATGCATAAGAGAGCCAGAGTAAACACGACGAGGTGGTTCTTCCATAGGCTCAGCTTCATGGCGATCCTTATCACAATTATCCCCCTGTGCGTAACTCTTGTTAACAGGCCGGGTGCCCCATGCCACGCAACGCGCGGCGTGGGCCTAAAAAAGATTTCTTCCTTCTTGTTTTTCTTTCTCTTTCTCTTTACCCATACCTGCCGCATCAGCCGATGAATTGCCTCGGAACTTGGGTCATCAGTGAAATTGCGATGTTTCACCAAACATCGCAATGGCCGTGTCCCGACGAGCTATTCCGCAGGCGTCCGCAAGATCAGCGCACACGTTCCAGCACACGCCGCCAAGTTTTTCCATCCCCGATCTCCAGCCGATCGGCTTCGAGTTTGAAGGGACGCGGCTGGTCCGTGCCGATGAAATCGGGCGCCAGGCTGCCCTCGACATGATGTGTCACCACGTGTTTCTCTTCGTCAACGGTGTAGGCGCCGAAGTATGCGACATAGGCGCTGTAGGCGGCGAGGGCATGCTCGGGTGAGGGCAGGTTGCCGTCAATGAGATTCGCTTCCGGAAAAGGCGCCAGTGGCGGATCCTTCATGATCTGAATATGCACATGCCCGGTCGGGTCGTAAACGAAGTATCCCTGTGGATGTTCACCGAACCGATACTGCCACTTGCCATCCTTACCGAGATCGGCGACCTCCACCAGCCGCCAGGTGCCAATCAGCGCGTCTGCTTTCCGGGCGGGGCGCTGCGCGTCGAGTTTGTGAGACATGTTCATTTCGGTACCTCGAAGTAGGGGTGGACGTTTACGCCTGATTTTAAGGGATAAGGGACGGTTAGTGTAAACAGGCGATGTTACGCCAGTTAGGACAGAGCCGTCGCTTGGTTAAGTGAGTACTATATAAGTGAGTACTATAATGGTTGCGTGACACCCAAGCGTGCATTCTGGGAAGCGTTTGCCACAGTCTGTCTCCCCAGTCTGGTGCTGTGGACCATCCTTGCCTACTGGCTGAGGTCGATGCTGGATTTTTCGTATGCTGAGACTCTGCTCCTATGCCTGTTTTTTGCCTTACTTCCGATGCCCCTTGCTTTTCCGCTTTATCACCGTTATCTGACAGGCACTCCGCGCACCCCAGAAGTCAGGTCGCCACGACGTCACATCGCTTTTGCAATCTTGTTTGCAGTGATTGCGATAATGCACGCGGCTGAGGTTCCGGGGTTAATTCGAAGCCACAAAAACGGTTGGGACGTGGTATTTCATATCGGAATCGCAACGGTCTGGTTATCCATGAGCATCGATTATGTCCGACGTGTCGCAAGAAAGCAGACCACCCTCCCAATCTCCGAGACATGATGCCAACTTGGCTGGCGGGAGTACGAGTCGGGTCTCATCTTTCCGCGATGATCCATAGCTGGTGCGCGGGCGAGGAGGCCGAGTTTACCTACCGCCTTGGCGAGAAACCCGGATTCCACCTGGGCTGATTAACAGGCGTTCGTTCTCGGAACGGTCAGTACGTTCAATGGCGATTTATCAACAACTACTCGCGTGGAGCATTTCCAGATTGAAGGGCCGAGTGTTATATTCGGGCGGGCCGGGAAGATCAAGCCGGATTCCGGCCTAGAGTCGCGGCGAAGAGGATAAGCATGGGATTCATCGTTTGGATTGTGGTTGGACTGATAGCCGGTTGGCTTGCTGGCCTGGTGATGAAGGGCAGCGGCTACGGCGTACTGGTGGACATCATTCTTGGAATCGTGGGCGGCTTTGTGGGCGGCTGGGTCTTTGGGCTGTTAGGAATCTGGCCAGGAGGCGGCATCGTAGGTTCCATCATCGTGGCATTTGTTGGGGCTGTAATTCTGGTCTGGATTACCCGCTTGATTAAGAAAGCCTGACAAACTCTGACAACAAATCACGCTGCGATAATAGATCGGCTCAGGGTCGCTTTCCGCACCAGAGCGTCCTAGGGACCGCCATCCAGCGTAACGACTCCGCTGAGTGGGCATCCGAAATTTTGCGTCGCTTGTTTGGCAAACTTCTCTTTGGCTTCGTCTATCTTCCACACAGCCGTGGCCTTGAGCATCGTCTTGGCCAGTTTTTCATCTCTCGCGTTGTATCCGGCGCTATTATTCAGCACTGCCACGACGGTTCCGGGTACTTGTTTTCCATCAGCCTGGCATGTGCCAATGAACATAGGCGCGGTTGCTGAATGAGAGGGAAATGGAAGCACGTCGCGAATCAGTCCGCTTCTGGTATCGACGAGCAGTTCGTACTCGCTTCCGCAAATCTGCCAGGAAGACAGGAACAAGCGATCAGAAATCTCGGTTCCACCTAAATCTTTCAGACCCAAATCCTTGTGCCTCTTTTCGAGCGTAGCCACGGGTTCATTGGAGTCGCGTTTCCCAAGCAAAGACTTGGGGATATCGGCCGCGCATTTGATTCCTGCAAATTGATCCAGCGCCCACGTTTTTCCGCAGACGACTATCAAAACAAACAGCATCACTCGAATCTTGAACATTGTAGGATTCTCGCACAAACCGCCGTACCTTCCGTGATGATAATCATTTACCGCCACGCGTTGCGTGGCATGGGGGCACCCAGCGTGGTTACCGCAATGGCTGTCCCGACGAGCTATTCCGCGGGAGTCTGCAAGATCAGCGCATACGTCCCAGCACGCCCCGCCAGGTTTTCCCCTCTTCAGCTAGTTCCTGTTCTCGCACCCACTTAGGTGATTACGCATTCACGATTGATCGTAGAACTTCAGCGCCATAGCTCCATGTGTTGCCGCGCCTCCAGCCCGCAAGGCAGCGGCAATCAGCGAGCTTTCGGTGATCTCTTCGCGCGACGCGCCCGCCTTTTTCGCGGCTTTTACGTGAGCTTCAATGCAATAGGGGCATTGGGTCGTGAAGGCAACGCCCAATGCGATGAGTTCCCGATATTTTCTGGGAATGGCGCCGTCGTCGCGCCCAACAATCTTATCCAGATTGAGCCAGGCATTGAACTCTGTGGGCGCCAGCTTGCCCATTTCCTTAAGAAATCGCAGGTCGCCGGCGTCATGGTAGTGTTCGCTCATTGAGTTCTCCTATATGGGATCGATAAATTTGCTGAGGTCAATAGAGTAAATGTGGAGGCGTTTGACAACAAGGCGGGGCTGGAATTTCTGGGCCGAGCGGTTCGCAACATGGGCAACCATCGCACCAATGAAGCCTGCAAAACACGAATGCGCGCTGCAAAGCTTTCACCGTACAGCGCGCATTTGAGGTTAGCCATGCAGGTTTATTCCGGCACGGTTTTTAGCCCTGCGAGGGATGCAGCACGCGGAAGGTGCTTCCGCCGTTGGACCAGACCAAAACAAGTGCGTCTTGTCCTTTTTCGATCTTGCCCAGCGCCTGGGCCGCATCTGAGGCCGACTGCACGGAGTGACGGTTGACTTCGAGAATTACGTCTCCCTGCCGCAGGCCTGCGTTGTCGGCCGGACTGCCCGGCTGGACATTGCCTACAACTGCTCCCTGAATCTGCTTGGGAGCCTGAAGCTGCTCGCGCACGTCAGGCGTGAGGTCGGCCAGACCCAATCCCCAGCGTGGCTTGCCATGCTCGCTGCTCGAGGATTCATCTTCATTGTTTTTGCCTCCCATAGCTTCCAGCGTGACAGGAACGCCGATAGTCTTGCCGTCGCGGATGACCCCCAGTTGGATGGTCGTGCCCGGCCGCTTCTCGCCCACCTGGACCTGAAGCGCACCGGCATCGCTGACGGGCTGTCCGTCGAGCTGCGTGATTACGTCTCCGGTTTTCAGGCCTGCCTTGGCTCACGGCGAGTTGGGTTCAACCTGGGTTATGACCGCGCCTTCGGCTTTCTTCAAGTCGAAGAACCTGGAGTTTTCCGGAGTCACATCGCTGATGCCGATCCCCATGTATCCGTGGCTGACCTTACCGTACCGAATCAGAGTTTCCACCGTAGGACGCACGATCTGTGTCGGTATGGCGAAGCCCATTCCCGAAAAGGAACCGGAGGGAGAGATCAAGAAGGTATTGATTCCGATCACCTCGCCGCGTGCATCCACCAGCGGTCCGCCGGAGTTGCCGGGGTTAATGGCAGCATCGGTCTGGATAAACTGGCCAGGTTTGCGGCGATCGCTCGCCGAAGGGTTGGGCCGGTTCAGGGCGCTGACGATTCCGCGCGTAACCGTAAAGCGATAGCCAAACGGGTTGCCGAAAGCCAGCACTGTTTGTCCGGGATGCAGCTTGGTCGAGTCACCCAATGGAACACTGGGCAAATTGGATTCGTTCACCTTGAGCACGGCAAGATCGGTAAGCGGATCGGCGCCCACCAGCTTTGCCGGCAGGATGCGCCGGTCGCTCATGGTGACGTTGATATCCACGGCGCCCTCCACGACGTGATTATTGGTGACAATGTATCCGTCGGGAGAAATAATCACGCCGCTGCCCAGACCATGCTCAATCTGCGACTGGGGCGGCATAGGCATCGGAATGCCGAACTGCCGGCCGAAGCCGAATGGGTTGAACTGCTGCTGATCTTGAAAGCCTTCGCTGTCGTCCATTTTGACGTTGGTTTTCGATGTGACTGTCACGTTCACGATCGCGGGCGTAACGTGCGCCGCCAGCGCTTCCATGGCCTGGTCGAGCGAGAGCAGCGCTCCCACACTGTTGTCGTCAAGCGCGGCGGCAGCCGGCGCGGGAGCCGCAACCGCTGCGCTCGCGGGTTTGGCAAACTCATAGCCCGCTACCGACGCAGCCATTACCGCTGCAACGACGCCGACCATGAATCGCCGGGTTAATTGGATTTTTTGATCCTTAATCCACGTTGTCATTTCTTTGTTCTCCTTCTCACTTGAAACTAATTATTTAGTTAATAGCGATAAAAATTTTTGCTAGATCGTCTTCGGCGTTACTTCCGGTTGAGTATTCTGGCCGGGCGCGAACGTCACCCGCCATACACAGAACCGCACCATTGCAGCGCCGCGTTCGTCATACTGCCTAACCTGCATCACTACCAAAAATTGCGGCACGGGCCTAGCGTGTTTTGCAGCAGCGCGCACCAGCAGAGCCGGATCTTGTTGGGTCTGTTGCTGCCTGGCGACGGCCATCTGAGTCAGTTTGGGTGAGCGGTCAACCCTGGAAGCAGGTGTGCTATGTCTAGCCCGCAGAATCGAGGCATTATTCATTCGCGTCATTGCATCGATTCGCTCCATCGCGGGGACTAGCGAAGCTTGCGGCAAGCGAGGCATAGTCTCTGCAGAAGCCATAGCCACAGAAGGGACAGGGACGGTCGTCGAGAGAGCGTCTTGAAATGTGACCAGCCTGGGGGCATGCGGCAGAACGACAAGACAGAGAGTGGTGGTGAATGCAGCCACTACGGCGAGCGCTGGCTTGAATATTCCGGCAGCGCCCGGGCGGTTCACATCGAGAATCTGCGCCAGGCGCAGGGAAGTTTCACGCGCATGGCTGACAACAGCTTGCGCCATTGCCATCGCGCGGCGTCCGAAGCTTTTCTCGGCGAGCGCGACCAGGCATTCGGCATATGCACGCGGGTTCCGGGTCTCGGCTACAACGACATCGTCGCAGGCCATCTCCCGTTCGAGTGACAGACGTTTTTCAATCCACCAGACAGCCGGGTGGAAAAAGAAAATCGTGCGAGCCAGTTTCTGGGCGAGGTTTGTCCAATCGTCCCAACGCCGCAGGTGCGCCAATTCGTGTAATAAGATGACCTTCAACTCTTCTGCCGAGAGTTCCTTGAGGGCCCATTCGGGAATAAGAATCACTGATTTGAAGAATCCGATGACCGTGGGCACGCGGACTTCCGGTGAACTGCAAATCGTCACCCGCCTGGCAGTCTTGAATTGTTGCACCGTCTCCCGCAGAGCAGGATGCAAATCCGACATCGCGAGAGGAAAGCTGTTCCGGCGCAACCCGCGCAATTTCCAAAGCCCAACTGCCACTCGTGTAGCGGTAACTGCGGCAATGAGAGTCCACGCAACGAAGAACGCATCTGCCCAGAAGCCCGGCAGTATTATTCCAGGATGAATGGCCTGAGTTGCGCTGCCTTGCTGATCGAGAACCGGCACAAAGGGAACCGCAACCACGGCGAGCAAAGCCGAGAACCATACGGCAAATCGGGTTCCGGAATTTTGCCTGCCCACAAGCCGCAGCAGCATCCAGGCGAATGCCAGGATCAGCAATCCTTCAGGTATTGAATTCAGGATGCGCTCGGCGCCGAGTTGGGCCACAAGTTGCCAGACTGGAGTAATCATTTCTTCTTGCTCTCCTCCAGCATCTGCCGCAACCGGTTCAATTCCCTGGGATCAAGGCCCCGATCTTCAAGAATGTTGAGCACCAGTTGCTCATGAGAGTTCTCGAAGAACCTGCCTACAAGGTGGCGAATTTCAGAGCGCGTAGCGTCTTTGCGTTCGAGCAGCGGAGCGTAGATATGGGCGCGGCCGTCTTTAATATGCTCCAGAAACCCTTTCTTTTCCAGCACTCGGATGGTCGTCAGCACAGAGTTATAGGCCAGCGCCGGCTTCGCGGGAAGGGCATCGAGCACCTGCTGCACCGTGCCTGATCCGCGCTGCCAAAGCACATCCATGATGCGCAATTCAGCTTCCGTCAGCGTTGCTGATTGTTTTGGGGGCACTCGGCCTCCTCACCGTATTAGACGCATGGAATGGAGAAAAGTAACTAATCATTTAGTTGCTAAATCGGGATTCTTGGTTGTATGTTGCAGGCGAGAGCACTTCCTTTGAGCCTGTCAGGGCAAATAAGAGGAGTAGACAACTATCCCGATAAAAGCGTGAGAGCAACGCGGCCCGCCGGTCCAGCACCAAACATGGTATGCTTGATTTTCCAATGGCTACGACGGCCGCTAGTAGAGCTATATCAGTATCAGAATGCCTTCTCCGGCGTGAAGCCTTAGAGAATGCGCTAACCGATCTCCGTCTGGAAGGCCTTACTCCCACCCCGGACATGCAGCTCCTTTTAGAACGTTTTATCAACGGAGATCTGAATGAAGAGCAGTTGATTAAAGCCGTTCTGGCTCGATGAACGATCCCTATATCGATCCTAATTCAGGAATTCTGCGAAACAAGTTTGGTTTGACTGATCAGGAATCGCTCGACCACGCAGAAGCTAATGCAGTCTCAGCGCGTTCGATTCTGCTTCAACTCAATCCGCTCAAAGGAAACTTCAACTCCACTCATCTCAAGGCAATCCATTCCTATCTCTTTCAGGACGTTTACGAGTGGGCAGGGCAACTCCGCACCGTACCGCTTGCAAAGGCTGATTATATTTACGGCGCATCGGTGACCCGATTCACGCCTCCGGACCTGATAGAAAAGGAATTGACGCGCATATTCCAGGAGCTGGCCATCGATCGCTTTTTCGCGGGATTACCGCGAAGAGAATTTGCGCGCAAGATGGCCATTCTGTTTTCTGAGATCAATCGTATCCATCCGTTCCGAGAGGGTAATGGCAGAGCGCAACGACAGTTTATTCGTCAACTGGCGGGCAATTTGGGGCACAAACTTCATTTCGAGGTCATTAGTAAAGAGCGTTTAGTACAGGCCAGCATTCTGTCGGCAAGCCGCGATTATGACATGATGAATCGACTCATGGACGAAATCACCGATACAGAGCGGATTCAACCGTTGAAAAAGGTAATCGAACATCTGCAAAAAAATAATTTTAATTGGAACGAAGTTTACCTTGCGACCACAACGCCCGGACAAAGCTATACTGGAACGTTCGCCGAAGCCGACGGGGCTAATTTCTTTTTTCGTGATGAACAGAAGCGAATTTTGGTGGGGGATTCCAAGGATTTGGAGTGCCAACCAAAGTCGGGTGATAGGATCAACTTCATAGCTTCGTGATGTGGCAGGTTTCTTCCGGCCATTTCCTGCATCATCCAACGCGCGCCAATCATGTAAAAACCTGCGGGTATCAAGCCTCTTGTAATCTTTTAGACTTACCCGTCCTGTGATATTGTCAACTTTTCCTTCGTACTTTCGTCAAATTTGTATTCGTATGAAAATTCAGCAGGTGGCAGTCTGGGGCCTTGCTCTTTGGCTATCGGGGAGTTCCGGCGTCTACATGTTTGCCTGGCAAGGCCCTGCGCCTGTTTCCGGCAGGCCCGGGGTGGTTCGGTCGCAAGGGGTGGTCAATTTTTCCGAACTGGCCAGGCGCGAAGCCTTACATCTCAATCAGCGGGCTGCGCTGCAAGAAGGGCCTGAGCGGGAAACACCCCGGCCTAAAGAATTGCCTCCGGGTGCAATCATCAAACTTGCCCCTGAGACGAATGCAACTAAGCCGAACCCAACGGCAGTGGTTCCTTTCAGTGCGCTCTCGCCCGTGCTGGCCAATAACTTTCTCGCCGAGCTTGATAATCACACATTCATTCCGCCCGATACACAGGGCGCCGCAGGTCCAAACCATCTGATGGTGACGCTGAATACGAATGTTGTCGTGCAGGACCGCTCCGGCAACAATCTTACAATCGTATCTTTGAATGGCTTCTGGGCCCCTGCCGGTAATTCAGTCACCACCGACCCCAGGGTTGCTTACGATCCCTTCAACGATCGCTGGATCATCACCACTTCGGGCGACTTTCAACTACCTACCTCTGGGGTGCTG
>Ga0070741_10017582_pt1 | contig 11723 bp, 13 predicted proteins | sample Coa_R1_4_FD_66440 | JGI IMG/M metagenome (GOLD analysis project Ga0070741, IMG submission 66440) | Surface soil microbial communities from Centralia Pennsylvania, which are recovering from an underground coalmine fire - Coalmine... | ecosystem: Environmental > Terrestrial > Soil > Unclassified ...
CTGAGAAAGCGCGGAAAGCCGCGGGTATCCGGGATTCGGCACGCACTACTTTTACAGCCAGCATTCGCCGTTGGCGAGATCCTCGTCGCCGGGGTACTCCTTAAGTTTCGCTTCAAGGGCTGAGATGATTCGGCCGATGTCGGCTCTAGTTCGCCGGTAGTTGCTAGGCATGAAGATCATTCCGAAGTGCCCGGGGCCGCCTGGTGTGACCGCGTCAGCGTGCAGCGGCCGGTAGTCACGGAGGTTGTTGGTAACGACGGCTCTACGCTCAGTTCGCGCAAGGCTCATGACCTCGGGATCTGACAAAGCTGCCCGCTCAGAGTCTGCGATCGCCAGGACGTCGTGCCCATGTTCGCGAAGCTCACGTGCGATGGCTGGGGATAGCATCTCATCCAGCAGCAGCCTCACTGCGTTACGGCTTCCTGCCCGGCGGACCAGGCTGCATGTGCCTGGGCAACCTCCTGGTCATTGGCTTCGATCCACTGATCGATCTCGTCTCGGTAGGCACCGTAGTAGCTGATAGCGGCCTGCACGAGTCCGAGTGGAATCTCGAGATAGCGTGCTGTCTCGGCCGCGTCGCCATCGTTGTCGCGGACAGCCTGGATGATCTCCCAAACGTCCTTGCCCGTCCCTACGATCCTGGCGCGTCGTCCGGCCGGTCCATCAGTGAATCGGATGAGTGGATGCTCATCCATCCTCAATCCCTCTTCCACGTACCGCTGCGCCAAGGTACGTGGCGCAAGGTGCAGGTGGCGCGCGTGCATGTGAAGACGGGCGTTCGTGGAATCGTTTAGGCGAACGCTCAGCGGCTGACTCATGTAGTTCACTGTAGCACGATGCACTACAAGGATCGACGCGAGGCCTCACAGCCAGTTCCTGCCCATCGCGACTGGAAGCATTGCTGCGCTTGTCTAGGATTGCTGGCTCAGGGCAGGGGATACTGGGAGGGCAGCCGACTGGCCCAAACGTTCTCTGCCGAATAGTTCGCGAGTACAGCGGCGGATTTTGTCTGCAATGCTGTGTCGGCTGACTCCAGTCCGATGAGTTCGGCGAGGAGGCGGGGATCGTCGATGTCACGGGTTCTTGCGGAGAGTGCCTCATGGCAGAGATGTGACGTGGTGGGGCAGCCGTGACGCGGAGTCCAGGATGACCGAATACGCGGCGTTTGCTAGGACCTTCCTTACCCGAGACGTAGCTGCCTGCCCGTGGAGCACAGCGGGGCAGGCCGAGGTTCTCAGCGACCCGCACTGCCTCGTCGTGCACGACCCCGCACGGCTTGAACGCGCCGACATCCCGTGCGACGTGGGCAGCGTCGTACGCCAAGGCCATCCGAGCAGCGAGGCAGGAAAGGCTCATTGCACGCAAAGTTACAGTCGGATCGAAAACCGAACCTGTCCTCTGTCTTGATCCATCGAATACTCGCGCGTGCGGGGGAGCAAGTTGGGGCGCAAGCGAGCGGCGATCCTCAGCCGCGGCGAGCGATGAGCAGCGATCGAAGCTCCTGATAGAGCCACATACAGCCACATTCCGCCTTTAGCGGAATTTATATGGCATGCAAGAGATCAGAGGTTCGAATCCCCTAAGCTCCGCTGGATTTTCCGGACCTCTGAAGATCATTAAGTGCCTATGCGGTCGGTCTTGGTCTGCGTTGGTGCGTCGCTTGCGTCGTCTGCAACGCGGTCTGTTCTGTCGAACACGTTATCCATGACGGTCGCGCCGCCCTGGATCGCGGGCGCGATCACATGCCGGTAGACGGTCTCGGTTACGTGGGTGGATTTGTGGCGACAGCGTCGGCGATGTCCTGGATCGGGACTCCGTTGTGGCTCATGATCGAGACGGCGGTGTGCCGGGCCTCGTGGGCGTGCCAGTGGCCGATTCCGGCCCGCATGGTCATCTTGCTGAACCGCCAGTTGAGCGCGTCTCGGGTGTACTGGCTGCCGTCCTCGTGGCAGAAGACGAGGTTGTTGTCCTGCCAGTCCGGGCCAGCGGCCAGCCGTTCCTCGGCCTGGCGTTTCCTGTGCTTGGCTAGGGCACCGACGGCCCGCTCGGGCTGTCGGAGCGAGCGCCTGGACTTTGGCGTCTTGGTGTCGCCGCCCCGTCTGGCCGAGCGCCAGACCTTGATCACGCCCTTGACCAGGTCCACGTGATCCCAGGTGAGCGCCCGCAGCTTACCCGGGCGCAAGCCCAACGTGATGGCCAGGACGAAGAGCGCTTCGAGCCGCTGGGCCTCGTTGGTGTCCTCATCCATCCACCGCCCTATAGTGCGGTGGATTGAGGCTAACTCATCTTCTGAGCCTTGCCGCGGAGTACTCTGTGCGTCATGCCCTCAGCTGCCCGTTGCCCAGTATCGCTGCATTCTGGCGATGGCTTCTTCTTTGCTCATGGCCGCGACTTCGGCTTCGCTGAGGCGGACTCGGGTGAGAAGCATGTGGACGAGGTCAGCTGGTAGTGCCTCTGGGGGAGGCTCGGGCGCACCGCGGTCGGGTTTCGTCCCGTCGTGGACGCATGCCCAGAACGTCTCCTCATCGACGTCGAGCTGATCTCTGAGAATGTGCCGCCACAGGCTCTCGCCGTAGGTCTCGCGGTTCACCGGATGGGAAATCCGCGTCCTCAAGATCCGCCCGTCATAAAGCTGGAACTCGTAGATGACATGATGCGTGCCCGTCTTGCTCCGTGCGTTCCGGACTGGCTCCCAGCCTTCAATCCTGCAGAAAGCGTCGTAAGCCTCGCGGGTCGGCGCAGGCCAGGTCACCGCGTCGACCCGGCAAGCCACTCGCGCAGCTGGTCATCGTTGCTGAGGCTGATCAGTTGCACCAAGCCCCAGTTCTCGCGATGGTTGGGTGCATGCAGGAGATGGTCTTGCCAATCTTCGGCGTATTCGCGCAGCGCATCGGCCATTTCGGTGATGGCTTCCTCGAAAGTCCCGCCATCCGCGGCGACGGGCAGGCCGGGGATGAATACCGACCATCCGCCAGCCTCCTGGACCACCTGGGCTCGGGATGGCACCACAGCGGCAAGGAAGTAGCGCAGACGCTCGGCGTCAAGGACCACCGCGGTGGCGGCATCACGGCGTACGGTAGCGACCTGGCCGTTTTCGGCGGCATCAAGCAGGCTCTTGAGCTTGTTGCGCGCTTCCGTATAGCTGTCGTAGTGAACCTGCGACATGGGCTGGCCTCCATCGTTACTTGACTTGAATCAAGCCTATCATGGTAAGTACGTCAAGTACGTGAAGTACTCACCGTGTGCGCGGCGAGTACGGGTCCGCTGGTCCGAGACCTGCGCGTCGGGCTGTGGGCGGAGCATCTGCAGGCCAGCGATCCGGCCGCTCTCGCCGAACTGCAGGACTTGGCCAAGAGCCTCGGTTTCTGGCGGCCGGGCTGGGGAACAGGGATCACCTTCCCGCATCCCACCCAGCCCTGGCCTTCGTAAGACCAGCCTGGTCCGTCGCAGGCGGATCAGGCTGCAGCGGGCCATCTGGCTCTAGGAAGGTCGACGCGGCCGCCCGCGTTTTCTGCGGCCGACGTTCGGTGTCGTGTCCGACGGCGGATCCGTGGGGCCATCGCTCGTCAACCAGTCACAGTCCATGATCATGCTGGCTACCGGCGGGCCTCAGTAGCATCTGATGCGAGATAGCGGACCGCGGCCCCGGTCAAGATCTGCGCCGCAGGTACTCGCGCATACTTCCGCGCAGTTGGGGCAACGGCGCGTCGTTGCCGAGGAGGCGGAGGAACTCTGGCACCTGCCAGGCGATCACCGTGCCCTGGCGCGACAAGTACAGTCCCACCTGAGTGATCTTGTACCGATCGTCGTAGTCCAGTAGCAAGTAGCCAGCGAGCTGACCAATCTCGACGCTGCCCAGCCGGGTCGGCCTGGTAGTCGCCTTGCAGTCGAGCAGCAGGCCGTCGACGATGAAGTCGGCGTCCGCACCGCCGATGTCGGTGCTGCCCGCGAATGTGGGACCGCACGATATCAGCGGCCGCGGCAGCTCGCGGAAGGGTGCGAACACCGGCCGCGCGAGTTCCATCTGTGCGGCGATGTCAGCTACCACGTAGGCCGGAACCGCCTTGACCAGCGCCCGGAGATCCGTGCTGGGGGACGCCTCGCGCAGCAGGCTGCGCTGCGCGACCTCGCCTGCCCGGTACACGTCCTCATAGCAGGAAGCCACGAAACAGAGCCGGTTCAGCCACCTGTCTTGCACCTCTAGGGTTCTGGCGAGGAAGCGATCCACCACGGTTAGCAGGTAATAGCCGGTCGCGGCTAGGGCGGACCGTATCCGCTGGTTCGGAGCCCCGGGCAGCGGCTCGTCAGATGCGACGATGTCCACGCCGTGCCGCACCGCGTCGCCCAGTGGGCACCCAAGCGACAGACGCAGCCGGTAATCGATGGCGTGCCCTAGCGCCGCCCACGCCGGTCGCCATACGTCCTCCGGCTGGACCGGCGGTGTCAGCCCGGCGATCCGCCGATGGTAATCCTGCACGACCTTGTGGGTATCCGGCAGGTGCTGGGCGAGAAACAGCGATACAGGCGCGTTCTCATTTCTGAGCTGGCCGGTCAGCGGGAGGTCGATCAGCCGTTCCGGCCCTTGCGCGATCTCGTAGTCTTCGGCCCAGGCCAGTCCCGTGGTGTCGAGCAATTCCCTGGCGCGGGTTACCGCGACGTAGATGAGCCGCGCATCTTCTGCGCTGAGCGGCCCTGGCTCGCCGTGATAGTCAGCTGGCGGCTCGAAGCCGGGGCCGATGCGCACACTTGGCCACTCCCGGCCCTTCGCCTTGTGCGCGGTCGACGCGATTACCTGCGCCTTGTGCTCCACGGACAGCCGCGCCACGGCGCTGATGATCGTTTCCGCCCCGTGCGTGTCGACGAGCTGCACGATTGCGCGCAGATCTTGACCTGCCGAGTCGTTTTCGGCGTAATCCTGTACTTCGCCCCAGCTCTTAAACAGGAACAGCTCAGGGTGCTTGGTGCGCTGCCCGGCCTTCAGCTGCAATGCGGCCTCGGCGATCGCGCGCAGCTGGTCTCCGCCGCCGGGTATCGCGACCGGGATACCCGCACGGAGAAAGGCGAGGACTTCAGTCATCACGCCCGCGTTGCTCCGGCACAGGACCGCATCGGTCCGGGCGGCTTTGCCGATCCGGGAGCCGGACGGGCCGGCGCCCGCCAGCCGCATGGGCGATCCGGCGAAGCTGAGCCAGCGGTTCGCTACTTCGGCGATCCGGGGGCCGAACCGGAACGATTGCGTCAGATTGAGATGAGGTGCCGGGAAGCTGGTCATCACGTCCCGGGCCGAACGCCAGGCATATATCTGCTGGGCCGGATCGCCCACGCACACTCGCTGCACCGGCTGGGCGAGGAAGATCTCCTCGAGTACCGCGTTGGTGTCCTGAGCCTCGTCCAGCATGATGAATTCGTACGGCAGTTCGGGTCTAGTCAGCGCCCACATCTTCATGTAATGGTCGGGCACGAACCGCAGCTTTCCATTTAGTGTGCAGATGTCCTCCCATGCCTTTTGCGCGTATGGCAGGAGCATCAGTGCGAGTTGCCCCGCAGCGGCCGGGTCCAGGCCGTTGACCGGCTCCATATGCCCGGCCATGACCTCGGTGGTGTTGTCGTAGCAGAAGCCCCTGACCATTCCCATGGCAAGCCGGGCCTGGTGGAACGTGGTGATCGTGCGTGTGCCGACGCGAAGATTCCCCGTGATACCGAGCAGTCGCGCGGTTTCCTGTGCCGGGAGGCGAGGCGCATCCATGCGGTGCCGGTATTTCCGGCCCAGCGCGGTGTAGGCGAGGGAATGGGCGGTGCGGCAGGTCACATTGGCGCTAAACCGGAGCTTCGCATCATCGGCGGTGGTTTTGTTGTACGCCATGTACAGCCCGCGCTTGCTTGTGGCCTCCGCCATCATCATCAGCGTGGAGGTCTTCCCTGTCCCCGCACCAGCGACAAGCGCCAGGTCAGACCCGCTCGCGAACACCTCGCGGGCGGCTCGCTGCTCCTGTGTCGCCGTCAGGCTCATTGCGCCTTCTCCGATCGCACGTGACCGTCTGCGCCCCATTATCTTCTTTTCTTCACGTGGCGCGTCACCGGTCAACGCCGGATCCCTCAGGGTGGATCGTGGGTTGTCGAATGCCGATGGCTGACTGACCATGAAGGGAGAGGGAGACACAAGGGAGTCGTATGCCGATCGGCTCTACCGAGCGCGAGATCAAGTATGGCTACGATCGTCTGGTTCGGTCGGCGGCGGCGGCGCGGCGTTGCCATGAGCATTACCTGGACGGGCGTGGCGACTCGCACCCCGACGTTACAGCGCTGGTGGCCAAGTACCCCTGGTCGTTCGGTAGCTTCGCCGATCCGGCCTGGGAGCGCTACCATCCTGATCCCGATGCCGCACCGCCAGACGGGCTCCGGGTCGGCGAACTGACCACAGCGCGTCTCCCGGCCGTTGCCCGCTTCGCCAGGCATGGCCATGTGCTGATCACCGAAGGCGACCCGGACGTAGCCAGATCCTTGCTACAGGCCATAACACTGCGGCTGGCAGTGGCAACGGCCCCTGGAACAGTACGGTTCGCGCTCGCCGACGCGGCGGGCCAGGGCCGCTACCTCAGTGCGTTCCTGCGGCTGCCCGCGTTGCTGCGCGTATCCAGTTCCGGCCAGGGCGGCGGCGTGGCGGCGAGCCCTGAGGAGATCGAGGACCTGCTCCGCGCGCTTACCGGGCATGTCGTGAGCGTCATCCAGACCCGGCTGACCAACGTGTACGACTCGATAGAGGACTACAACGCGAACACCGTCGGCATCACGGTGCCCTACCTTGTGCTGGCCCTGACCGCGTTTCCCGAAGGGATCACCGACCGGGCCGCGGGGCTGCTGACCCGGCTGGCCCGCAACGGGCCCCGGGCCGGACTCTACATCGTCGCCACGGCCGAACCAGGGAGCGAGATCGGTGGCCACGTCACCACCCTCAACACGACCCGTGACGGCGACCTGACCTGGGATGATCCGGATCTGGGCGAGTGTGTGCTGCGACCGGACACGATGCCGTCGGCCGCGCGGGCTAATCCGTGGCTTGACGCCGTCGGGACCACCGCGAACCTGCGGATTCGCGAGCTGACGTTCGGCCAGATAGCGACACCGTCAGAACAGCTGTGGTCCGGCGACACCGCCACCGGGCTGGACGTGCAGATCGGCGTGACGATGACCGGCGAGTCGCAGCACTTCGTGCTGGGCGTCCGCGGCGTGCATCACGGGCTGGTCGGCGGCGACACCCGGATGGGCAAGACCAACCTGCTGCACGTATTGATCTGCCAGCTCGCCCTGCGGTATCCGCCGGAGGAGCTCGAGCTGTACCTGCTCGACTTCAAGGAGGTCGAGTTCGACGCGTATCTCACCGAGCGGCTGCCGCACGCCCGCGCGATCACGTCCCGCACCGACCGCGAGTTCGGGCTGAGCATGCTGCGGCGGTTCCACGACGAGATCGACCGCCGCGCAAGGCTGTGCCGCGAGGCGAAGGTGACCGACCTGACCGACTACCGTCGCCAGACCGGCCAGCCGCTGCCCAGGGCGCTCGTGATCATGGACGAGTTCCAGGTGCTGTTCACGCACGAAGACCGGCTGGCCAGGGAGGCGGCCCAACTGCTGGCTGACCTGGCCAAGCGCGGCGCGGCGTTCGGCCTTCATTTGCTGCTCGCCACTCAGTCGCCGGGCGGGCTGCTCACCGCGTACCTACGCCCGGTTTACGAGCAGATGGCGCTGCGGATCGCGCTTGGCTGCATGCAGCCCAGCGTGTCCCAGGCCATCCTCGGCGAGGGCAACGACGGCGCGACGCGGCTGATCAGGGCCGGTGACGCGATCTACAACGACCGGCGCGGCGAGGGCGCCAACCCGGTGGCCAGGCTCGCCCTGCTGCCCACGAGGGAGCGGCTGGCGCTGATCTCCGGCATCAGGGCGCTGGGTGGCGGCCGCGAGTATCCCGCGCCGGCCAGTTTCGATCCCGATGCGCCGGCCGTCTTTGCTCCGAACGACCCAGCCTGCTTCGACCCGGACGCGCCGGCCGAGCACAGCCCAGGTCCACCGGGCGCCGTGGCGGCATGGCTGGGGGAGGCGCTGGAGATCAAGCCGCCGACCACCGCGGTTTTCGACCGGTACGTGCGGTCCAACCTGCTCGTGGTGGGCGCCGAGGAACATGGGCACGGGCTGCTGCTTGCCACCGTGCTGAGCGCGGCCACCCAGTGCACTCCGGCGCAGGCCAGTTTCACCATCGCCCACTTCGCCCGGCCCTCCTCGCCGTATCACGGCTTCTTCGGCGTTCTCGACGGCCTCCCGCACGACGTGCGAATCTGCGACGGCGCCACGGTCGGCGAAGAACTCGCGGCACTCGGCGCGGACCTCGACGAACGGCTCGCCGCGGAGTCGCCGCGGCCGGCGCGGTTTTTCCTCGTCGCCGGGATGCACCGCTGGCACGAGCTGACCACCGAAGGCGATTACGGGCGGCCGAGCGAGACCGCGGTGCGCCTGGCGCGGCTGGCCGACAAAGGCCCGGACGTCGGCATTCACGTCGTGGCCTGGGCGGACAGCTACGGCACCGCGGAACGCTCGCTGCGGCGCGCGGGAATCGCCCGCTTCGGGCTTCGCGCGGTGCTGCGCCTGTTCTCTCCCGCCGAAAGCGACGCGCTGCTCGGAGTGGCCGCCGCGGTCGGCCTGGACGACAACCGGGCGCTGTTCCGGGACACCGAGTGGCCCATCGACCAGGTCGAGAAGTTCAAGCCCTACTCCATTTCTTCACTGCGCGCCTACGCCGCCCGCCTGGCAAGCGCCCGGCTGACAAGTACCCGGCTGACAAGCGATGGCGACACCCTTCGGAGTCCTGCATGACCGATATGTCCCCATACCTCCGCGCCCGGCACGCCGCCAGGCCGGCCATCTACGCGCAGCGCCTGCTGGTGCGGGAACAGGAGCGGGCAGGCGCGCTGGCCGCCGAATGCGAAGAGCTCCTTTCCCTGACCCGGGAACTGCTCCTCGCCACCGGCCGCGCCCGCCTGCTGGCCGACCCGCCGGAGAGCCCCCGCCCCTTCGAGCAGAACACGCTCCTTGACGCCTACGCGGACGCGGGCATCGCCTGGGCCAGGGTCGTCGGCAGCCTCATGGCATTGAGCGGGACGCTGCTGGACCTGGGCGAGTGGGCCGAAGTCCGTCGGCTGGCGGCCGTACTGGCCGACATCGGAGAAGCCAATGCGGCGGTTGACCTGCGCATCCAGCTGGGCAAGGCGGTCTGGGACCGCCACTACGACCACCTGCGCCGCATCCACGCCCGGATGACGCCCCAGGAAATCGCCGGCAGCCTGGCCACGCTCCGCGCGGTCCTCCGCGACGTTCCCGAGGACTTCCCCGAACGGAACCGGGAGGTCAACCGGCTGCTCGTGCCCGTTGCCAGCGCCATCTACGAGCTACTGCGCGTGCGGGCCGCCGAGATCCCGCTGGACAGCAGGGTGGGGCACATCGCGACCGGGGGCGTGGCCAAGTACCCGGAGATCGTCGCGGTCAGCCTTGACGAGCTCGCCGCGGAATTCGAGGGGCTAGTCAGCGATGACAGATTAGGAGTGCGAGCTTGTCCGGAGTCATCAACGACATCGAGGCACTGACGGAATTCAGGGCTCACCTGCTGCGGTTCAACAACGACCTGGCGGAGAGCTTCATGATGATCCGCAGCCACTGGACCGAACTGGGGGAAGTCTGGCGGGACGACATGTACCGGCAGTTCGGCGAGGCGCTTGAGGAGGTCATGCCCGGGATCGAGGTCTACCTGTCCGCCGCCGAAGACCATCAGCTGCACCTGGCCGCGCTTATCGAACGCCTCCAGGCCTACCTCGATACCGGTATCGGGATGGACGAGCGTGACCAGAACCGACGCTGAGCTGACCGCGGCGGCGAAGCAGGCAGGAGAGCTGCTCGCCACGGAAAAGTCCGCCGCCGTGCAGCGGCAGATCAAGGCACTGGACGACATGCTCAGCAGCGTCACGCTCCTCGAGCCGTTGAGTTTCGACCGGCTGGTCGTCACGCCGGCCGTCGCCAAGTTCGACCCCGGGCAGCTGGGCGTGGCGCTGACCGCGCCCGCCTGGGAGTCGTACGCCCCCGCGCGGCCGGCCGGGCTGCGCCGTCTGACCGGCCGGTCCCGTTACAAGCAGCGGCTTGACCGTGCCCGCGCCGAATACGAGAACGCGCGGACAGCGTACCTGCGCGCGGAGTCGCAGCGAGGCCGGGCGCTCGTCGCCGCCAAGGCGAAGCACGACCGTGAGGTCACCGGGGAGCACGCCCGGGCCGCCGCGCAGAACGCGGAGGTTGCCCGGCGGCGCGTCGCGTTCGCGGACGGCGACCGCGAGTCGGTGGAATGGTTCGTGGACCGCGCGGTCGCCGCGTCCCGCTACCTGAAGGTGTTCCCGCGTGACTATCAGGTCGCCTACGAGCCGAAGACGGTGCACGTGACCGCCGAACTCCCGCCAGGAGGGATCGTGCCGTCGGCACGGGCGTTCCGCTACATCGCCAGCCGCGACATCATCGAGCCGGTACCCCGCCCGGACGAGGAGATCAGGCAGCGTTACCGGCGGTTCGTCTGCGCCGCCGCCCTCCGCGTGCTGCACACGGTCTTCGCGGCGACACCGGCGGAAGTGGTCGACGCGGTCGGGTTCAGCGGATGCGTCGGTTCGGCCGACCCCGCGACGGGCAAGGCCGTCCGGCCCTGCCTGGTCAGCGTGACGGCCGCGCGGGCGGCGTTCAGTGAGCTGGTGCTGACCTCGGTGGAACCGGTGACCTGCCTGGAGTACCTGGCCGGCGTCGTGTCGCCCGACCCGTTCGGCCTCCAGGCATGCGCGGTCACCCCAGATCCGCGGGCCGGCCGGTCGTGACAAGCGAATGCAATAAATTGCATACGGAATGCGATTCATCTAGAATCATCACATGAGCGCGCAGACCCTCGGCTTCGCCGTACAGCCCGAAGATCGTCCGCTGCTTGACGAGCTTGTCGCTTACTTCGGTGACGGCAACAGGTCCGCTTACCTGCGCGCCACATTGCGGATCATGCGATCGGTCATGCTGGCCGATCGACTACGCGAGCTGCAAGCATACGGCCAGCAGCGGACGGCGGAACTGGGGATCGAACCCGCGGAAGTCTCAACTCGTGTTCAGGAGTTCCTGAAGGACGGTTTCGGGGACAACGGGCAGTGAGCCCTGTGGAAGCTGTCCCGACGGCGGTTGTCTATGACGTCAATGTGCTGGTGACGGCCATCGCCAGCGGCAACAGCCCGTTCCGTTCTTGGCCGTCGCCGCCTCCTACCTCAGGTAATTCCTGCGCTGATGCCATGGGCATCATCGTCGATGCCGCCGAGTTCGCTCTTTGGCTATCGCCCCATATCCTCATCAACGTCAGGCGAGTTCTAGAGGATCTTTTCAAATGGGAGAGCGCGCAGGCAGGCGCCTACATTGACGTGCTCTCGGAGGCGGCCGAGCAGAGCGGGGGAGGCGTGCTGGAGGATGTGCCCCGGATGGTGCATGAGTGCCCGGACCACGAGGACAACCTGATCCTGGACCTCGCCGCCGAAGTCGGAGCCCTGCTTATCGTCTCTAACGACACCGATCTCCTGTCGATGTCTCCCTGGTGCGGAACCCCTATCTTGACGCCCGTCGCGTTCGCGGCGAAGGTGGATGCGATGCGCCGGCACGCGAGGCGAAGGCGTCGCTGA
>Ga0070741_10017583_pt1 | contig 11722 bp, 15 predicted proteins | sample Coa_R1_4_FD_66440 | JGI IMG/M metagenome (GOLD analysis project Ga0070741, IMG submission 66440) | Surface soil microbial communities from Centralia Pennsylvania, which are recovering from an underground coalmine fire - Coalmine... | ecosystem: Environmental > Terrestrial > Soil > Unclassified ...
CGTCGTGTCCGCCGGAAACGCCTGCGCGCCGAGGTCGTGCTCGGGATGGACGTGCGTGACGGCGAGATACAGCTTCGGGCCTTGCCGCACTTTCATCGCTTCACGCAGGACGGTCTCGCCGTTCCGCGGACCCAGACCGGTGTCGATCACGAGCGTGCCGCGCGTGCCGACGATGATCCCGATGTTCGCCACAAGCGGGACATCGTCGTCGGGGATGACGTAGACGTGTGGGCTGATCTTGACGGTCGCGCCTTCGCGCACGAGCGGATCGCGCGACTGGGCGGCGATCGTGACGGTCAGCAGAACGAGCGTGAACGCGATGCGTCTCATGGCGCATCAGCATACCGCGTCATCGGACGCCGGCGCGGCGCGACGTGCGGCGTATGACGGCGATCATAGGCGGTCGCGCGACGCCGTGTGACACTGGCCTCGATCGCCATGGCCACGATTCCCTTGACGCCGAAACATCCCGAACGCACGTGCTGGGGCTGCGACAAATACTGCCCCGCCGACGATCTGCGGTGCGGCAACGGAACCGAGCGGACGATGCACCCGCTCGAGTTATTTGGGGTGGATTGGCTCGAATGGGCGGCCGCGCGCACGGAGCGTACGGCGACGCAGGACAACGAACGCGACGGACATGCGCCGGCGCGTCAGCGCTGACTGCCGCTCGTCGGATCGGCGACGAGGCGCACGGCGACACGTTCCTGATTGTGGTCGGCGCGCGATGCGGGAGAAGGCGTCGGGTCCGTCGCGCAGCGGCTGTCAGGGAGCGCGAGCTCGCTCACAATCGCGAGCCGTCTCGCCCGAACTTCGAGAAACCGCGCGTACGGTACGAGCACCGGAGCGTGGATGTCACTCATAGAACCTCCGCCGCCCGCCGCGGCCGCCGTTCGGCGTGCTCGCCGCGTGGACATCCGTCCACCTAGGCGACCCTGACGTTCTCGCCTCGCGGGCCCTTGGGACCCTGCCCTCGCTCGAACGTGACGGCTTGGCCCTCGCGCAGCTCGTCGAAGGGCGTCTGTGCGCACGCGGAGTTGTGGAAGAAGTACTCGTTGCCGTCGGCGGCCAGGATGAAGCCGAATCCCTTGTCGCTGACGAGTCGCTTGATCGTGCCGGTCATAGGTGCCATGGAGTCTCCTGAAAGGTCGTGAGCGGTGACGTCAGGCGCGCTTGGGCGCTTGACTGGTCGGCGTCGACGCGTGTGCGTGCAGTGATTTCGCTAATTGCTGAATGCGCTGCCGAAGACGCAGCCTGCGTTTTCGGTTCTTCTGGAATCTCGCCCGATCGCCGTTTCGTGCCGACATGGATGCCTCCTCTGCGCGCGCGCGACTGCCGAGCTGTCATCGTGTGTGGCGTGTGAGTCGCGTGCAGTACGCTCGACACGGGACCAAAGTGGGCCGGTCGGCGCGCCCCGGGACGGTAACAGGAGGGGCACCACTCGAACGCTGGCGGGCTCAGTTCTGGACGACCCGTCTACTATACCGGATCAACGAGCGAGGCACACGCCCGTGAGGATTGGACGTTGATGACGCGTTCCACTTCCGTGACGACTAGGGCTTGAACGCCGCTTTGTTGGCGCTCCGCGCCTTCGCCTTCGCGGCGCGTTCCGTGTCGGCTTCCTTCTGCTCACGGGCGCGTTCGCGCTGCGGCGCGTCACGCGCCTCCAGGCGCAGCGCCTGCGCTTCGGCCTTTCGCGCCAGCGCGCCGAGGCGCGGCGACGTCACGACGAGCCTGAATCCGGAGGCGTACGACGATCGGTACAACACGACCGCGTAGTCGCTACTGCCCCACCCGGCGACGCGCACGCCCGATTCCTCGTCCGCCGGTGCGAGCGCCGGACGCCCCGTCCTCGGCGCCGGCTTCAACGGCGCGCCGTACATCGTGGAGATCGCTTCGACCATGTCGGCGTCGGTCATCCCTTCCGTCCGGTCACGATCGTACTCAATCACCAGTCGATACAGCTGATCGTCGTAGAAGCTGAACGCGATCTGCTGCACGGCGTCCATGGCCGTTTCGTTGCCGCTGGTGTACGGGCGATGCCACTCGAGATCCTGCAGAAGCGCCGGCCGTTCGTGAATCGTCTTGGCGCTGGCGGCCGGGACGCTCGCCGACGCCGAAATCGAGGCGAGGTCGCCACCGAGTTGGAAATCGCGGTAGTGCGCCGCGCTGCCGCCCTCCACGACGGCGATCGACAGCGCCGCGCCGAGGATCCCGATACCGAAGCCATGCCATCCGATCATGATCGACCGTGCCTTGTCTGTTCCGAGTGCAGGATCTGCGCGACGCTTGGCGATGGCGATGCGGCGTCACCGAGAGATACGACGACGATGACCGGCGTGACGGCGAGGGCGACGAGCAACACGGTCGTCGACGCATTGGCGCCCATCGCCACGCTCGCCACCAGCATGGCCACCACGACGGCGCCCCAGCTCCCGACGACCCACCACGACCTGTAGAACGTGTTCAACATGACTTCAACCCTTCACCCACCGGAAATAGCGGACACTGCTCGGACGCTGGCGGGCTCGGCGCGGTACGACGTCCTCAACTGTACCGGATCACGAAATCGGCACCTGTCCCGGATTGCACACCCACCGTGCCATGATTGTCCGACATGCCCAGGAAGGCGGCGGCCCGCACGTTCGATCTCGGGCGATTTCTGCAGTCGGCCGGCCGCTCGCGCCGCAGCGTCCGATACGAACCGGGGCAGGTGATCTTCTCGCAGGGCGAACCGTGCACGAGCGTCCTCTACGTGCAGCGCGGCGCGGTCAAACTCTCGTTGCTCTCTGCCGCGGGCAAAGAGGCGGTGCTCGCCATCGCCGGCCGCCGGGACTTCTTCGGCGAGGGCTGCCTCGCCGGACAACCGCTGCGGATGGCGACCGCGACGGCGATTGCGCCCAGCGAGATCCTCGTCGTCCAGAAGCGCGCCATGATCCACCTGCTGCACTCGGAACGCGCATTCTCCGATCGCTTCATCGCGCACATGCTCGCCCGAAACATCCGCATCGAAGAAGATCTCGTCGATCATCTGTTCAACTCGAGCGAGAAGCGGCTGGCGCGCACGCTGCTGTTGCTCGCGCGGTACGGCAAGCACGACGCCGCGCCCCAGGCGCTCCCGAAACTGTCCCAGGAAGTGCTGGCCGAGATGATCGGGACGACGCGCTCGCGCGTGAACTTCTTCATGAACAAGTTCCGCAAGCTGGGGTTCATCGACTACGACGCCGATGGCGTCCTGGTCCATCCGTCTCTCGTCAGCGTGGTCCTTCACGAGTGAGTCGGACGGCAGCTCTGCCGATGTGGGCGACTGCGCCGTCCCCGTGCCCGGCGGTATAATCGGCGTAGATATAGGTCGGACCGTGTCCGATACGTCCCGCACCTCCGCGACCGCCCCCACGCGCGCCCTGCTCGTCGACCGCGATGCCGACACCCGCTCGATGTACAGCGAGTCGCTGCGGCGATCGTTCGACGAGATCGAAGAGGCTGAAGACGGCCGAGAAGCGCTCGCCAAAGCGCTCGCGCATGTTCCCGACGTCATCGTCACCGGAACGCGTCTGCTGGGGATGAGTGGATACGAATTGTGCCGACTGCTCCGCCAGGACGCGCTGACGCGACCGACGCCGATCGTGGTGGTGACCGGCGACGCATTCGACGCGGCGATCGCGCGCGCCTACCAGGCGGGCGCCGACGCCGTGTTCGTCAAGCCGTGCCTGCCAGACCAGCTCGCGAAGGAAATTTCCCGCGTGCTGTCGATGACCGCACAACGACCACACGAACGGATTGCGACCGAACGGGAGACCTCCGCGTCGCCGATCGCATCCGCCAACGGATCCGGCGCGCCGATCGATCGCGCGCGCCGTACGACGCTCAGTCGAGCGCACGTGCGCGGCGACACGACGACACCGCCCCTGCCGCCGCCCGATCTGGTCTGCCCCACCTGCGATCAACCACTGCGGTACGTGAAGAGCCACGTCGGCGGCGTGAGCGCGCGCCACGCGGAGCAATGGGACGATTACGAATGCCCGAGCGGCTGCGGCACGTTTCAGTATCGGCAGCGGACGCGCAAGCTCCGCCGCGTCAGTTGACCCGTCGTCCGCCAGCGTCACGCCGCCGCTCGCGCTAACTCTGATTGATCGCCGGTTCGAGGCGTTCGCCGGGGAACGCCAGATCCGGCATCGGCTTGCCGAGGAACAGCCGCCGGCACGCGTGACCGATCCACCGCGCCCAGCGCGCCGATCGCTGCACGCGCGCGCTGTCGGTCGCAATGCCCGTATTCGCGTACATCTGCCGATACAGCTTCGAGATCAGCATGAACGCGACCCGCGCGCGGATCGATTCGACGACGCGCGAGCGGATCCACACCTGACGCCAACTGTAGAAGCGATCCCACGCGCGCTGCGTGCCGACGCGAATCTCCTCGAGGCTCATCGTCGGATGCGCCGCGTAGAGGCGCGGCCGGCGCTCTTCCGGAATCAGCCAGTGCTGCGTGATCGGCACGCCGTCGACCGTCGTGCCGCGACGGTTCTCCTCGGCGGCCCACTTGTCGAAGTCGACGGTGCCAGGAAACGGCGTCAGCAGCACGAACTGCGCGAACGTCAGGTCCGCCTGTTCCGCGAGGGCGACGGTCGCGTCGAACGTGCTCTGCGTGTCGCTGTGCAGCCCGAAGATGAAGGAGCCGAGGACGTGGACGCCGTGGCGGCGGAACGCGCGCAAGCGCGCCACCAGCTCGTCGCCGGCGAGGTTGAAGCCCTTGTACACGTCCTTCAATCCCTCGTGCGTGACCGATTCGACGCCGACGAGGGCGCCGAGAATCCGCGCGCGCTTCATCGCGTCGAGAAACGCGGGATCTTCGGCCGCCTCCATGGTGATCTGCGTGTAGAACACCATGTCGTCGGGCAGCTCGCTGAGCCGCGCCATCAGCTCGAACCGTTCCTGGCGCATTGCCTCGAGTTCGGCGAACCGCGCCGAATCGGCGCGGCGCTTCGCCTGCGCGAGATCCGCGAACGTCACCGGATAGAAGTTGTCATCCGCGAGCGCGATGAACCGGAAGCCGAGACGCCGCAGCTCGACGATCTCGCGGACGACGCGATCGACGCCACGCTGACGCGGCTCCTGGCCGTCGGTCCGCCACACCGAGCAGAACGAGCAGTGCTTCGGGCAGCCGCGCACGGTCTGCACCGACGCCCACATGTAGCGGCGATCCGGCAGCAGATCCCAGCGCGCCGAGACGAACGCGTCGCCGCTGATGCGTCCGCCCTCGTAGACCGGCTGCGGCCGCGCCGCGAAACAATCGGCGACGACCTGCGACCAGATCAGATCGCCGTCGCCGCGCACGACGGCGTGCGCCGCGCCTTCGCTGGCCGCTTCGTCCGGAAAGAGCGTCGCGTGAATGCCGCCGAACACCACGTACGCGCCACGCGCGCGCACCTGACGGCCGATCTCGTATCCCCGCAGCGCGTTGCCCGTGTGGATGCCGATGCCGACGACATCTCCCGGCTCAATCGTGTCGATCTCGAGCGGGTCGAGCGTTTCGTCGACGATCAGCGGGTCGCCCCACTGCGTCCCGGTCGCGGCCGCCAGGACATATAACCAGCGCGGTGTGATGACGGCGACACCGAAAGACTGCGTGCTCGGGTTGACCAGATGGACGCGTGGCATGGATCTCCTCGTGACTCGACAGGTTCAGCGCGGCAGGGGCTGATTCCGGCCGCGAGCGCATAAAAATCGGACACGGGCAGTATAGGCGAATTCAGCGCGGCCGCCGGCGTCGTTTCACCCGCAGCGCACGCGCGCCGCTCACGCGATCTTCGAGCAGCTCGAACGTGACAGGTTGTCCGACGGCGAAATCGTTGAAGGACGTGCCGTCCTCGAGGTCGCTGCGATGGAAGTAGATGTCGCGACCGTCGGCCAAACGGATGAATCCATGGCCTTGTCCGGTGCGCAGTTCGACGATGGCACCGGTGGACGCGACGCCGCGCCGCTCCGGTGGCCGGGGCGGGTACGCCGCGCCAGCCGGCACGACCGGTCGAACGCGACGCGGCTGCTGCGCCACGGCCATTACCAGCGCGGCTCTCGCCGACGCGGGCCGCCGCCGAAGCCGCCGCCCCCGCCGCCGGTGCGCGCCGGCTTCGGCCGCGCCTCGTTCACGGTGAGATTGCGGCCGCCGACCTGCGTGCCGTTGAGCGTGGTGACCGCGTGCTGCGCTTCTTCCTCCGTGCTCATTTCGACGAAGCCGAACCCGCGCGCGCGGCCGGTCGACTGATCGCGCATCACCGTCGCCGACTCCACCGAGCCGGCGCTGGCGAACAACTGCTGCAATTCGTTTTCGCCGATTTCGTACGGCAGGTTGCCGACGTACAACTTCCGACCCATGACACACACTCCTCTGTCGCAGTGCGACCGTTCCGTCGCCGCCATCGGCGCCGGCTGGATGTCCACTTGTAGGCAGGCTGAACTTCAGAAGGAGCGAGTCACGAAGGCTCGTTACGCTGGAGGCCGGCGAGCGCGCAAGAAATCCACAGCCAATCTAACACGAAGCGCGACGGCGCGCGCGTGCTATGATGCAGGCATCGGATTTTCCCACGCGCTCGGCCGGTCCTCCTCGACTTCCGCTTAGCCACCACGAATCCGCTCGAACTCGCCTGTTAGCGACGCTGGGACTCGCTTCGGGTCACGGAAGGACCGTTCTTACATGTCATTCTCGACGCTGGGCCTCACGCCCTCGCTCTCCCTCCCCCTCGCGCGACTGGGCTACGACCAGCCCACGCCGATCCAAACGCTCGCGATTCCCGCGGTGCTGACCGGAAACGATCTGCTCGCACGCGCCCAGACGGGCACGGGCAAGACGGCCGCGTTCGGGCTGCCGATGATCGAGCGGCTGCTCGCACCGCGCCGCGGCGCCGGACGGCGATCGCCGCGCGGGCTGGTGCTCGTGCCGACGCGCGAACTGGCCGTTCAGGTCCATCGCGCGCTCTCGACCTATGCGGGCGCGGCGCCGCTGCGCATCACGGCCATCTTCGGCGGCGTCGGCATGGGCGCGCAGATCCACGCGCTCGCCCACGGCGTCGACATCGTCGTCGCCACGCCGGGACGCCTCCTCGATCACCTGCAGCGGCGCACGATCGATCTCGCGGCGATCGAGATCCTCACGCTCGACGAAGCCGACCGCATGCTGGACCTCGGTTTTCTGCCGGCGCTACGCCGCATCGCCGCGGCGCTGCCGCGGACGCGCCAGACGCTGCTGTTTTCCGCCACGTTGTCGGATGCGGTCGTCCGGCTCTCCGCCGAATTCACGCGCACGCCGGCGCGCGTCGACGCGTCGGACGGGCAGGTCGTCGCCTCGACGGTGACGCATCAGGTGCACACCGTCGCGATGGATCAGAAGCGCGCCGCGCTGACGCGCGTCCTGACGCAAGAAGGCGCGAGCCAGGCGCTCGTGTTCTGCAAGACGAAGCGCGGATCGGATCGCGTCGGCGAGCATCTCGAGCGTGCCGGGATCAAAGCGGCCGTGATTCACGGCAACAAGAGCCAGGGGGCGCGCGCGCGGGCGCTCGGCGATTTCAAGGCGGGGCGCGTGAACGTCCTGGTCGCCACCGACATCGCGGCGCGCGGTCTCGACATCGCGCACCTGCCGCTGGTCGTCAACTACGATCTGCCGCTCGCGGCCGACGACTACATTCACCGCGTCGGGCGCACGGGTCGCGCCGGACGCAGCGGCCGCGCGGTATCGCTCGTGTCGCCGGCCGATTCGTCGTTGCTGCGCAGCATCCAGCGGTTGTTGCCGGCGCCGATCGAGCAGGTCGGGGCTGCGGTTCCGCACGCCGATCGGTCGGACGGCGCGCATCGCCGAGATCCGCTGCACGCGCGCCGGAACGCCGAGCGCCGCGCGCGGAGTCCTCAGCGTCGCGGCGGGTCAGTGGCGATCGGCGATCACCGCCATCCGTAGACGTCCTACCGGCATCTGCCGCGTCCAGCGCTCGGAAACAGGGTTACCTCGTGCCGGCGCGCCGCGTCGGATACCGCGCGAACATCTGCGCGACCCGGTCGTCGATGGTCGCGTTCACCTTCTCCGGCGCGAGATCGATCGGGGTGTCCACGCGCGCGCGGAAGAGCTCCTTGTGCGTCGACGGTTCGCGGATCAACACGACGAGCGTCGCCACCGGAAACGTCGGACGCAGGCCTTCGGCGGTGCGCGCCTTCGATTTCAGGTCGACATCGGTCCGCCGCAGCGTCGCGTAGACGACCGTGACATCGCACGCGCCTTCCGGCGCCTTGGTCAACCCGAGCGCCGCCAGCTCGCGCTCGACCGCGGCGACGATGTGATCGTGAATCGCCGGTTCGTAGGCCTGCCAGCCCGGCTCCCACGCGTAGGTCTTCAACCGAGCAAAGTCGGTCTGCTTGTCGACTTTCGTCGTGACCCTGTATTTCGTCGCCTGCCCGGCCACCGCCGCGGCGGCGGCCAGCACCACGAGGACTCCGGCCATCAGCGTTCGCATCACGGCACCCCTCATCCAGCATCCGACGATCGCTTCGTCAGCCTTCACCCTCGATCGGCCGTCTCCCTCGGATCCACGGTACGGCGCGCCCCCGGCGGCGACTATGCAGATTCGGCATCGACCGCCACTGGTACTTTTTCCGGCGAGGACTCGACGTTGTGGCAGTTCCCCCGCCGCCGTGCGCGCACTACGTTGAAGGCATGGCATGTCTCTCCCATCCGTTGATCGTCCGCAGCGCGCTGGCGCGGCTCGACGGCCGCGCGGGCGAACCGGTCACGATTCCTGAGCTGTGCGACGCCGCGGGCGTCAGCGAGCGCACGCTGCGCAACGCGTTCCACGACGTCTATGGCCTCAGCCCGAAGCAGTTCCTGATTCGCGACGGCCTCGAACGCGTGCATCAGGCGCTGCTCGACGCGCACGACGCGCGCGGCGCCGTGACGCGCGCCGCGACCGACTGCGGGTTCTTCGAACTCGGTCGCTTTGCCCGCACCTACCGGCATGTATTCGGCGAGTGCCCGTCCGAGACCGTGCGGGCGGCGGTGTCCCATCTGTAGCGACGCGGCGGATCGCGGCACACGCGCGACCGCCGCTCCCCATCCATCCAGCGCGAACGACGTGCCGAATGTGCATAGCCGCCTCGCCGGCGCGGCCGTACCGTCGATGTGGCGGTGGTCGACTCGCATTCGACATGGAGGTCGTCATGCACATCCATCACGTCACACGCGCCGTGGCCGTGTTCGTCGTCGCGGCCATGCCGGCGCTCGCGTTCGCGCAGGACGCGAGCGGTCCCGACGCGGGCGCCCCGGCCGATCAAACCGAGACCATCGGCGCGCCTCCTGGCGTGTGGATGTTCGCGGAACCCGGCTTCGTCTCGCAGGCGCTCGATCTGTCGAAGCGCGTGTTCGGCGACGGCAACGCGCCGCCCAAGACGGGCTTCTATCCCGAGTTCTCGAACATGATCACGGGCTCGGGCTTCATCTCCGCGGGCCCCGGGTACCGCTACAACTTCCTGCACAACACGGCGTTCGTCGACGTGTCGGCCGCGCTCTCGTGGCATCTCTACAAGATGGCGCAGGCGCGCATCGAGTTCTCGCAGCTCGCCGACGACCGCGTGACGATCGGCGCGCAGGCGATGTGGCAGGACAACACGCAGGTGAGCTACTTCGGTCTCGGGCCCGATCACACCATCGACGATCAGGCGCAGTACCGCATGCAGACGACCGACTACGTCGGCTACTTCGCCGTGCGGCCGACCGAGTGGCTGACGCTCGGCGCCGAAGGCGGCTGGCTGCAGCGGCCGCGGATCATGGCGACCGCCGGCTCGTTCAACCCGAACTATCCGGACGCGCGCGTGGTGTACGCGAGCGACCCGGCGATGAGCGACGCGTTCCAGCCGAACTTCGTCCACACCGAGCTGTCGGCGACGGCCAACACGCTCGACTCGCGCAGCCATCCGACCGACGGCGGTTTGTACCGCGCCGCGATGGTCTCGTATCACGACCAGAGCACCAACGCGTACAACTTCAACCAGTACGAGGCCGAAGCCATCCAGATGGTGCCGCTCGGCGATCGCCGGGTCGTGCTCGGCCTGCACGCGTGGACCGTCTACAGCCAGGCGAACGACGGGCAGGTGCCCTTCTACCTGATGCCGTACGTCGGCGGCAACAACACGATCCGCGCGTATGACGATTACGAGTTCCACGATCAGAACATCGTCGTCGCGACCGCGGAGCTGCGGATTGCGCTGCTCGCGCATCTCGATGCGGCCGCGTTCTACGACGCGGGCAACGTCGCCGCGCACTACGGCAATCTGAATTTCGACAAGACCGCGGTCGGCGGCGGCCTGCGCCTGCACCTGAACAAAGCGACGTTCGCGCGGATGGACCTCGCGCACGGATCCGAGGGGTGGCGGTTCATCTTCCGGACCAGCGATCCGTTCAAGCTGTCGCGCGTGACGAAACGGCTGGCGAACATCCCGTTCATGCCGTAGACGGCCGAAGGAGCCGGCGATGCGCACCGCACCGTGGACCGTTTCGCTGATGGCGCCCGCCGTCCTCGCGGCGGGCCTCCTCGTCGTCGGCGCCGCGCCGGCGCCGCCCGCGGCGGCGATCGCGGCCGATACGCCGATATCGGCGCTCTGGGAGGAGCCGACGGATCTGCCGGATCGCGATCTTTACAACGGTCCGTGGGGGAGCGAGCACGCACCCGATCCGCAGGCGGTCTATACGTTCCTGCGTCCGAAGCAGGGCGGCGTCAACCCGGGCGTGGTGGTCAAGGATCCCGGCGGCCGCGAGTGGCACGTCAAGCAGTCGGCGCCCGACAACACGAAGGGCGCCGAAGGTCCGGTCGAAGTCGTGCTGTCGCGCGTGCTGTCGGCAATCGGGTATCACCAGCCGCCGGTCTACTACCTGCCTTCGTTCATGATGAAGAAACGGAGCGCCGCCCCGCGGCCCGAACCGGGCGGCCGGTTCCGGTTGTCGACCAAAGCGCTGAAGGATCGCGGCACCTGGGCGTGGATGAACAATCCGTTCACGAACACCCGCGAGATGCGCGGGCTGCTCGTCGTCCTGCTGATCTTCAACAGCTCGGACCTGAAGAACTCGAACAACACGCTGTATGAGTTCCGTCAGGGCGACGTCGCCGTGCCGTGGCTCGTCGTCCGCGATCTCGGGACGGCGCTCGGCGAAACCGGACGCCTGGCGCCGATGCGCAGCGATCCGACGCTGCTCGGCAAAGCGCCGCTCATCGCCGGCCGCGCCGGCGGCTTCCTCACGTTCCACTATCACGGCCTGCATCAGGATCTCTTCGACAAACGCATCACGCCAGACGATGCCGCGTGGGCAGGCGCGCTGCTGTCGCGGCTGAGCGATCGGCAGTGGCGCGACGCGTTCCGGGCCGGCGGGTACCCGCCGCCACTCACCGAACGGTTCATCGCCGTGCTCCAGACACGCATCGACGAAGCGGTTCGCGCGGGCGGCGGCGTCGTCACCACCGCGCCTAAGACGGAGCCATGACGATCGGTCGGGAGCGGCGGAGGGCACCGACATGTCGTACCGATTGACACCGGGACGGTCGTTGACGGCCGACGTGCGATGGATCGTCGACAAGCAACTGGTGACCGCCATCAGCAAGCTGCGGTCGGCCGGCGATCACAAGAGCGACGAAGTCGTCCACGAAGCGCGCCGGCACGTGAAGAAGGCGCGCGCCCTGATCCGGCTCGTGCAGTC
>Ga0070741_10017584_pt1 | contig 11722 bp, 11 predicted proteins | sample Coa_R1_4_FD_66440 | JGI IMG/M metagenome (GOLD analysis project Ga0070741, IMG submission 66440) | Surface soil microbial communities from Centralia Pennsylvania, which are recovering from an underground coalmine fire - Coalmine... | ecosystem: Environmental > Terrestrial > Soil > Unclassified ...
GCGATCGTCACGGCGTTCCGTGACCACTCCGACATCAGCTACGCGGGTGGACCGGTGGATCCGATCTGGGAGCGACCGTGTCCCAGTTGGTTCGACCGCACCGGCAAGATCCTGTGGGGTACGCTGGCGATCCTCGATTACGGCGACGCGCCGTTCGTCTTCGAAGAGCGGCGCAAGATTCCGCTCGGCGCCAACTTCGCCATCCGGCGCGCGCTCGTCAAAATGATCGGCAACTTCGATCCGACGCTCGGGAGGAACGGCGACACCGTGCTGATGGGTCAGGAACTGCCCGAATTCTTCGCCCGCGCTCGACGCGTGTCGGCGCGCGGCATGTATCTGCCGGCAATGCGCGTGCTGCACCACGTGCCGGCGCGCCGTCTCCAGCCGCAGTACTTTCGCCGCTGGTGGTACGGCAAGGGCGTGTCGCGCGCACGCATGGAGGCGCTGCACCCGATCACCGAATTGGGACTCGATCTGCGGCGCGTCGCGACGATCGCCGGCGTCCCGCGCTTTCTCTTCGGCAGCGCGGTGAGAGATGCAGGTCGATGGCTGAAGGCGGTTGCGCGTCGAGACTCCGGCGAACGATTCGCTGCCGAAACGCAGCTGTGGTACTTCGTCGGGCAAGTACGCGAGCGGCTGCGACAGCGGGCGAGGTTCGTATGACCGTGTCGGTGATCGTCCCGACTTTCAACCGCGCCGCATCACTGGACGCGTTGGTCCGCGCGCTGCGCCAGCAAACCGGCGGCACACCGTTCGAGATCATCGTCGTCGACAACCGATCGTCCGATCGGACGCGTGATGTCGTCGCCTTTCATGCCGGCGAGGACCGGCGCATCCGGTATGTCTTCGAGCCGCGCGCCGGCGCCTCGTGCGCGCGCAACGCCGGAATTGCCGTCGCGCGCGGGGCGATCCTCGCGTTCATCGATGACGACATCCGCCCGCGCGAAGATTGGGTGGCGTCCATCGCGCGCGCGTTCGCCGAACACCCGGAGGTCGACTGCATCGGCGGGCGCGTCGAACCGCGCTGGCCCTCGATGCCGCCGGCATGGCTGACACCGCAGCACTGGCCGCCGCTCGCGCTGCAAACCCGCCGCGGCGACTCGCCGTATCTCGATCGCGATCACGCGTCGGCATGCCTCATCACCGCCAACTTCGCGTGCCGGGCAGAGGTCATCCGAGACGTCGGCGGTTTCGCGCCGGAGTACTTACGTGACGAAGATCGCGAATTCAACCTGCGGATGTGGCGCGCCGGCAAGCGCGGGATGTACGCGGACACCGTCGTCGCCTTCGCCGAAATCCAGCCGGAGCGTCTCGACAAGCGCTATCACCGGCAGTGGTATCACGTCACCGGCGCGTCGCACGCGCGCCTGCGCTATCGCGACACGATCGATCGCGACGGACGGTTGGTTCCGGATCTGACGGCGCGCGGACTGTCGTGGCTCGGTGTGCCGGGATTTCTCTATCGCGAATTCCTCGCGCACCTTTGGTCGTGGACGCGCAGATCAATCTCGGGGCAGTGGGACGCTGCCTTCGGTGATGAGTGTCGAATCCGGTACCTCGCGAGCTATTTCTTCACGCGTTGGCGACAGTCCCTATCTGCCACGGGAAACGATGCGGTCGTCAGATATTCAATAGCCCAACGCCGGCGAGCGTCGTCAGAAACCAAAGCGTGATGCTGGCGATCGCGGTGCCGCGCAGTGTGGGAAACGCCGCTTCGTCACCGTCGAGCGCGCGCCGTTCAGCCCTCGTCAGCACCACGCCATTCCCGAGCAGCAGGGCGAAAAACGCCATCTTCAACCAGAACACACGCGAATACAGGAACGTGTCGACATCGGCGGCGAGCATCAGCACGCCGCTGATGACAATCAGCACGATCGCGCCGACGACGATTCTGTGGCTGGCGCCGACGGCGTCGAGCAGCGTCTTCCTCGACCATTCGTCCTTGAGCACGGTGTTCAGCACACAGCGATCGGTCGCGACAGCGACGCCGCCGCCCGCCACCAGGCCACCCACGTGCGCGAACACGACGAGCGTGCGCAGCACGGCGTGGTTCGAGTAGACCGACGCCCACGCCACCGTCCAGGCCGTCAGCTGCGCGATCATCGATTCCCGATCAGCATCATCAGGTACGACGCCGTCGCCACACCCATCGTTGTGAACACAACCGTGCGGTGGGTGTTCTTCTGCGTGTCGAAGTTGACGAGATTGCGGCCGCCGGGACCGGTGCCATACGCGGCGAGAAAACCTGCGTCGGCGCCGAGCATCGTGATGCCGTGAAGCAGGCGCAGCGTCCGGTGGTGCGGGTCGTGCCACCCTTCGACGAGGTTCCACACACCGGTAACGGTATTGACGGCAAACAGTCCCGTGATCGCCGTGCCGACGGCGATGTGGACGCCCTTGTAGTTGCTCTGCACTCCGGATGGATCGTTGTACAGTTTTTGTCCGAGGATCGCCTCAGTCCCGATCAACGGCAGCGTTGCGACGCTGGCGTACTTGTGGATCTTCGCGCGAAGTTCATAGCTTTCGCTGTATTCGATCGCTGTCGGTCGCGCCGTGTCCTGAGTCGCTGAAGCCGTGTCCTGGGCGCGCGCGCAGGGCGCGAGGCCGAGCACGAGGATGATCGCAAACGCACGCTGCTGAATCGTCATAACGCTCCTTGGTTCATCTTCGGTATTCGTACCCGGAACGTGCTGCCGCCGGCATCGTTGCCCTCGACCGCGATCGTTCCCTGATGCTGCTCGACGATCCAGCGCGCGATCGCGAGCCCCAGGCCGGCGCCCGACGTCGCCGAGCGTGCCGCATCCAGCCGCACGAATCGTTCGAACACGCGCTCACGTTCGGAGATCGGTATGCCGGGTCCCGTATCGGACACCGCGATCGTCACCTCTGCGCCGTCGGTCGCGACCTGCACCTCCACCGCGCCGCCGCACGGCGTGTACTGCAGGCTGTTGTCGAGCAGGTTCGTCATCAACTGCCGGAGAAGATCATCGTTCGCGACAACGGCCACGTCGGGCTCGACGTGCGACGTCAGCACGATGCCTTTCGCGTTCGCGACCACGGCCGCGGCACGCACACACTCGTCGACCACGTCGTCTATGTACAGGCGCTGACGTGTGATTTCCGTGGCGCCAACGTCCGCACGCGCGAGGACGAACATGTCCTGCACCATGCGGCTCAATCGGTTGCCCTGCTCGTTCACGATCGTCAGCGCGTCGCGGTAATCGTCCGGCGATCGCCCGGGCTGGCTGAGCGTGACTTCGGCAGCGGTCTGGATCACCGACACCGGCGTCCGCAGTTCGTGTGAGGCGTCCGCCATGAATTGGCGTTGGGTCTGCGACGCTGCACCGAGACGGCTCAGGAGGCGGTTGAACGCGCGCGCGAGCTGCCCGATTTCATCGGCATCACTCTCGCCGTCCAACCGCCATTGACGTGACGCCGCGGTGATCGCCTCGGCTTGCCCGGCCATTGTCGTCACGGGACGCAATGCTGACGATGCGACCCACCAGGCGACGATGCCTGTCATCAGGGCGATCAATGGCGTCGCCACGAGCAGTACGCGTGACAACAGGGTCTGCTGGCGCGCGACCTGGTCGAGCGGTCCGGCGACGAGAATTCGATACGAGATCGGACCTGCGTGCTCGGACGTGACGAGCACTCGCCACGCGACGTGTGCCTGCGTGACCGTCACGAACGCCGGTACGGTTCGATCGCCGACGAGCGCCGGGACGACGGTGTTGTCGAATCCGTGCCAGTGTGCCGCGATCGGTGCGTTCCGGTCGTCGAGAATCGCCGTCGCGACACCGGGCACGTTCAGCGATTGGCGCGTTTCGGCCGCGGCCCGCTTGAAATTGTGCGTCTCCAGGAATTCCTCATCGACGACGCGCGCGGCCGTCGCGGCGAGGTTGGCCAACTCCGAATCGAACTGGGCTCGGCCCCACCGCGCCTGGAGCCACAGGACTCCGAGACTGAACACGGCCAGCGCCAAGGTAATCAGGGCCGTGTACCACAACGTCAACCGCATGCGGATCGAGAGCTTCATTGCGTGTCACCGCGCAGCCCGACGACCTGGTAACCGGCGCCGCGCCGCGTCCGGATGAACGACTCCGCACCGCGATCGATCTTGCGACGCAACCGTTGCACGTACACGTCGATGACGTTGGTCGTCGGATCGTATCGGTTGTCCCAGACGTGTTCGGCGATGTCCTCGCGCGACACCACCGCGCCCTCGTTGCGGACCAGGTACTCGAGGAGCGCGTATTCGCGCGCCGTCAGAACGATCGGTTCACCGTCAACGGACGCTTCCTGGGTTCTCGTGTCGAGCGACAGCCGTCCGCTGGTGATTCGTGCTGGCAACACGTCCGTCGCGCGACGTCGAGCCAGCGCGCGGATGCGCGCCAGGAGCTCGTCGAAATGGAACGGCTTGGTCAAGTAATCGTCGGCGCCCGCATCGAGACCCGCGACCCGATCGCCGATCGCGTCGCGCGCGGTGAGCATCAGGATCGGCGTGGACACGTGCATCGATCGAATGTCCCTGCACACCTCGAGCCCGTTCTTGGTCGGCAGGAGCAGATCAAGCACGATCATGTCGTAACCGATAGCCGTTGCGCGGGCGCTCGCCTCGGCTCCGTCCCCCACCACGTCAACGGCATACCCGCGCTCGCGAAGACCTTTTGCGATGAACCGAGCCGCCGAACGTTCGTCCTCGACGAGCAGAATGCGCACAGGTCGTCCTTCTAGCATGCACCGAGCCGGGACAAGAACCCGTAAGCGCAGACGAACATGAACAGACGATGAATTCCTTGCGCGTGGGGAATCTCCGACGGAACGATCGATTGTCCGTTCTGGAGTTCGTAACGCGTCCGCGCGTGATGACAGTTCGGCGAGCGATCGCGCGACTGTTGCAGGCACGTCCGTTGCTACCCTGGCGGCATGCCCAATCGACGCGAGTTTTGTCAGGCGCTGACGATCATCTCGGCCGCTTCATTGATGCAGGCGTGTTCCGGCAGTCCAACCAGCGGCAGCGACGCGCCGCAACTTCCCTCGGTATCCGGTGCCGTTAACGGATCGACCATCACCGTCAACGTCGACGCCGCCTCGCCGCTGAACACCGTTGGCAATGCGGCCGTGGTGAATACGTCGCGCGGAGCGCTGCTGGTCGCGCGTACCGGACAAACGACGTTCACGGCATTGAACGCCGTCTGCACACATGAGGTCTGCACGATCACCGGCTACCAAGGCGGGACCTACGTGTGCCCGTGCCACCTCTCCGAATTCTCAACCACGGGCGCGGTGGTGCGCGGCCCGGCGAACCGCCCGCTGGCGTCGTATCCGACGAGCTTCGTCGCGCCGACGCTGACGATCTCGATTTGACCGCGAGTTCTGACGAACTGCTTACGTCGCCGACTCGCCGGCGCAGGTAGGATCTCGCCATGCTGTCACCATCGCGACCGATCGCCGCGTGTGTGTTGCTCGCGTCGCTCGCCGCGGGCCGAGCCGCGACCGCGCAAACCGCGCCCAGCGTCGCGCTCGTGCTTCCCACCGGCCGCGCCTTGCGCGTGACGCTGACCGACAGCACGACGCTGCATCGCGTCGGCCAACGCGTGACGGGCCGTGTTGTCGAACCGGTATACGCCTATGACCGCGTCGTGCTTCCTGAGGGCGCGCTGGTCGAAGGAACGATCACGAAGCTGCAGCCGCCGTCGAAGCTCGCGCGGATCCGATCGATGTCGTCTGGCGATTTCTCACCGCACCGCACGGTCGAACTCCGGTTCGACACCGTGATCCGCGACGGCGAACGCATTCCGATTCAGACACTGGCGAAAAACGCAGCGCCGCATGCCAAACGGACCGTGGCGCCAAGCACGGAAAAAGAGGAGCAGGACAAAACCGGTCTGGCGGCGCGCGCCACGGCCGAGGCGAAGAGTCGGGCGACGTCGGTCGTCGCGACCGCGAAGCAGAAGGTGACCGATTCGATCGCGGCGGTGAAAGAACCCGGCAAGCTCGCACGCGCGCGCGACGCCGTCAAGGAGTGGGCGATCAATCGGCTGCCGTATCGACCGCAAGTCCTCCGCAAAGGCACGACGTACGACGCGGAATTGCAAACGCCGCTCGAGTTCGGATCCGCCGAACCACGCGCGGTCGCGCCGGAAGGCACGCTGCCGGCACCCGATTCCATCTTGACGGCCCGCTTGATGACAACGCTCGACTCGCGCGCCACGCCGCGCGGCTCGCCGCTCGAAGCCGTGGTCGCCGCGCCGGTCTTTGCCGACGACGGCCGGCTCATCCTGCCGGAAGGCACGCGGATCACCGGTGAAGTCACCTACGCGCAGCCGGCCCGCCACTTCCATCGCAACGGACAACTGCGGTTCCTGTTCGAACGGGTTGACTTGCCGGATCAACAGACAGCGCCGATGCTGGCCTCGCTGCACGCCATCGACGTCGACGCCGATCAACGCATCGCGCTGGACGATGAAGGCGGCGCGGCCGTCCAGAACTCGAAAGCGCGATTCGTGGAGCCGGCACTGGCGCTGCTCGCCCTCCGCGGATCGTTCGACCACGGCGAGGGCGGCGGATTCGAGGGTGGCGGCGTCACGGGCGTGCCGCGAACGACAACCGCGTCCGCGAGCGGCGGCAATTTCGGACGCGGCGTTGGCGGCCTGATCGGATTCGGCGCAATCGGATTCGTCCTCGGCCAGGTGTCGCGACCGCTCGGCATCGCGTTTTCGGTCGCCGGCGCCGCGCGCAGCGTGTACACGACGTTCCTTGGCAAAGGCCAGGAAGTGACGTTCCCGGCGGACACGCCGATTCAAATCCAACTCGCGCCCGGTCCGCTGCGATGATCGGGCGCCTCGCCGCGATCGCCGCGATCGTGGCCGGCACGTGTGTCGCGCGCGCGCAACAGCCCTCCTTCAAGACCGAAACGCGGCTCGTCGTGCTGCACGCGACGGTCCGGAACCGCCGCGGCGTCGAGATCACGAACCTCGATCGCGGCGCATTCACCGTCTACGAGAACGGCAAGCGCCAGCCGATCATGCTGTTTCGTCGCGATGACATCCCCGTGTCGATCGGACTGTTGGTGGACAACAGCGGCAGCATGCGGCCGCTGCGCGAGCGCGCCGAAGCGGCGGCGCTTGCCTTCGTCCGCGCGTCGAATCCGCTCGACGAAGCCTTCGTCGTCAATTTCGCGGACACGGCCCGCATTGACGTCGCGATGACGCAGGACGTCGCCACGCTCGAAGCGGGCATCCGGCGCGTCGATTCGATCGGTGGTACGGCATTACGCGATGCGGTGCGAGTCGCCGAAACCTACCTGCACGATCACGCGACGCGCGATCGTCGCGTCCTGTTGGTAATCACCGACGGACGCGACAACGCCAGCCTCGTCACCATGCGCGAGATCGAGCAGCACTCGCGCGCGAGCGACACGGCCGTCTATGCAATAGGCGTGTTCGCGGCCGATTCGTCGGAGGCGAAAGACGGGAAGCGCGAGTTGGACGCGCTCGCCGAGCGCAGCGGCGGCGTCGCGTACTATCCGAGTGGCCCTGACGAGGTCGTGGGCGCCGCGCAGGACATCGCGCAGCAGATCAGGCGCCAATACACCATCGCCTACGCGCCGTCGAACCAGAGACTGGACGGCAGCTACCGCACCATCCGCGTCGAGGCGCGCGGCGAGGAACCGTTGACGGTCCGCACGCGCAGCGGATACCTCGCGGTCCCCTCCGTGACATCAAGGCATGACCGCGATCGCGCGTCGTTTTTCAGTTTCTTAACGCTCGCCTGTTATAGTCGACCGATCCGATGCGTCAGCTGATCGCTCGCACTGTGTTCGCCGCCGCGTGCTGTCTGGCGTACGTGTGCGCGCCCACGTCCGCGTATGCGGCGCAGTTGCCGCGGCAACTGGCATCGCTGCCGGGTGCCGACGACGGCCGTTTCGTCTCGGTGATCACGGTCGACATCGACGCCGACGGCGATCTCGACGTCATCGCCAGCGATCACGCGCTGCAGCTGCACGTGTGGGTCAACGACGGCGACGGCCACTTCACCCGCCGCGAGCCGACGACGCGGTCGACGACGTGGCAGCCGCTGCCGCTGGCGCCGGGGCTCGACGACCATCCGGTGTCGTCGCAGGTCTTCACGCCCGTCAATCCGCAATCACTCGACGTCGATCGTCGCCACACGATGTTCGTCGTGCCTGCGACCGCGACGCTGCACAGCACGACCGTCGGCCTCGTCGCAATCCAGACGCAGTCGACCCGCTCCCCGCGCGCACCACCTCTCGCCTAACCCCGGCTTTCGGTTTCAGCGGTTCTTTTTCCTCACGAGAGGTGTCATGCGTGTTGTGCCACGCGCAGCGACCTGTGTGTCGTCTGCGTGCCTGTGTGTGTTGTTCATATCGGTGTCCGCCCGCGCGCAAACGGCGCTGACGGTCCGCGACGCCGTCCGGCAAGCGCTCGACCGCAACCTGACGTTGCTCGCCGAACGGTACTCGGTGAACGTCGCCGACGCGCGCATCCTGGCCGCGGGGCTGCGGCCGAACCCAGTGTTCACCTACAACGCGATGCTGCCGGACTCGGCGATTTACGACAACAACGTCAACCCGATCGAGAACGTCGTCCGAGCCGACGTCATCATCGAAGGCGGCGGCAAACGCGAGCGGAGGCTGGATGTCGCGAAGCAGGCGAAGTCGGTCGCCGAGTGGCAGCTGCTGAACACGATGCGCACGATCATCGCCGACGTGCAGAGCGCGTTCGTCGACGTCGTGCTCGCCAAAGAAAACGCGACGCTCGCGCAGCAGTCGCTGCAGGCGTTCAACGATCTGGTCCGCGTCAACACCGAACGGGTCCGCACCGGCGATCTGTCGCAGGTCGAGCTCGCGCGCTCGCGTCTCGCCGCGCTGCAGTTTCAGAATGATGTCCGCCAGCAGGAAGCGAAGCTCGCCATCGCGCGCAACAAATTGCGGACGCTGATCGGCGGATCGCCGACCGATCCGATCGACGTCACCGGCGATCTGCGGCGCGACGCCGACGACCGTCCGCTCGAGACGCTGCGGGCGACCGCACTGCAACAGCGGCCAGACCTGCAGGCGATGCGCCGCGACCAGGCGAGATCGACCGCGGACATCCGGCTGCAACTCGCGCAAGGGACGATCGACTACACCGTCAGCGGCGAATACCACCGTCAGCGCGCGCCGATTGCCTCGGGGAACCAGTACGGCCTGTACCTCAGCGTCCCGATCCCGATCTTCAACCGCAATCAGGGCGAAGTCGAACGCGCGCGGCAGGAAGAGCATCAGATCGAAGCGCGGATTCGGGCGCTCGAAGCCGACATCACGACCGAAGTGGACGCGGCGTACGAGGCCTACGCCGCATCACGCGACGTCGTGGCGACGATCGAACGCGACATGCTCGCGCAGGCGCGCGACGTGCGGACGACCACCGAGTACTCCTACCGCCGCGGCGAAGCGAGCTTCGTCGAGCTGCTCGACGCGGTCCGCGCCTTCAACGACACGATGCAGAGCTACAACGAGGCGCGCGCGGAGTACGCGCGCAGCCTCTACTCGCTCGACTCCACGACCGGCGCGTCGGTGACGGCCGCGGGTCCACAGGTGAACCCATGAAGCAGATGCTGCTCGCCGTCGCGATTGCGACGACCGTCGCCGCGTGCGGCGGTCGTGCCGCCACGCCGGCAGAAACGCCGACAGCGGTGTCGCCGGCGCCGAACGTGGTGCAGTTGCCGGCGAACTCACCGATGCTCGCGCAGATCAAACGCGACACCGTGAAGCTGCGCGAGCTGCCGACCGACGAGGTCGTCGCGCCGGGAAAAATCGAAGCGAACCCGAACCGCGTGTCGAAGGTCCTGCTGCCCGTTACGGGCCGCATCGCATCCGTCCTCGTCAAGACGGGCGACGCGGTGAAGAAGGATCAGCCGCTGCTGACGATTGCGAGCCCCGATGCCGACACGGCGCTGTCGGCGTACGTCGCCGCGCAGGCGACGGTGATGCAGTCCGAGGCGGCGCTGACGAAGGCGCAGGCGGACTACGACCGCTCGACCGATCTCTTCGAACACAACGCGGTCGCGAAGAAAGACGTCCAGGCGAACGAGAGCGCGCTGGCGCAGGCGAAGGCGGCGCTCGCGCAGGCGCAGGCGTCGCGGGAACAGGCGTTGCGACGGTTGAACGTCCTCGGACTCGAACCCGGCACATTTCAGCAGCAGGTCGTCGTCCGCTCGCCGCTCGCCGGCAAAGTCCTCGAGCTGAGCGTCGTGCCCGGTGAATACCGCACCGACACGAGCGCGAGCGTGATGACGATCGCGGATCTCGCGACGGTCTGGGTGACGTCGCAAGTTCCGGAGAGCTACATCCGATTCGTGCAGATGGGCGAAGAGGTCACGCTGAATCTCGTCGCCTATCCCGGAGAAACCTTCGTCGGACATGTCTCGCGGATCGCAGACGTCGTCGATCCGCAAACGCGGACGGTAAAGGTGCAGGCCGAGCTCGATAACCGCGCCGGCCGCTTCCGCCCGGAGATGTACGGCAGCATCCATCACATCGAGTCGACCGCGAAGACGCCGGTCGTGCCATCGGGCGCGGTGATCGAGAACAACGACGGACGCAGCGTCGTGTTCGTCGAAACGGCGCCGGGCCGGTTCGAACAGCGGCCGGTGACCGTCGGCAAACCCGCCGGCGACGTCGTCCGCGTCACGAACGGCCTCTCCCCGAACGACACCGTCGTCGTCGACGGCGTCATGCTGCTGAAGGGATTGCTCCGCAAATGATCGCCAAGCTCCTGCGGCTTGCGCTGAAGCAGCGTTTCCTGTCGGTGCTGCTTGCGCTCGGCCTCGTCGGGATGGGCGTGTGGGCGTTCACGCAGCTGAGCATCGAGGCGTATCCCGACATCTCGGATACGCAGGTCGTGGTCATCACGCTCTATCCGGGCCACGCCGCCGAGGAAATGGAACAGCAGATCTCGGTGCCGATCGAGCGCGCGCTGAACAGCGTGCCGAACGTGATCGCGCGCCGCTCGCGCACGATCTTCGGACTCTCCGTCGTCGAGCTGACGTTCGAGTACGGCACCAACGATTACTTCGCGCGGCAGGTCGTCCTCGAAAAACTGCGCGACGCGAACCTGCCGGACGGCGTGACGCCGACGCTCGGTCCGCTGTCGACGCCGATCGGCGAGCTGTATCGCTACACGCTCGAAGGCAAAGGCTACGACTCGCAGCAACTGCGCGAATTGCAGGACTGGGTCGTCGAGCCGCGGCTGCTGCAGATCCCCGGCGTCACCGACATCACGCCGTTCGGCGGGACCATCAAGCAATACCAGATCGAAGTCGATCCGGTCGCCCTGAGCAAGTACGGGCTGTCGATCAAGGACATCGCGCAGGCCGTCGACTCGAACAATCAAAACGCCGGCGGCGCGCTCCTCGACAACAAGCAGCAAGGCCTCGTCGTCCGCGGCGTCGGGCTCATCCAGTCCATTGCCGATGTCGAAAGCATCGTCGTGACGGCGAGCGGCGGCGTGCCGGTGTTCGTTCGGGACATCGGCCGGGTGCACATCGGTCCGGCGCCACGAACGGGCATCTTCGCCGTCGACGATCGCGACGATCACGTCGAGGGCATCGTGCTGATGCGGCGCGGCGAGAACCCGAGCGAGGTCCTGAACGGCATCCACGAAGCAGTGGACGAACTGAACGCGACGCTGCCGAGCGGCGTGACGATCACACC
>Ga0070741_10017585_pt1 | contig 11722 bp, 13 predicted proteins | sample Coa_R1_4_FD_66440 | JGI IMG/M metagenome (GOLD analysis project Ga0070741, IMG submission 66440) | Surface soil microbial communities from Centralia Pennsylvania, which are recovering from an underground coalmine fire - Coalmine... | ecosystem: Environmental > Terrestrial > Soil > Unclassified ...
CCGGCCTGGCGCGAGGTCATCGAGACCAGCCAGCCGATCAGCGCGGACATCAGGGGATCGAAGAACATCATGGCGTAGCCGATCATGAAGCTCACGGCGCTGACGAAGTGCAGGCTCTGATTGATCCGGCTGTGATGATAGTAGCGATGGTCGTCCCAGCGCTGGATACGCAGCTGCTCGCGAAAGTTCTCGATCATTGTCTTCCCCAGAGAAGGAGGTTGAGTCGATTTCTTGTACAGGATTTCAATGTCCCGTGTGTGACATCATCAAGATGTCATCGAACTGTCATATGTGACAGTTCGTGGCCTTGCCTCATCAGGCTGCAGCGGCGACCTTGCGGAAGCGCAGTAGCGAGAAGTGGCCCATCGGCGGAATCAGGCGGCGCTCGGCGAGCTCGATGCCATCGGCGCCTGCCAGCCACTTCAAGTAGCGCGACCAGCCGAACTCGGCGGTGCGGAAGCCGAGGCGTGTCACCACCGGCTGCAAGGTCTGCTCGATGACGCGGCGCATGCCGTCATCGGCGCTGACACGGGTCAGGATGATCAGCTCGCCGCCCGGACGCAGCACGCGCGCGAACTCATCGAGCGCGGCTTCAGGGTTCGGCACGGCGGTGACGACATATTGCGCCATCACCACGTCGAAGGAGTCGTCGGGAAATTCGAGCTTCTCGGCGTCCATCACCGCGAGCCCTTCGACATTCTTCAGCTTGAGCTCCGCGGCGCGGCGCCTGGCCTTGTTCAGCATCGCTCCGGAAATGTCGGTGCCGAAGATACGGACGTGCGGGGCATAGAGCGGCAGCGAGATGCCGGTGCCGATGCCGACCTCGAGCACGCGGCCGCCGAGCTTGTTGGTCGCCTGGATCGCCGCATCGCGACCCTTCGAGAACACCCCGCCGAACACGAGATCGTAGATCGGCGCCCAGCGGTCATAGGCCTGCTCGACCGACTCGCGGTCGAAATCCAGTTCACCCGCACCGTCCAGCTTCATGCTTTGTGCCATGGTCTCTTTCGCTTTCGTTGAATGAATGGATCAGCCGCGCACGCCCGCGAGCACAGGTGTGGAGCGCGGGCTACGTGCCGGCTGCAGCACGGCAAGATGGTTGATGAACTGCCGCGCGCAATTTTCCCAGGAACGCTCCAGCGCAAAGCGGCGGCAGGCCTCACGCGACATGGTCCAGGCGCGCAAGCACGCGGCGCTCAGATCGCGATCGAGCGCGCCGATTGGGTGGTCGGCGATGACGTCGAGCGGTCCGGTCACCGGAAACGCCGCGACCGGCGTGCCGCAGGCCAGCGCCTCGAGCTGCACCACGCCGAAGGTGTCGGTGAGACTCGGGAAGACGAATACGTCGGCGGCCGATATCAGCGAGGTCAATTCCTCGCCCTTCTTCTCGCCGAGGAATTTCACACCCGGGAAGCGCCGCTCCAGCTCCGCCCGTTGCGGACCGTCGCCGACAATGATTTTGGTGCCGGGCAGGTCGAGCGAGAGGAACGCCTCGAGGTTCTTTTCCACCGCGACCCGGCCGACCGTCATGAAAATCGGCCGGGGAAAGTCGAGCGCCGCGGGACTATCGGGATGGAACAGCTTCGTGTCGACGCCGCGCGTCCAGGCGCCCGTTTTGGTGAAGCCGCGCCCGATAAGTTCCTGCCGCAGCGAGGGCGTCGCGACCATGGTCACCGCGGCGGCGTTGTGAAAGTGCCGCATCACGGCGTAGCCCCAGCTCTCGGGGATGCCTGATCGGACCGAGACATATTCCGGAAAGCGCGTGGTGTAGGAGGTGGTGAAGGCCAGCCCGCGGCGGCGGCAGTAGGCGCGCACCCACCAGCCGATCGGACCTTCGGTGGCGATATGGATGGCCTCGGGCGCGGCGGCCTCGATCCGGCGGGCGATTTCGCTACCGTTCGGCAGCGCCACCCGCAGGCCCGGATAGGTCGGCACCGGCATCGAAGGGAAGCCGTCGGGGGTCAGAAACTCGACTTCGGCGCCGAGCGAGGCGCTGGCGCGCGCCAGTGAAGTGAGCGTGCGCACCACGCCGTTGACCTGCGGATGCCAGGCGTCGGTCGCGATCAATATCCGCATTTGCCATGTCCGAGAGTTCGAATGATTCTCGGCTACGCAAAATCGGGCATCGATGTATCAGGCGTGTGACATCATGAATCTGTTGCAGAATCTTTCTTGGGACGGTTCAAGCCGGAGGAGCCGTGAAACCGTCATGAAACAATTCCTTAAGGCGACGAAACCGTTTTCGACCTTTGAAGCAAACGTCCCGAAACCTTTAACCATTAGGGATTGTCCCCGTGGATAGGCGAATTGGCTGGGACAACGGCCAATCGACAAGGCGACAAACAGGGGACGACAAATGTTCAGGTTCACTTCCCGCACCGCCATTGCTGTGGGCGCGCTGGCGCTCGGCACGTTTGCTTTCTCCGGCTCGGCCCAGGCCGCGCCGCCCACCCAGCTCTTCCCGTTCTTCGTCGTGCCGCAGACGCAATATGCGCCGCCGCCGGCCGTCGCCGCTCCCTCCGAGGATGACAGCGCGACCTTCGAACTGCCCGCTCGGCTGCGCCGCCAGGTCGTGAGCTATGCGACCCGCGAAGCGCCCGGCACCATCATCATCGACACGCCGAACACCTATCTCTATCTGGTGCTCGGAGGCGGCCAGGCGATGCGGTACGGCATCGGCGTCGGCCGCGACGGTTTCACCTGGTCCGGTATCCAGTCGATCACCAAGAAGGCCGAGTGGCCGGATTGGACGCCTCCGCCGGAGATGATCCAGCGCCAGCCTTATCTGCCGCGCCAAATGGCCGGCGGCCCCGGCAACCCGCTCGGCGCCCGCGCCATGTATCTGGGCGGCACCGTGTATCGCATCCACGGCACCAACGCACCCGAGACCATCGGCACGCACGTTTCGTCCGGCTGCATTCGTCTTACCAATGAAGACGTGAGCGATCTCTACTCGCGCGTCAAGGTCGGCACCAAGGTGGTCGTGCTGCCGATGACCGAGCGCCGTGCGGATCTCGCGACCTCGATCCGCTGACATTAATTTCTCTTAAGAAATGCGAATGGCTCCGGCATGGTCCGGAGCCATTTCGTTTTAAGGTTCCGCTACCTAGTATCGGCCCACCCTGCCCTGTAGACTCCTAGTGCCCACTTTCCGAAGTTCGTGATCCATTGCCGCAAACACCTTTCACGAACTTCGGAAAGTCATGGGCACTAGCAAACCTACGATTCTAGTGCCGCTTTCGATCTGAAGTCCCTGAACACGATTTTGCCGCGAGTGAGTCAGGGACTTCAGATCGGCGGCACTAGCGTCGATGAGTCCGGGGGGACGATGAAATTACCGGAACTACCGGCGCGGCCGCGGACGATCCTGCTCGGGATCGTCGTGGTCGCCGTCTCGTTTTTCGTCAGCCTGAAAGCGATGGACTGGCTGTCGCCGCGCGCCAAGCTCGCGACGCCGCAGCTTGCCCGGTTGCCGCCGCTGCCGCCGGCGCCGCGCAGCTCGGTGGTGATCGCGCCCGTCGCGATTTCGCTCACCGCCATTCGCGAGGCCGCGGAGCGCGCGGCGCCCAGGAACTTCGCCGGCAAGGCTGACAATCCGGTCTCGCAACTCTTGCAGGATGCCGATATCGGCTGGACCGCCACGCGCGGACCGATTCTTGCGACCGGCGCGCAGGACGTGCTGTCGCTGACGACACCGATCAACGGCAAGCTCAACGTCACGGGCTCGCTGACGTCGAAAGCGACCGGCGCGGTCGGCGACGCCATTGGCGGGCTGCTCGGCGCCGATGCCGGCAAGCGCATCGGCAGCATCAACATCAAGGCGATCAACGCCAGCGCCGAAATCCGCGGCAATGTCGTGATCACGATGCGGCCGAGGCTGGCGCAGGCTTGGCATGTCGAGCCGAATTTCGGCGCGCAGGTCATTCTCGGCGACACCAGCCTCGTGCTGGCGGGCGCGCGGGTCAACGTGCCCACCCAGGTCAAGCCTGTGATCGACAAGACCGTGGGCGAGCAGCTCAACGCGATCAGCGAGCGTATCCGCAACGACAAGACGCTGGAGCGCACCGCGCGCGAGCAATGGGCCAAGGCGTGCCGCTCCATGCCGCTGCAGGGCACGGGCTCGACCGCTTCGCTGCCCGCGCTGTGGCTCGAGCTCAAGCCGATCCGCGCCGTCGCGGCGCAGCCCACCGTCAACGCCACGGCGGTGGTCGTCACCGTGGGCATCGAGGCCGAGACGCGGATCACGCCGACCGAGACCAAGCCGAACTGCCCGTTCCCCGACAAGATCTCGATCGTGCCGCCGACCGCGGCCGGCGTCGGCATCGGCGTGCCGATCGATCTGCCCTTCACCGAGATCAACAAGATCCTCGAAGGACAGCTGATCGGCCGGACATTTCCGGAGGACGGCTCGGGCTCGGTCGACGTCACCGTCAAGAAGGCCACTGTCGCGGCGGCCGGCGACCGGCTGCTGATCTCGCTCCTGGTGCATGCGAAAGAGAAGAAGAGCTGGTTCGGCTTCGGCGCCGACGCCACCATTCACATCTGGGGCCGGCCGGTGCTGGACCAGAAGAACCAGACCGTGCGGCTGAACGACATGGAGCTCGCGGTCGAATCGGAGGCGGCGTTCGGACTGCTGGGTGCTGCGGCGCGCGCGGCGGTGCCGCATCTGCAGCGGGCGCTGATGGAGAAGGCGACGATCGACTTGAAGCCGTTCGCTGCCAACGCGCAGAAGAAGATCGCGGAGGCGATCGCCGAGTTCCAGAAGAACGACAGCGGCGTGCGGGTCGAGGCCAACATCGACAACGTCGGACTGTCCGAGGTCGCGTTCGATTCCAGTACGCTGCGCGTGATCGTGGAAGCGCAGGGCGCGATGAACGTCTCCGTGAGCAAGCTGCCGGAGCTGTAGCTCCCTCTTCCCCGCGAGCAGTGGGGAGCGACACGAAGCAGCACCCAATACCCCCTGCGTCTTGCTCATCCCATAGTGATGACCGCGAAAGCCTCGGACCTTTGCTGCCATCCGGAATGGGGCTAGAACCGGCGCGGAAAACGGAAGCCCTCCACAACAAGGCAGGGAGAAGAAATCATGAAATCACTCGCAACGGCGGTCGCGGCCGGCCTTGCGCTTACCGCGACCAGCGTCGCCGCCCAGCAGATTTCCGATGACGTCGTCAAGATCGGCGTGCTCACCGACATGTATGCCGACGCGTCCGGCAAGGGCTCGCTGGCCGCCGTGCAGATGGCGGTCGCCGACTACGGCGGCAAGGTGAAGGGCGTGCCGATCGAGGTGATCGCCGCCGACCATCAGAACAAGCCGGACGTTGCCGTCACCATCGCGCTCAAATGGTATGACAATGAGCAAGTCGACGCGATCTTCGACGTGCCGACTTCTGCGGTCGCGCTGCCGATCTCGGCGCTGACCAAAGAGAAGAACAGGATCAACATCAATTCCGGCGGCGGCTCATCCGACCTCACGGGTCCTGCCTGCTCGCCCAACACAGTACATTACACTTACGACACCTATGCGCTCTCCAATGTCGCCGGCAAGGCGATGGTCAAGCGCGGCGAGGACAGCTGGTTCTTCGTCGCCACAGACAATGCCTTCGGCCAGACCTTGGAGCGGGACGCCGCCAATGTCGTGAAGGAAAACGGCGGCAAGGTGCTGGGGGATGTCCGCGTGCCGCCGAATTCATCGGACTTCTCCTCCTTCCTGCTGCAGGCGCAGGCCTCGAAGGCCAAGGTGATCGGTCTTGCCAACGCCGGCGGCGACACCGAGAACGCGCTGAGGCAGGCAGCCGAGTTCGGCATCACGCAAGGCGGCCAGAAGATGATCGCGCTTCTGATGGAAATTACCGACACGCACGCGCTCGGCATCAAGGCGACCCAGGGCCTGATCGTCACCGACGGCTTCTACTGGGACATGAACGACGAGACCCGCGCCTTCTCGAAGAAGTTCATGGACAAGGTCGGCCGCGTGCCGACCATGATCCAGGCCGGGCTCTATTCGGCGACCATGCATTACCTGAAGGCGATCGAGACGATCGGTACCGACGACGCGCCGAAGGTGATGGCGCAGATGCGCGCCACGCCGATCAACGACTTCTTCGCTCACGGCGGCAAGATCCGCATCGACGGCCGCATGGTTCACGACATGTATCTGTTCGAGGTCAAGAAGCCCGAGGAATCGAGGGGCGAGTGGGACCTCTACAAGCTGCTCGCCACCGTGCCCGGCGACCAGGCGTTCCGTCCACTCGACAGAGGCGGCTGCCCGCTGGTGAAGACGAATTGACGCTCTTGCGTCATGGCCGGGCTTGACCCGGCCATCCACGTCTTTGCTGGCACCGCAAAGTAAGACGTGGATGCCCGGCGCAAGGCCGGGCTTGACGACGGGATAAACCAAACAAAAACGCGCCCGGCACAACCGGGCGCGTTTTGCTGCCTGCGGGCGATGCCGCGCGGACCGGCTACGTGCCTTCGAACTTGAAGGACACGTTGACCTTGGCGCGATAGGCTTCGACCTTGCCCTTGGCGTCGAGCTGCATGTCGAGCTTGACGATCTCGGCGACGCGGAGATCGCGGAGCGTTTTCGAGGCGCGCTGGACCGCGGTGCTCGCGGCCTTTTCCCAGGACTCCTTGCTCGTGCCGACCAGTTCGATCACCTTGTAGACGCTGTCCGCCATTGACGGCCTCCCATTCGGTTTTGAAGCAGGCAGGATGCTCCTGCCGGTTGCGAGCCTAGCATGGAAGGCGGGGGAGCGATGCATCGGCGCGGTAAGGACATCGACACAAACAAAGGGCCGGGCGGCGTCGCTGCCGTCCGGCCCTTTCATCGGTATGCTGATGACTTATTCGGTGGTGTACTTGAACTCCGGCATCGCCTTCAGCTCGTCCGCGGTACCGTTGATCAGGGCGTGATCCGGATACCAGGGATTGGCCTTTGCCGGTTGCGGCGCGGCCGAGCCCGTCGTCGTCATCGGCCTGGCGCCGCCCGCGTTCGGAGCGCCGGCCACGCCGGTATAGGCGACCGGCTCGGTCGAGAACTTGATCTTGTCAAAGGGCACCGCGACCAGCCGCGCGCCCATGCCAAGGAAACCGCCGACGCTGATCACGGCCGCCTTGATGCTTCCGTTCTTCTCCATCAGGAGATCGTTGATCGAGCCGACGTTCTGGTTCTTCTCGTTGTAGACGTTGAGGCCAACCACCTTCGAGGCGCGCCAGTCGCCATGGAACGAAGATTCGCTGGCGGTGCCTTGTGTTGCCGGAGCCGGCGATGCCGCCGGGGCCATCTTGTCTTGCGCAAATGCGGCGCTGGCAAGCAAAAGGGAACCGGCGATGCCGGCGGTGACATATCTTGCTAACATGGGGTCGCTCCCTGATCGGAATTGATGGGAGAGCAACTTTCGTACTATGCGCGCGTTCCGCCGCTGCGGGCCAATTTCGCTTTTGCACAGCGGCAGAGGTCGGAGTTCCCGGAACCCGCGGGGTGCGCGTGGAGGTCAGGCCGCGAGCGCTTCCTGCTCCATATCCCGCTCGTCGAAGATCGCGACCGCCTCGAAGCGGTAGTCGCAGGACCAGCAATGCCAGAGATAGGCGGTGCGGCCGGAGCCGGGCTCGATCCACTCAGGCATCGCGATCGGCTTGCCGCACTGGGCGCAGGGATTTCGCTTGGGCAAATACGACTCGGTACGAGCCATGGCACTCTCCCTTTGTACTTCTTGTTTGATGTTTATTGGCGTGAATGAGTCAGGAATGCTGTCTCAACGCTCTCGACCGACATGACACACGCGCTTTGAGTCTTTTACACGACAATCGCGCGCGGCGCCACGCGACAAAACGTGGCGGCACGAAATTTAATCGATTCAATTTTTCGCTTTTGGATCGACCGCAGGCTCGCGTGTGTGCACCGCACCCGACTTGCGCAAATGGATGGTCGCGATGTCGTCGGAGTAGATTTTCTGCCAGCCATCCACGTGATCGAGCAGTTTGGTCGCAGCACTTTGCGTGCGCATCAAGGTCGCCTCGATCCTGTACGCGTCGAGTAGCCGAAACAGGTTCTCCGGCTCCATCAGGCCGGAGGCGGCGTTGTGGTCGACAAAGAATTTCTCGCCATAGAGCTCGGTGCGGCCGTCGATGAAGGGCGCGACGCCATTGGCGATCAGGAAGCCGCCGAAGTCGTAGTCGTTGAAGACGCGGCTGACATTGAGCTTCTTCAGCTCCGCCACCGCCGCGACTGGCGAGCCCCGCATATGCGGCGCAAAGGGATGCACGCCGGCATAGGCGATCGTGCCTGCGATCAGCGTGACGGCAAGACCGGCGAGCATGGGCGAGCGGATCGCTTGTGAATGCGATGGCTCGGCGCCGCCGATCTGTCTTGCCAGCGGCGCGGTGAGAACGATCGGCGCGACCAGCGCCAGGATTTCAGCGGCGCGGCCCTGTGACAGCGCCATGTGCAACAGGCCAAGCAGCAGCACGATGCGCATCGGCGGCAAGGTGACGCCGCGATAGAGCACAAGGCCGAAACCGAGCAAGAGGCAGATCTCGAACGGCCCGAGGCTGCCGAAATCGGCGGGCTTCCATTCCAGGATCAGCGGCAGCGCGCTGCCGAGTTCGAGGATTTTTCGGGAGGCCAGCAGCGAGTCCCAGCCATAGGGCGTGCAGCCGGATGCGGCGAGCGCGGCGACGCCGAAGATGGCCCATCGCAGCAGCAGCTTCTTGCGCGCCGGCGCATCCGCGCTCATCACGCAATCGAGCGCGATCGGCGCGACGATCATGATCCCGAAGACGAAGCCGCCATGCAGATTGGCCCACAGCGCGATCAGCGGCAAAAGCCAGAACGACGGCGCCTGGCGTCTGTCGGCGGCAGCGATCAGGCTGCCGACCCATGCGACCATAACCGGCAGCGCCAGCACATGCGGCCGCGCCAAAAGATGCGGCACGGTGAGCGCGAGTGCCGCGGCAATGAAGACCAGCGTGGTGCTGTCGTTGAGGCGGCGGCTCAAAAATCTTGCCAGCAGCGCGAAGGTCGCGGCGATCGCGCCGGACGCGAGCACGACCGGTCCGCTCCAGCCGAACAGCGCATAGCTCTTCGCGAGCATTACCTGCGCCAGCCACTGCGTGGAGATCCAGGGTTGCCCGCGCATGGTGAAGGAATAGACGTCAGTGGTCGGCATCGCGTGGTGGTCGATGATCCACTGCCCGACCGTGATCTGCCACAGCGTATCGGGATCGATCAGCAGGCGGTTGCCGGCCAGAAGAAACAGCGCGTAGACGGCGACGCCGACCCATAGCGGCAGCAGCGCGCGCACGGGCGGCGCGGCAACCTCGGTATGGGTCATGCTGACGGTCATGGCTGCGCTGCGGTCCGGTTCAGCCCGATCGAAGCACGGCGGCGCATAATTATGCGTAAACCCGAGCCCCCTGAGATGGCTCGATATGCCCGGATTTGGCCACATCCGCCCGGCAAGACCGGCAATTACCTTCTCGGTAAGCATGATTTGCACGGTCGTTAGGGGCCGATTTCGATGAAGCGAACGCTGCAATCGGCCTGCACTCTGTTGGCGGTACTATCGCTCGCATCGGGGGCCGAGGCGCAGGATCGCGCGCGCTACGAGAAGCTGATTGCGAAACATGCTCGCGCCAATCTGGTGCCGGAGGCGCTGGTGCATCGGCTGATCGTGCGCGAGAGCAAATATAACCCCGAGCTGATCGGGCATGGCGGCACCATCGGACTGATGCAGATCAAGCTCGCGACCGCCAAGGGCCTCGGTTACACCGGCGACGCCGACGGTTTGCGCGATCCCGAAACCAACCTCGCTTACGGGGTCAAATATCTCGCCGGCGCCTATCGCGCCGCGGGCGGCGATTACGACCGCGCCATCCGCTACTTCGCCGGCGGCTATTATTATGTCGCCAAGCAGCAGCGGCTGGACCACCTGAAGCAGGGCAAGCCCGACTTCAACGCCGCACCGCCGAAGATTGCGAAGGTCGAGGAAAGGCTGACGCCGCCGACCGATGAAACCGCGTCATCGGACGATGCCACGACATCCGCTGATACCGGCAAACCGGAAGAAGAAGCTGCAAGACCGGCGGACGCACCGCTCAAGCTCGTCTCCGCGCCCGTCAAGCCCTTGCATAGCCCTGCCAAATCCAAGGCTGGGAAGAAGAAGTTTGCCGACGCCAAGGTTCCCCGGCCCCCGGCCGCCATAACCGGCAGTGCAAACGGCGACAAGCCGCGTTGACACAGCGCCTCATGGGCCTACATTAGGCCTGTTCCGAGGGGAGCTCCTGGTGGAGCTGAGATACCGCAAACCTCAGGCCGAATGGCCGAGACCGCGGTGACCCTTTGAACCTGATCCGGGTCATGCCGGCGAAGGGACAGGGATGTACACGAGTTCAAAACCGCGCGGGGAATCTCCCGTTTCCATCATCGGCGCAGGCATTGCCGGCGCCTGGCATGCGCTGTTGTTCGCGCAGGCCGGCCACGCCGTCACCGTGCATGAGCGCAGTGACGCCCGCATGACGGAATCCACAAGCCACTTCGCCGGCGGCATGCTGGCGCCCTGGTGCGAAGCTGAGACCTCCGAGCCAATAATCGGCCGGCTCGGCCTGCGCTCGCTCGATCTGTGGCGGCAGCATTTTCCCGACACGCCGTTCAACGGCTCGCTGGTGGTGGCGCATGCGCGCGATCGCGCCGATTTCGAGCGCTTCGCGAAGCTGACGGCCAACCATCGGCGGCTGGATGCGCAGGCGTTGCGTCGGCTCGAGCCGGCGCTGGAGGGCTTTCGCGACGCGCTGTTCTATCCCGATGAAGGCCATGTCGAGCCGCGCCGCGTGCTGCCGGAACTGCATGCAGGGATCACGAAGGCCGGCGGCAGGATCGAGTTTGGCAGCGATGCGAATGCCGACGATCTCGACGGCGTCGTGATCGATTGCCGGGGACTGGCCGCGCGCGATACCGAGCACGAATTGCGCGGCGTCAAGGGCGAGATGATCGTGGTCGAGACGTCAGAGGTGGAATTGTCGCGCCCGGTGCGGCTGATCCATCCGCGCTTTCCGCTCTATGTGATCCCGCGCGGCGACGGCCGCTTCATGCTGGGTGCGACCTCAATCGAAAGCGAAGACACCGGGGTATCCGTCCGCTCGGCGCTGGAGCTGCTCGGCGCGGCCTATGTCGTGCACCCGGCGTTCGCCGAGGCGCGCATCGTCGAGTTCGGTTCGGGCTTGCGACCGGCCTATCCCGACAATCTGCCGCGGATTTCCGTCGAACAGCAACGCATCAGCGTGAACGGGCTCTACCGCCATGGCTTCCTGCTGGCGCCCGCGCTGGCGGAACTGACGCTTGGCTATATCGCGCGCGGCGTGATCGACAATGAGGTGATGCGATGCGCGTGACCGTCAACGGCGAGCAACGCGAGATCTCGTCGGCGAGCGTCGACGCGCTGCTCGGCGAGCTCGACTACGAGGGCACGCATTTCGCGATCGCGCTGAATTACGACGTGGTGCCGAAGAGCCGCTGGGCCGACACGCGGCTCAAGGCCGGCGACGAGATCGAGATCATCACGCCGCGGCAGGGAGGGTGAGGATGAGCGTCGCCATGCGCACTTTCCTTCACCTCTCCCCGCGTGCGGCAGGGCTATCGCATATGGTTGAGCATAGCCAAGAGGAAGGCATTGTCCCATCCGGCTCGTTTGATCTTGCGACGCAGAGATGCGCGATGAGGGTGAGA
>Ga0070741_10017586_pt1 | contig 11722 bp, 9 predicted proteins | sample Coa_R1_4_FD_66440 | JGI IMG/M metagenome (GOLD analysis project Ga0070741, IMG submission 66440) | Surface soil microbial communities from Centralia Pennsylvania, which are recovering from an underground coalmine fire - Coalmine... | ecosystem: Environmental > Terrestrial > Soil > Unclassified ...
CCCGGACGAACCCAGAAGTCCGGAATCGCGAGTGGCTCGTGAGTGGCGTGGTCGGTCCATGCGGCGGGCGCTGCCGCCGCCGCGTGATCCTTGAAACCGCAGGCATTCTCAATGTCGTTTCGATTCTGTTGCGTGAGTCCGTCTCGGAACGAAAACTCGACAGTCTCATTGATAAATACATCGGCGACGATCAGCCGAGATGAGGGTAGCCTGTACGCCGCATCTTTCCCCTCGATGGAATCTTGAAGCCGCGCGAGAGCACGCTCCTGTTCCGCGGTAAGCGTTCCGCTGCTGTCTATGCGACGCTGCGACGCCTCAAATATCGCGAGCGACAGTTCTGCGCTGTTCGGCGACACGTACGATGCCGATGCAGACGTGACCGGCAAGGAATCGATCCGGTAACGAAATGGTCGTGGAACGAACGTCTCACGCTCAACCACAGTTTGATTGACGACGCTCTGCACGACACGCGACTGCCAGTCGATTAGTCGCGGACTGATCGTCCCGACCGCGGCTCGATCCAAGTCCCACGTGCTCAGGACCAGCGTTCGGTCGTCGCCAGCGCAGCGTAGCGAAAGTCGATACACGTGTTGAGATGATGGCGACTCTTTCACGGTCAGGGTTGCCGTGACGGCGCGCTTGTCGGTCAGTCGGTCGGTCTCGTTCTTCACGTCCCACGAGCTTTGTGCAGCGCATTTCGCACCGACGGACAAAAACGCGACGAAGAGCACAAACAGCAGTGTCGGCGCAAGAACTCGTCTCATGAGGAGCACTCCCTATCCCTTAGACGAACGGCTGAGGTCTTCGAGAGTGTGCCAAAACTCATTTGAGTTTTTCAAGCAGGATTTATCGATTAGCAAGGTTGAGCGATCAGAGCTTTAGACGACCGGAGCCGTACAGATCCAACGCGCGAATCAACACTACGCGGACCGACTGCTGCTCGCCGTGGGCACGTCGTTTGGCGCGTTCCCAAATCGCTGTGGGAATGGCGTTGAGCGTGTAGTGATGCCCCTTGTGCACCGGAAATTCATGCGAATAGCGAGCCGGAAATTGGACCTCACGGCGACGGCGTTTCGCGCCCGCTTGTCGCGGACGTGACGCACGCGCCACGTCGAAAGCTTACCCCAAGGTCGGGTGCTACCATCGCGGCATGGATTCACGCCTCGGCGCGTACATCGCGCAGCAACGCAGCGCACGGAATTTGACGCCGCAGGCGCTCGCGGCGGCAGTCGGCTACCGGAACACCGCGAAGGGCGGCAACCGGATTCTGGCGCTTGAGCGTGACGGACGTGGCTCAGACAACTTGTTGGCGCGCGTCACCGCGGTGCTGGACCTCGACCCGGAACACGTTCAGCGACTCGCGGCGGAAGACCGTCGCGCAGTTGAAGACGCGTGGCGTCAGTGGGTGAACGAGCCGGTCGAACCGGAGCTTCGGTTTCGACCAATACCCGCCGTTTGGTCCACCGCTGCGTTGCCGGTCGGTCTGTCTCGTGACGCGGCGATTGCATACGCCACCGCAATGGCGCGAGAACGCGGGTTCACGTACGTGCTGGTGTGGTCGCGGCGAGAAGAAATCTGGTGCTACCCGGACGGACAGACGTTAACGCGGCAGATGCGGGTTGGTGAAGTTGGCGGGACCGACAACACGCGTGCGCGGGGTTCATGAAGGCGTTCTTTTTGGCTGAAGGCGTGAGGCTAAGGAGTCGCGACTGCTTTGCGAAACCGTGCACATAAATGCACGCGCAAGATTTTTCGACTTCAGCTTCAAATATTGAGGGGTAGACTCAGCAGCACACAATCGAAATGACCGCTGCTCTGTTCGTTGTCGTGGCGCTCGCGCAGGTCGAAACGACGCCGCCGGTGACGCCGAACCCGGCGCTCACACCTGGCGCTACGCTGTCGGTCACCGCCGAACAGGTGTGCACGCCCGGTTACTCCCGAACGGTTCGAGCCGTGTCGAGCGCCGACAAGGTCATCGTGTTCGAACGATACGGCTTACATGATACGGGCAAGTTCGAGACTACGAAGACCGGACGAACGATCTGGCGCAACGATTTCGAGGTCGATCATCTCATCCCGCTTGAACTTGGTGGCAGCAACGCCATCGAGAACCTATGGGCAGAGTCTTACGTCACGGATCCATGGAACGCGCACGTCAAGGATCGCCTCGAAAACACGCTCCATCGAATGGTGTGCGACGGCGAAATCAGCCTTGCCGACGCACAGCGTGCCATCGCGACGGACTGGATTGCCGCGTATCAGAAGTTCGTCGATAAGCCGACGACCCAGACTGCGTCAATTGCGTCCGCTAACATCGAGAAATCGGCGACGCCATCGAGTCCAAACCCTGCGATCACGCCTCCGCCGCTACCCATAGACGACCAGCCGATTCTCGACCATAATCCGCCGACATCGCAGCGCCCGGTCGAATCACAACAGAGCGAGTCCGCAAGGGAGCGGCACATGCGTGATTTCTTCCTTTTCTCCGAGTTGCCCTGGCTGCGGCGAGTGCTCGCCTACGTCATTGCCTTCTTCGTCCTCTGGCTCGCGATTTCCGTTGTCGCGTTTCTCATCAGCCCCGTAATCCGACGGTTGCGGAATGGATTGCGCGACTTCCTCGACGCGGTTGCGTCTCGCCAGCGGCAGACGCATGTCGGTCGGATGAACATCGTCGATGCCGAAATCGAACAACTGCGAGCTGCACCGCACTTGAGAAAGTCGCTTCGGCGCAGCGGCGAGAGCATGTTGGAGTCGGACGAAGTGTCGGGCGCGTTCAGACCGTTCTTCTCAGCCGTGCAGCTTGCACGTGAAGCGATTACCGACACACGTTCCGCATTCGACAACCTAAGAGATTGTCTCGTCCAGAACAACGTCGTCGCAGCAGACTTCCAGACCGCGATCCCATCCGCGAGTGACATTCGCGCCGATCACAATACCAAGTTGCGTGAAGCGGTGCATCTCGTTGGCGGGCTTGTGTTTCTTCTGGCGTTGATGACGGTCAACACCGGAATGCTCAGTCAAATCTTGAAGGACTTGGAAATCGTTCCAACGACGTTGAAATTTGGCAACCTGCAGCTGTATTACGTGTTTGGGCTCCTACTGACGGGCGCGGAGGCTGGCACCGGCATTCTGTTCGGATACCTACAACAGCGCGTGCGGCGCGATGCACCGGCAACCCGATTGGCTCCGGTGTTCGCGGTCGCTCTCGCGCTCATTATCGCCTTCGTGGAAGCATCGTTTTACTCGCGCGTTGGCGGCTCGTCGCTGTCAACACTCACGGCAGAAGACGTGATCCACATTCCGGGTGTCGATGCGCAGATCCCTTTCTCCACGGTGATGTTTTCTTGGGGGTTCGCGCTTGTGATGCTGATGTTCGGTTCGGGCATGATGATTCACAATGCCGCAACCGAATTGACTAAGGATGCTGGACTGGGATCTTTGCGCCGCCGTCTCGGTAAGGCGGCTCGGGCGTCAGTGTCGGTGACGGAAGCGATGCGAGTTGCCGAAGAGCGGCAGCACGTCTTGCTTGCGAAGACGCAGAAAGTGATCGAGACGTTCACACCAGAATTTGCGGTGAACGGCTCACCCGACGCGCTGCTGAAGCTACTCACGCACCAGTTAAAGAACGATTCCCTGCCACCGCCGGTTCCCGATGACAAACTGTCGATTGCCGAAATGCGCGAACTCGAACTCCGTGCCGTGTTCTGGTGGTGGACCGCGCTGACTTCTGTTGCCTTATGCGTGCTTTCGATCCAATCGCTATCCACGAACGCCGATCCGCGTTTTGGCATTGGCGGTGCTGTCGCGATCTTCGTGCTGTTGGCTTTCGGACTCGGGCTGGACTTGAGCAAGCAAGATATTGTGGCGGGTCTCACCGTCCACGCCGAGCACCTTGGTCGGCGGCTTTTCCTCCGGCGAGCGATGCGCGTGCTCGCTGTTGGTGTCCTCTGCGGTCTGGCGGGCATTGTCTTGTGGCGTCCGGCGCTGGTGCAAGCTCTGCTACCGTGGTTCACGGTGACGGCGACCGGCACCGTTGTCATGTTTGCCGGACGGGAGCTTGCGCCGTGGTTCGCGTTTGTTGTGATTCATGTTCGCAAGTTGCTAAACGCCATCATCTGGTTAATCGGGAAGGCTATCTGGTTGTGCCTCGCGGTCCTATTCGCAGGAGTGGTCATCGTTGACGCCATCGTGGAACTGGCGGCGGTTCCGATGGCGCTCCTGTTTCCTCGAAAGGTTCAGGCGCAAGCATGACATCGCGCTTCGCAGGTCGCGTCCCAGCGGCAATTCTGTTGTCAGCTCTCGTTTTGGGCTGGCAACACGAACGCGTCCTGAGCGCACAGTCCGATCTGGAAGCCAAGACGTCAGTGGCGGTGCTGGTCGACATCAGCAAAAGTTTCGCGCCGCTCGCGCGAACCGACCAGGCTGCCCTCGACCAGCTTGAACGTGCAATCGAGCGGGCGGCGACCGCATCGTGGGAGCCGCCAATCTCGATTTATTGGGCAACGATTGGCAACAGCGGCGTCACGGCGAACAGCTCGGTCTGCGGCTCGGCGCTTTTTCATCCGCGGATGGTGCGACGCTCTGGCAGCGATGAGTTCTCAAGTGTAGCGCAATTACAGGCGTGGCTTCGGGAATGCTCCCGTGCGGTTGTCAGCCGTAGTCAGCAACACGCCGAAGCCTACACCGACATCTCCGGTGCCGTCGCTATTGCTGCCGAGAACGGACGCCGTGTGAATGGTCGCAAACTCATCGCGATCCTGTCAGATTTCGCGGAGGATCGACCCGCAGGCACGAAGCCGACCGAATTCGCGCTGTCCGGCGAGAACGTCATATTGCTCTATCGCGGCAACGCGAACGACGCTACTGACGGCAATCTGCTATTCAATCGTGTCAGGCAATGGGAGCAGCGTTTAAAGACGGCTGGTGCGAAATCCGCTTGTCCAGTCTCCGTGCTCGGCATTGATGCAAACAAGATTGCGAGTTGCTTCTAAACATGGTCGATGTGACCCCCGAGACGATGGACAACCCCGTCGCCAGTGTGCGCCGAGCGCATTCAAGCAATCTGGCGTTCGCATGGATCATGGCAGCGGTCGCTGGCGCTGTGGCGATTTCGGCGTTCTCCGGGCAAAGTGCGCTTCGTCTGATCGCGCCGCTTGGCATCATGCTTACGTATCTGTACTTCGGCATCAACTCGCCGGGGCGCAACACGGGAAAACTTGCCGACTCGATTTATTTTCTCGGATTCTTGTGGACGCTGTATGCGCTGATCAATGAGTTCGTCTTCAGACACTCAAGCGTAGCGAATGCCGAAAGCGTGTATCGCGTTTTCGGTTACGCGCTCGTGACGACGGCATTTGGCATGTTCGTCCGGCTCGCGCTGTTGCAATTCCATCACACCGCGTCCGACCAGATCGAGGAAGCACAGGATGACCTCGACATTCGCGTTGAAGCGCTGGCGCGGGAATTGACGGGCGCGGAACTGCAACTCGCACGGTGGCGACAGGCATCAATCGGAGCGATGGCTGCGTTCGACGAAGAACTTCGCCGCGCTCAGAGTGGCGTTCGCAGCCGGATCGAAGCAGTGCACACCGATGCGGCGCTTGCGCTGGCGAACACTGTCAAGGAAGCCGTTCTACCGTTGGTGGAGGAACTGAAGAACATTACACCACTTACGCGGAAGATGCGGACGGCAGTCTCCACACTGGAAAAGGCAACGACGGCATCGGCAGGCGGCTTGACCGATGCGGCGAATACGTTCGCAGAAAAACTTGCGGAACACGTCGAAACAGTTGATAAAGCCGTCTTCGGCAATCTGAGCCGCGCGGGTGCTACGTTGGAGGCAGCCGCCACGAACTATGCGACCACGATCGCGAAACAGGGCGACTCGACGGTCACCGTGTTGAAAACGACGGCAGACGGCTCCACCAAGTTGCTTCAGTTGTTGGCGAACATTCAGACCACGATGGCGCAGGTGTCCATCGATCTTGTGACCGCAAGCGAGCGAGTTGGCGAACTGCCGCGCGACGCGACGACAGCGTCATTGGCTATCGGTGAGGCTCGGCGCGCGGGCATCGACCGTGTTGATTCCGTAGTCAACGAAGCCGCTGCTGCCATCGTAACAGCGAAGGATGCCGCGGTCGCGCTCAATCGAACGGTCGACGAAGTACTAGATTTCGTTCGTCGGCGGATGGCGTGAACGGATGGCACGCAAGCGCAACGACATCGTGCTCAGCATGACTTTGGCCGAGACCTTTTTGTTGCTGCTGTTCCTGATCTGGCTTGGTGATGTAGCAAAAAATGCGGGTCAACAGCCGCCCACCGATCCATCAGTTCTGAAGATCGAAAATGCTCGGCTGAAAGCAGAAAACGAACGGCTCGCCTCCGAGTCGAACCAATTGAAAGCGGACGTCGTGCGCCTGCAATTGATTGTTGACGTCTTTCGCAAGGCGATCGGCATTCCAGAAGCCATTACCTCGCCAGACCAGGTGGCTCCCGCCGTAAAGGCGGCAGCAGAAGCCGCACGTCGCGGAGCACCGAAGTGCGCGTCTGAGAATATCTTCGCACGAGTGATGCTGCGCGGTGGGATCACGACATTCACAGTAGTCGCGTCCCGGGCAGTGGCGCAGTCGGTTGGCGAACAGAGCGGGGTTGCGGTGCCGGTTGGCTCCACATTGACTGCCGATGATGAAATCGACAACGTGTTGCGTGCTGTCTCAGCGTACGCAGACGCACATGCCTGTAGATTCGACTATACCCTGACGTACCGAACCAAGGTGGACTACTACGACGGTCGCGAACGGTTCGAGAGAGGTCGGCTGTTCTACGCAGCAGGCATTTCACCAGAGGCTCAGCGACCGCAATGACAGCCACAGTTGAACGTCGCAACCCCGTTCGGTTCTATCGGGATGCCTTCGCGTGGCGGGCTGCTGTGTTGAAACGAGCGCTTCGGCGCAAGGGGCTCGTGTGTGACGACGACGAGGTCAATCGCGAATTGAGGGATGCTCCCGATCTTGACGCCGCTTACGTGACGATGTCGGCTCGTCATCGGCGGCTTCTTGCTGCCCGAGAACCGTCCGATAACGGGTCCACTGCTAATGTGTTTCACTGCAGTTGGTTCGCACGTCTTCTAGGTTGGCTGGGCATTCGTCCGTAAACACGCGTTCGACTGATACCAGAACTGCAGGTTGCAAGCGCGCGTTAGCTGCTCTGAGTGCCTTCACTAAAGTGATTCGGGTGCCGGATTCGCACAAGTGGAACGGGATCGCAGCGACCGACGGCTACATCACTTCTACTTTGATTCCAGCGCCCAATCCCAATTGCTCGAAGAGAATCGCGTTTCTCCGCTTGGCATCGTCGATCAGCTTATCGAACGACACGACCTCTACGTAGACGCCGAGGGTGTCGTTGTATCCGAAATATCCGTGCGAGTCTGGCATCATCTTCAAGCCAGCGTTCACTGCCTGATCCTGCAACGTCAGCGTGAGGTCGCATACGATGTGCGCATAGATCGGAGTCGACGACGCTATCGTGATAGGACGACCTTTCCTGTCGAATGCCTTCGATTGCTTTAGTCGACGCACATAGTCAAACACCTGCGTGATCGGATTCTCTTCATTGTCATAGTCATTACGTGCAGGTCGCTTGAACTCAATGAGGACAATCGACTGAAACGGTGCCGATGAATCCGCAAATGCCGTCGGATTGTTGAAGATGATGATATCCGGGCGTCCGCTGCTGTCGCTCTCGATCGCCTCAATCTGCGTGAACTTCTTGTCGGACGCGAGATAGTAGTGGTACGCCAACTTCTCGTCTAGAATCCAAAGATTCATCTTGTCGGCAGGAATATCGTCCGACGTCGTGCGAAGCGGAAAGATGATCTTGTGAACGGCGTCTTCGAGCAGGTATCTGCCGTTCGCTTGCATATCTCGTCGTGATTCCAAGAAGGAGAGCGTAGCCTTTCTGTGAACCACATGTTTGGCAAGTTTCGACATGCCCAGCTCGTTCCATTCCTCCATGAACTCGCCTAGTGCCTTTTCGTAGGCGTCTTGCTCCATCGCCTTCGGGTCATTCGCCTCCAGCAGCGCCTTGTACCGGAGCTGCATCTCGTGCTGGTAGCTCTGATCGATGCGATACAGCTCGACGTCGAGCTTTTCTTCCGGCAGATTGGGCGAGATCGTATCGAGCGACTGACGGCGATGCTTCAGCAGATGCCGGAATTGCGGCGCAGAGCGATGGACGTATTGCTCGATGCGTTCTTCTTTCGCGACCTTCACCGGCTCGGTATATGTCGTTAAGAACTCTGCCGCTTCACCCAAACTACCTTCCAACATCTCTTCCCAGGACAGGTCAGCGTCGGTTCTCAACATGCCGTCTTCAGCGATGTCGAATCCGGTGCGCTGGGCGGAGACGGTCTCGTCGAGATATGGTCCGGAGACGTAGCCGTAATAGACGAAAGGACGCTCGCCGTTCTCCGCGTCTCGCAATGATGGTGTTAGATTCGGGAGTTTTGACCCGAGGTATTCCGTTTTGACCGTTCGCTTGTGCGCACAAAAATTGAGGCGGTGGGACACTTCTTGCCCGGTCGCTACTTGCACATGCGTGATCTTGAAGTCGCGCTCTTTGACCTTGAAATCGTGGATCATCGACGAATCGAGGATTTCTTTCGTGAAGAGTTCACCCAGATCGGTCTGTTCCATCGTTTGATCGTCGATGAGCACGATCTTTGGCGCACTGCCCATAACGAAATACTCAAGGCAGTGTTCGACGACGCGACGGGCGATCGGTGCGGTCTGGCGCGGCACTTTGTCGCGATACAGTGGCTTGAATCCGACAAGCCGAACGCTCGTTTCCTGTTCCCGCGGCTCGATCTCTTCGAGGATGGGATTGACGAGTCCGTCGTCAGACAACGTAAAGTCGAAGCGCCGTCTCCAGAACTTCCCGTTTTCTGGGAAGAAGCTCTCCACTTCAGCTCGTTCGAACGCCTTGAGCCACACAAGCCGCCCGATCCCCTTGCCGCCCTTGGCGATTTTGGTCCGGGAGTGCGCCGTCTCAAACGAAGTGTAGTTCTCGTCGTTGAAGCCGATCCCGTTGTCCACGATGAGGAAATTTTGGATCGGTTCCGCTGGCGGCGGACCTTCACGCTCAGGCTCCTCGAAGAGGCTTGGAAGGGGCGTTCGCTGGATTGTGATCTTGATCTCACCTTTTGCGGCTTGCCGGTCCTCGATCGCCTGAATCGAATTGATGACCGCTTCGAACAACGGCAGCAAGCCCTGCGAGGACGTCAGCTTGGTATTGCCGACCTGACCGTAGAGATTGATCTTCATTGGGCACCGGTCCGATCTGCTGAGCTTACCATGGCGTCGTGACAAGCCAAGTCACTCACCCGATCCCCTTTCAGCCGCTCGAAGGGTTTCGACTGCCCATAGCCGCGGGTTGGATGGTGTAGCGAAGCCTCGAAAAAATCCGCCGAATGACGGTGACAACGGTTGTGACCACATTTTCCGCGCGCCGGTTGTGCTGATGTTTACGGGGAGTGGTGCAGCTAGGCGAAACGCCAATTAATCGTTGCGTCAGTGGATGTTCATAGCAATCGGGCACAGTCCATCACGATCCGCCGGAGCATTTTCCAACCGTGCTCTCTAACCACTCGGACATTCCCTCGCCCTAGTAGCGCGCGCTGACGTCTGGTGAGGACCTGACGGACGCAGGTCACGCGAATTCGGGTACCATTCGCGGCTGTTCTGACATGCCGCCCTACGAGTTGGAAAACCCTACCGTCTACGTCCTGTCGTCGAGCGGCTGGGTGTCGCACGGACCGCGGCGCGCGTCCGAACGGCAGGCGTATCAGGTAGCGCATCTGCTGCGGAGTCGCCTCGGGTGGATCGTCGCGGTCGGGAACACGCCGCCGACGCTGCCGCAGCCCATGCCGAGCGGTCTGCCGCCGATTGAGCAGGCGACGTGCTCACCAGTGTGGCGCGATCCTGAACTGGCGAAGCGGTGGGGCAAGCAGCGGTAACGGGGATTCGACGCGTGTGAAGTCGATGGACGAACTCAGACGACTGCTGATCCAGCGACAGATCGAGTCGGAGTCACCGAAGCCGCGCCATGTCGTGTTCCTTGACATGCTCGGTTTCAGTTCTCTGACCGAGGCACATCCGAATCCGATGGCTTGGGAGTTCGATTCTGACGATTCCGTTGTCTCGCATACCACCGAATCTGCCAGTCAGTTGGGTCGTTTTCAACATGTCCTGAACACCATTCCGGTTGATGTGGTAGACGGAACGTCGCCGTCGCATTTGATGTTGTTTTCTGACTGTGCATTCTTGGTGTACGACAACGCTCTGCTCGCCGCAGTCTCATCAACACAGTTGATGCGACGGTTCTTTCATCAGGCAGTCCCAATTCGAATGGGTTTAGCGCACGGAACGTGGCATCCAGAGAGATTCTCATTTGACACGTTTGGCAGTCTGACGGTGACTCGTTCAGTGTTCTACGGCACCGGGGTTGTTCGGGCGCACGACAGCGAGAGACAGGGCGGCAAGGGGTTTCGAATCTTTCTGCACGCTAGCATCAGCGAATCGGATATCGACGCGATTACGAAGCGGGTACCAGTCCTGCGCACACCAGAAGAAAGTTCGACCGCGCCGTCCGAACTCAATTATCTTCACCTCGATGATGGACTGAACAATCCCGCCGAACGCAAGGACTCGCTCTTTGAACAACGGCTCACGCAAATGCGACAACGGTTGACTGTCCCGGTGTCGCCGCAAGTCCAGCGGCAGTACACCGATACATTCACGGCATTGAATCGAATGCGGCGACAGCTAGGACGCCCGGACTTCGTTGCCGAACCGGCGTTTTGATCCACTGACCGCCGACGCAACAGTTCAACCCCGTCATCGAATCAGGTGCTTAAGTTCCATCGCGTCGAGACGCTGATCGGCTTTTGCCCGCTTTCGCCCACCGCTATAACGAGCGGTTGACATTCTTCGGACGCGGCGGCGGCGGCGACCATGCATCATGAAATGAGCGTGCGCAGCGACTGTGACCACGATTGTGACCAGACTTTTCCGCGCGCTGGTTTTTTGCTGATGTTTACGGGGAGCGATGAAGGTAGACGAGACGGCTGGTAAGCTGTTCGCTCAGTAGATGTTCATCGCAGTTGAGCACACTGCAACGCAACTCGCTGAGGCATTTTCCAAGCGTGCTCCTTCAACCACTCGGACATCTCTCCGTTTTGGATTCAACGAGTTGCGAGCGGTCCGGAACAGGATAACGCAAAAGTTCCCTGCACGCCTATCCGATTCGGCTATATCGGGTCGTTCTGATCGTGGCAAACACGTGCGGCGCGACGAAACCCGAAAAGGTGTCAGACGGCCCATCCCGGACACCTGTGCCAAGCGGGCTGGCGGCGGGATCGCCGGAAACGGTTTCCACTCGTCCCTCCCATCGATGCGTACGCAAGAACATCGAGATGTACGGTGTCAGTCGAACGTGACCAAGCCCTCAAAGATCAGCCGGCCCCCGGACCGGGACGCCGTTTCTCAGCGCGATGCGAGCGCAGGTGTCGCTGCACAATCGGCCTTTGGTGCCAGGAGATCGCGTTGAAATAACCTCTTAAGTTCTGGCCCCTTTCCGAAGAGGATGATGCCGGTTAATCCTGTGGGCGCGCGTTCTTTGCGCGTCCAAGGTCCTTGTGGAAAACGTGCCTTTCGTTTTCCAC